>Ga0209092_10002806_pt1 | contig 15657 bp, 12 predicted proteins | sample FraStrMetagenome_FD_187446 | JGI IMG/M metagenome (GOLD analysis project Ga0209092, IMG submission 187446) | Marine eukaryotic phytoplankton communities from Arctic Ocean - Fram Strait ARC3M Metagenome (SPAdes) (version 2) | ecosystem: Environmental > Aquatic > Marine > Oceanic | place: Fram...
AGCAGTTTTTTCAATCAACAAACGTAAACTTGGGCATGATACAAAGAGAGTTTTTCGCCAGGACGAATGGCTTTCTCTCTTCCACCTTCTTTTTTTGGATTTTTTTGGACGTTTTTCTTTTTGGCTTCTTGGGCATTTTTCTTTTATTTTTTTGGAATTTTTTTGGAATTGTTTTGGAATTTTTTTTGGAATTTTTGTTTCACTGCTGTCTATTGAAACATATTAGTTGCTATTGAAACATATTAGTTGCACTCTAGTGCTTGTGCCAATGCACATTTATCGATGTTATTATATTTATGAATTTTAATATATGACAAAAGAGAGTAAAACTGAATATTTGCGATCCGTCACCGTACGAAGGCATCTAAATCAGTATAAACACATCATACACAACAACCCATTGATGGCTATTTTATAATAGCCTTGAGAGGCTAAAAAATTAAACCAAAATTAACCATTCTTTTCAATCTAAATTACTCTTCAGGAAAAAATATATACCTGCACCGTTTTTTATCAACAGAAGATCGGGTCATAGCCTAGACTTGATTTTTTGAGGAACACAATCAGAAGAAGTAAAATTAAATAGCTTGGAGCATATATTTCATGTTTGTGCGTGCCAAAAAAGAAAAGGCTACGCCCTTTTAATCAACGAGCTGGCAGGATGAGCGACCTGTATTTTGATTTCGTTACACATGAAGATAAACATTGGATACTTCTTTAAGTCAATCATGAAAATGTCAGATACCATACATTGTTGAAAAATAGTAGTTGACGTGTGTCTAAATTCAGTTAGATTACTATTGAGGAAAAGGAATCACCAAAGAAGAGAGAAGGATAATTTAGTGATCCCCTTCTTTCTGGAATGCCAATTCATGAAGTACGTACCACAACTGAATTTATAATATTTAGATAGGTCTTCAAATATATTTCATACATAGGATAAGCCACAAAGCATTACGTTACATTTAGAAATGAAAGAGAAAATTTCTAAGAGGATAAGGTAGATACACATTCTTTTCTACAGCTTCAAAATCGTTTCATACTCATTAATTTTGACTTGTGCACCGTAGCTCTTTTATTCGATCAGCATTTGATTTTTTCTTCGAAATCATTCACAATGTTCAAATTCCTAGTCTATTTTTGCGGAATTTTCAATTTGTTGAATGGAGCGAAAGCAGATTGGGTGAACCCCGTGGAAATCAAAGGATATAAATTCTTCGATTCTGTGACAGGAGAGAGCTTACTTATTAAAGGTGTTGATTACTATCCCCGCCCGAACTTTGGCAGACTTAACGACAACAGTGTAGACTTTTACACACATGAATATAGAAAAAAATGGCATCATGATATCAAAGAATTTAAGAAACTGGGAATAAATGCTATTCGTGTGTACTCTGTTGATCCAGACAATGATCATTCTGAATTTATGTGTGCTTTGAACGAGGCAGGAATTTACGCTTTAGTAGGCCTTGCAGCTGCTGGGGATTTTGAGTCCATAACAAATAAAGAAACCCCAGGTTGCTATTCAAGAGCTTTAAAAGCAAGGGGTGAAAGAGTTATAAACGAGTTTGCTAGGTACGAAAACACACTAGGTTTCAGTGCAGGAAATGAAGTGAATCACTTTGTTCCACTTGGAAAAAGACCACAATGGAATGCGCCTTGTTTGAAAAAGTTTGTGAGAGATATGAGAGCATACATCTTTAGTTGTGAATCAATTAGGAATGTACCTGTGGGTGTAGTCATGGCTGACTCTGATAGGGATAAAAATGCTGCATATTACAACTGCTTGACAAACAAGATGGACTGGCTTGAGAGTGCCGAATGGTATGGTTTGAACACTTATGTATATTGCGATGGAGCAGTTAAAACATACAAAGAAGCTGTGGGATTCAGGTCTCTCGTTGACTCATTTAAAAGGTACAAGTATTCTATTCCTGTGCTTCTTACTGAATTTGGATGTTTATCACAAACATTCCCAACCATTGATGGATATGCAGGGATTCGTAATTTCAATCAGGCTAAGTTTATGGGATCTGAAAAAGAAGTTCAAGAAGTTTTTGCTGGAGGCTTTGTCTTTGAATACTCCACGGAAAAATCAATAGCAAGAACACCGTATCCATTTAAGGAGTACGGTCCACAAAATTATGGATTGGGATACATGTCCCCAGAGTTCTGTAATGATATTGATATTCCATGTACCTTCGTTCCTATTCCAGCATTTGACCAGTTGAAGGCTGCCTACGGTAGCGCGACTGAAAATTATGTACCTATGAATAGAGACGATTTCTGGGTGGAACAAGACAGAGCTCCTAAAATGTCTTGTCCACCTGATTTCCCTGCTCTTACTGATTTTGATTGGGACCCAGATAAATATCCAAGTCTCGAGTGCCCCAGCATTGCGAAAATGACTTATACTTGTCCCAACAAGATTCTAAAGAGTCCACCTTTCGTCATAAGTATGTCCATATTAGGGGTTATCGCTCTAGTCTTGATTGCAAAAGTTTTGGTCGCAAAATTTTTGAAGGGTGGTGATAAGAAGGATAAAGAATTTTCATCTCTTCTCAAGGCTGAGAATGGGAACGGCACAAATTATAAGTCTACAGAGGCAAAGTGATTGCTTTAAGATTATTTGTTTTCGGATTGAAGATGATAACTAGGGCCAATCAAATGAACATTAAACATACAATGCTTCAAAAAAATCTCTTGCTATTCATATTTTGTGCTACAATTAGTTTTGCCTGTGTACTGTCGTCGAAGAAGATTAGAATCTCTTAATTGTTTTGCTTTTAAGTAATATAGAATTCACTAAACATAGTCTTATCGAACATCCTCTCACCATAATAATATGACCGGTGTAGTAGTTCCCTAAAAGACATCAAAATGATGAGCGAAACATGATTTTCAATGTCACACTTAATTTTTGCACGGCTCATAGAGTATTGAATATTAATAGTCTAGATATACAAAAGGATTTGAAGGATTTATCAATACTTAATTTTTTTTGCAAAGGTCATAATGTGTATGTTTCTTTTTTATTTTGCAGCCCAAGACATTTTCAAGCCCTTCTTATGGTATGGTAATCTGATTTTTATGGTAAATATATTTCATGGGGAATAAGAATATCAAACCAAACTTATTTGCATAATCATAATAATTTGCGATGAAATCTAATCAATTGTTAAGGATTTTTCATCTTTTTTGTTTTCTCAAAAAAATCTGTGACACAAAACTATCAAATGTTTATCCACTGAGAAAAAATTAAACAAAGGTTAATCAATTTTCTTATTTTATTTTTTTATTTTTTTATTTTTTGTAATATGACTCAACTCACCTACCATCTATGGGATTATATTAGTTGTGCTAATGCTCGTGTATATGCACATGACACGATGCAGCACATCTGTGCAAACAGATTTTAATATATGAAATTAGAGGGTATCTGAATACTTGCGGTCCGTCGACGAACGAAGGCATTTAAATCAGTATAAACACATCATACACAACAACCTATACACTCTAATCTCACCAGTAAGATGTTTCACTAGAGAGTAAGATGTAATTAAGATGTTTTGAAGTCACTCTATATTATATTATGTACGTAGGGACATATGGAGATAGGTTCATCTAATTGAGTTTGAACTTAGTGCGTGTGAAAGTTTTGGTCAGTGTGGTCAGTGTGTTCATGGGATCGATTCAAGTCAAGATTGATTTCGAACTACAATTTTTGATGCTTTCCCTATTTATGCATGCATGTGTTATAATTTTTGAATAACATTTGATCATAATAAAGTTAAATGTATGATGGGATACAAATATAATTAATCCATGCAATAAACTTCGTGATGGAGTATTATACTTTATTCTTAAGTGTTAAAATTCCTTCTAAGAAAAGGAAGTGTCTCAAGATAAAAACAAAACCATATATAAAAAAAGATAGGACAAGTATATCTCAAACTAGCTAATGAGCAATAAAATCCCAACTAGAAATAAGAAATACAATTGAAAATACATTATAAACAGAATTTTAACTATCTAAAAGAGAACTATGGATAAAAAGTATTGGATAAGTGTGGTGATGGAGACTTGATACAGGAAAAAACTATATTATCCCATCATCATATATTTCATATAGAATCAGAAAATATATGATCAAAGTGTGACGTGCATTGTCTTGGTGTTATTCTAGATTGTTGATGTACAACATCTGGAAAATAGGAAATTACAGGGATATTGACTATTGGTTAAGTGTGATGATGGAGACTTGATACAGGAAAAAACTACAGTCTCCCATCACTATATATTTCATATGGAATCAGAAAATGTATGAATGAAATGCAACATTAATTGTCTTGGTGTTATTCTAGATTGTTGATGAATTTATTTGTGAAAATAGGAAATTATAGGGATATTGTCTATTGGTTAAGGGTGGTGATGGAGACTTGATACAGGAAAAAACTACAGTCTCCCATCATCAAACACTTGATATAGAATCAGAAATGTATGATTGAAGTGTGATGTGCATTGTCTTGGTGTTATTCTAGATTGTCTCAACCTTTAAGAAGAAAATCAAGAATGCATTACTCTCCTTTAATAGTAAGTGCAATCTCAACTTGAAAACCTTACACAATGATACTAAGGCTTCGCATGCGTTCATGAAGAGGTTAATGAGTAATCTTGGGTTGCCTATTAGATGTGGGAAAAGATCACATAAAAAGTGTAAACTATCGCAGGTTTCTATTCTTCCAGAGGATATTGCTTTGTGTTTTTGCATAAAACCTTGAAGAAAAATACATGTCATGAAAACATTGTTACCTTACATAATGTTAGGCAATGCAGTGAACAAGAATAACTTATACTTGTTTGAAGAAGGTATAAAAATTTACAATAAATATACACCTAATGAAGTGGCAATAAACAAAAGAGAAGAGAGAATTGTACCAATGTCTTTGTGGCGACAATACTTGCGTTTCTTGTAGTATAATTGTAGCAGATTTATCTTTGTCTCTTCATCATCTTTTGAATCTATGGATTCATTAGTTTCTATAGTGGCTTCCTCTTGTATTTGTTTACATTTTGCATTCCTAACCCTTTGTTGATCTTCTTTTCTTTGTTCTTCACAAAACATTTGTGAAGCCAATGTTAAATAATCTAGAGTGCTTGTGCTCCTTTTTCTCTTCCTTTGTAGTTCTTCTTCTTCCTCATAATCGGAACCCATACCTATTACATTTTGTTCTTCTCTTATAGTCTTTTCTATTTCATACTCTTTCTGTCGCCACAAAGACATTGGTAAAATTCTCTCTTCTCTTTTGTTTATTACCACTTCATTAGGTGTATATTTATTGTAAATTTTTATACCTTCTTCAAACAAGTATAAGTCATTCTTGTTCACTGCTGAAATAAGAAGGTTAAGCATAGAATCTGATCAAGCAAACATACCAATTCAGAAAGATGCAAAAGTTGTAGATAAATTGACGAGACAAATTCTGATGCAACGTGATGACTGGGATGACTGGAGAAAATCTGAGGCCAAACAACTTGAACAATATCAACAGCAAGGAATGTTTGGTGAGCCAGAGGCACGTCCGACGAAAGCAAATATCTTGAGCTTGTTATGGACTTACCTCATCAAATCAGACGGTACCAAAAAGGTAAGATGCTGCTGTAATGGTAATCTGGGCAGAAAAGGCTCCATTACCCTAGCCCACACATATGCAGCATGTGTGGAGCAGCCAGCACAGCGAGTGTACTGGGGTCTTGTTGCTTCAAATGCTTTTGCAGAAGCACCACCACCTAAAGCTCCACTGTATGTGTTAGTTGATCGTCCATATCGTGAATGGTATAAAGCTAAAACAGGAAAGTACGTACCTAAAGGCTATGTCCTCAGGTTGCATCATGCGATTCAGGGACACCCTGAGGCACCACGGCTGTGGAGTATGTTTATAGACAAAATTATTCAGGAAAAACTGAGATTCACACCAACCACGCACAAAAGATGTCTATACAAAGGAAAAATGGATGGGCAGAAAGTGCTATTTCTTAGACAAGTAGATGATTTTTTGGTCGCAGTTGGGAATGAGCAAATATGCAACAAGGTAATAGATGAAGTGAGCAAATATCTAAAAGCCCCACTCAAAAATCTCGGAATTGTGAATAGATTTAATGGAGTGGAAGTCGATCAGACAAAGTATTATGTTAAAATTCACAACATTCATTATATTGAAAAAATACTTACTCGGCACAGTTGGTTGCACTATGTCTACAAATTATCTAAAGCCCCTGTTCCAATGAGAAGTGAAAGTAAGTACCTGACAGAAATGGAAAATTCAAAAGAACCAGAAAGTGAGAAAGAAAGAAGAGAACTTGAAATAAGATTGAAATTTAATTACCGGCAGGCCTTAGGCAAAATTCTATACGCAATGGTAACCTGTAGGCCGGATATCTCAGTAGCAATAACAAAATTATCACAGTATTCACAGAATCCATCGGAGATACATTACATTGCATTGAAGAATGTTTTTTGATATTTGAGGAGCACGAAAGAAGATGGGTTAATATTTTGGAGAAAAACGGAATTAATGAGTACAAAAATTGAAATGAATTCGTTACCTACCATGTATAGTGATTTTTCAACCCAAAAGGAGTTACAGGATGGACTTCAACATGATCATAATAAGCTAACAGCATTCGTAGATTTGGATTGGGCTGGGGATACATCCCACAGACGAAGTATCACAGGACTGGCAGTGATAGCCTATAAGAGTCGCATACAGAAAACCATCGCACTAAGTTCCATGGAAGCTGAATAGACCAAGAAGAGGCTACCGTGTTATATGAAGATAACCAAGGTGCTCTCATGATGGCAAACGCTCAACAGCCGACTCGTAGGACATGTAAGCAGCTATGAAAAAGCTCAAGCAAGACATAACACAGTATAGATCACAACAGACAGAATCAATTGCAAAGCTTTTGAGATATCAAATAGAAGATGAAGAAACTTCTTTTGACGTAGACATTTGTACTATTGTTGATGATTTAGAGGAAGACATGATAACATATAGACAGAGTGAAAGCCAAAACATATATGATTATCTAAGAAATATTTATGGCTCTCAGGTCCAAGTTGCTTTCAATATAATAAAGGAATTCAAAGAAGAGTCGAAAAAGATCACAGGCAACATGAATGAATTGAAAAGAATGAATGCTAGGGTGGGAAACATTTTGTCTTGGTTACACTTTAATATGTCTAACTTATCTGAAGACATAATAAACAAACAATCATTTTTCAATTACATGGATGCTATTCAAGTCCACACCCTTGACAAACATTGTTCTTTCTTTTTAGCAGAGTATCTCCTTCAAGAAATGTTTTCCATCGCAGGTCAGAGAAGTATTGAGTATGTTCATGTCAAAGGTTCCTCTCTGCTTTACTTAGAGGTCTTCTTATTGGAACAAGACACTTCAAATTCATTACCAACATATTTAGAAACAAAATTTGAAAAATGTGAAGATGACTTGGACCAAGTAAAAACCTTCAAGAAGAAAATCAAGAATGCATTACTCTCCTTTAATAGTAAGTGCAATCTCAACTTGAAAACCTTATACAATGATACTAAGGCTTCTCATGCATTCATGAAGAGGTTAATCAGTAATCTTGGGTTGCCTATTAGATGTGGGAAAGATCACATAAAAAGTGTTGTATTTTGGCAAAAGAATGCATGGGTTGATACAGAAGTTATGGAAAAGCTTGCAAATAAGTTTGTTGAGCAGAAAAACAAAGTACATGGTAAGAATGAGTGGATCATCCTGTTTTGTGGTAATCTAAGGGCACATGTTGCATCCAGTGTTAAGACAATTTTCAGTGAAAACAAAGTCCTTCTATGTTTTTTCCTCCAGGTTGTACCAATTTCATTCAGCCAATGGATGCTGGGTATGGTTGGTCACTTCGCGTAGCTGTATCAAACAGTTTGGATGAATGGTTAATGAAAAACGAAAATATTTTAAAGTGGGAAGGAAAAATGAGTGCAGGTGTTTGCTGCATTCTGATTACTGATTTAGTGGGAAAGGCAAATGATTATGTAATGAGTGACAAAATGGATAAAATGTGGGTAGGCTGCTTTGAGCGCACAGGTATGATGATCACACACATTGCCAATACAAATTTGGATGACAAAATCTGCCCTTAAGGAATGAACAAGGGAGATTTTCAAATCCCAATTGAATTCAATGATGAATCAAATATTGAAAGTGTAATGGTAACACATGAAATTGATGAAGCACAAAGTGAAGAACAAGTTATTATAGAGGAAGAACACAATGATAATGATAGCATCATCAATGATGAATAGTTGATATTACTTCACAATACATAACATAAGTGTTTATTAAATATTATTTATTAACTGGAATGCGATTATCATTTAATCCAACTACTTTTGATTTCAAATAGAATGATGTGGAATAAACATCAATGTCATCAAAAGCATTCTCCTTCTTTGATTGGCAATGGGGAACAGAAGGATTGAATAGAAGGCAATCTCCAGGACGAATTGCAACTGCCACATTATATGTGGGAAAGCAAAAATGATTCACAATAGGTGCTTCATTCTCACATGATACTTGATGGAAGTCTACAGCAAATACTTGTAGGATACTCAAGAAAAAATCTTCATCAGTATGAACCTTACTGTAGTAGTTGACACTAGCAGCAAGAGCAGAAAACATGCTCTCATCTTTGAGGGTAGTCCAACCAATGAAGTCTTTGGCCTTGTATAGACCATTCAAAACTTTTTCTGGAATAAACTTCTTGATTGAATGTTCTGTCTGTCCTGCAAACTTCTTGAGGGCATTCCACATTAATGGATTCTCATGAATCATGGGAGAATAAACATACCCATGACTGTTTCGGCTTGCATTAACACCAACAGACACTTCTTTCTTGGTGATACCTGCTCTCTTTTTTCCACGGTTGTTCTTTTTGCCTTTGTTCACAATGTACTTTAGAACATTAGCAATTTTCTTGTAGAGAGCAGGACTTCGGTGATTAAGAACATGCTGCCTTGGAATCAAAGTGAAAATAGGCACAGAGACTTGGGGATCTTCAAGTTGATAACCTTTTGTTGTATCAATTACATCTAATGATGTGATGTCATAACAGGTTTTCTCCTCATCAAAAGCCATGTCTTTTGAATTAGGAACAAAATAGTTTCCCTTCTTCAGACAGAGGACTTTGTTGGGAGAAGAGATCAACTTCGGGAGCGAAACTGCATCTTTCTTAGCCCTAGCTTTTTTGGCTTTTGAAGATGGCTTACGAAATGAAGTGCCACTGTGTTCCATGAGGTTTGCACCAATACGAACACGAGTAGATGAGTTCGACTTTGCTTTAAAAGTGTGGAATGTAGACTACACATAGTGTATAGATAATTAGAGGATAAATATTTAGACCACTATGATAGTTAACATTCAAAGCTTTTCACACCAACAGTATCATGATGGTATAACAGCATAGGAAAGGGCAGGGCAGGGGCAGGGAACAAGGGCAGGAAAGGACAGGGCAGGGATAGAGAACAAGGGCAGGAGAGAGATAGGATAGGGACAAGGACAGGAAAAGGGAATAGACTTGGGGAACAGGGGAAGGACAGGGAAAGAGGAGAGGGAAGGGGCATCAACTGCTTCTTACCTGCAGTGAGAAGTAAGAAAACAACAAGAAAAGGGTTAGCAATGTTAGAGAGAAAGGTAAGCAAACACACAAATAAAGAAAATAACTTACCTTTGTCATCTTCTAAAAGTTAACAGAAATGAAATATTGAAGAAATGAAGAATGGAAAATGAAGAATGAAGAATGAGTAATAAATGAGTAAGAAGAAAAGATTAGTATGATAATGACAGCTCACTCACCTGAAAGATATTTTTGCAAAATATCTGGATCTGTAAAGAATCACCAGATTTTGCATCCAAGTCTTTAGATGCCAAAAATGACATCTAGAGCTTCAATGGAGCCCTAGAAGGCACAAACGAAGAATTTTTACTTTTTTTCATTAAAATGTAAAATGCCGACCAATTAAAATTGGTATTACGTACATAGATACACGTTTTCTACATAATTTAATATTTACGTAATTTAGTACCACGCTTCGTGTAGACTAGTGCGTACTTCATGTTTAAACATACGTATGGCATAAAAAAATGCCAGCTCAGTAGTTAAAAAAAAATGCAAAATTAGATGATTACACTCAATTAAAAAATGAATAGGTAATTAAGATTTTAAATTTGAGTACTAAAAAAAAACAAATACAAATTAAGATAATGCTCAACACTCATATATATAATGATTAAATAATAATTTAATAATTAAGATGTTAAATTTAAGTACTGAAAGAAATAAATTCATAATGAGATAATGCTTAACAGTACTGGGACACATGCATTATTAAGATGCCCAGTGCTGAGCGAAATGAGTGCACATCTTACGTCAACCCTAGCTAGAGAGTCAAAGTAGAACTTAGTCGCAACAAAAATTTTTTTCACTCATAAACAATGGATTGCAGATCTTACTTAGCTATTTATCAGGGGTAATATGACTATTTTATTATTAAAAATAACCTCATTATTTCTATTTGTGAAACAAAATCGTGTGGTTATTATTATACACGATCGAAAAGATTTGTACTGGTTTTCATCGAAAGGAAAGACATACATTTGATCATTATGGTGAGACTTGTTACTTGAAATATCAATCAAATGGATTTTTGTTGAAGTTGCCAATTTCAGATTTATCAATAACTTCATAGCTTATCTCATGAAATGACAATTAACGAATTTGTACGTTGTAAAGCCGAATCAGCCTTACCTTGATCCAGAAAAAACAAAAGTTGATGGTCTAGCTTTTCTTGGTTTATCTTTGACGATGAATTCATCCCTAGGAAATCCTGACTCATTTAATCACCAGAAAGCTTTTGATTTGAATCAAGTTCTTGACCGAGACTATGAATATTTGATGTCATCCAATGATGACGGGTGGCTAGTTGGGGGAGGAGAACCCGGGCCTCCAAAATCGTACAAACTTGCAGCAAAAGATTCTGCTCATGTTGAAATAATGAGGATTGGAACCTACAGACCTGATTGGGGAGGTATAACGGAAGATGATATTGTAAAGTAAGCTCGAAAAGTCTTTTATTTTTGTCATGTGTATCGTAATTGAATGTTTTACCTTTTTTCATACAAAAACTTAGAGTAATGCAATCAGGAAAAATCCTGATTCCACAGGTAAGTAAATGAAATAGATAAGGGGTTTTTATACACCAGGATTGCAGTATTTTGTGGAACTAACTCAGACTAAATCACCAACATAAAAACTAGATTGAAGTTCTTCCAACAGCAGTGGTTGCAAACCAAGACAGCCCCCCAGAACTTGAGATTCGTTTCGATATGGAGCCATGGGCACCTATACCAGATCAAATTTTGAAGGACATGGACACACCTCTTCCAGTCAATTGGTGTTTACGTTTCATCCATAATCAATTGTTCGAACACTTTCAATTTGCAAGTCGTTTTTGTCCTGGACCCTTTCATTCAACAATATTAAGGAAGGCTGATTGGAGGTCTGATCTAGTAAGTTGACATTGGTAATTAATAGAAATGATGAAACTAGAGTATTCACTTTATCCTTATCTATCCACTATATTAGCACAAGAAAGAATACTTTGAGAAATGCGAAAAAGCTATTAAAAAATGGAGATTAGAAGGACCAAAAGCTCTCAATGAAGAAGGATGGGATATTGATGGAAGTCTACTTGAAAACCCACCCGAGCACACCTCTGGAATTTGGTTATTCCAAGATAGATATGTCATATCCCATTTTTTTCCACCGAACTTTCTTCCGCCCTATAATACACCTGAGAAACGTGAGATTATTTGGAAATTTATTCAAAATGAATGGGATGACGTGGAGTTGAAGTTCAAACCTGCCGGATTCCGCAATGATGTTAATAAGAATCACTCCAAAGAGCAAGATGAGGGAGACTATTATGGTTGTTTAAATGTATTGAAAAATGATTTGTTGCAAGGTTTGACAGGGAATTCTTCCTCATAAGGTAATGACAATTTGATTTGTATCTTTCATGTGTCTTTGTGAAAGCTCCTCTATACAATCTATGATAAATGAGCAACTATTCAGACTGCCCTGACTCGTGAAGACAGAGATGAAAAACAAATTTGTCTTCTTTTGTTGTTTTCACTCGATTGTAACGTTAATACAGTAGGTGATATTATCCAGAAAAACAAAGGGTGTCAAGCAGACACACACCTCTGGCCATACTTTTGAAATACATCTGAAATAACTTAGTAATACTACATTATTTTGAATGATCACAAAAAGTGCAATATTGACACTTCCATCTTCTTGTACTTACTTGTGAGTGCTGGTGAGTAAATGAATAGGTGCAACAATAGATGAAAACGAATGGCAATGGTTCTTTGATAAATTGTATTTATAATCCGAGACGAATAGTAGTAAACAAACTGCATCGGCAAATATCTTTCAATCCAAACATCGACCCATACACCCAGCTCTCCCGTAGTGAAAAATGTGAAAGTCGACCTTCACGGGCTTATCTTTTATGGAGCTCGAATGCATGGCCGGATCCGATGTGTCCTCCGCAAACATTGCCCCTTTATGTGGTATTGTAGTGTCGTAGTTCGCGAACCAAACCTCCATTGCATGGACTAGCTCTGCATTCTTCTTATCCACATGCCCATCATAACTGGCCTTGTCGGCAAAAATTCGGATATCATAAACATAGTTTTCATCTGTGGGGTCCGATGTCACCATTGCCGCCAGTATGCCTGGCACCGTCTTATACCAAATGTCACACACGGGCTGAAAGGACGTTGCCAGCGCTGTTAACCGGCCCGGATGAATGGCCCGTCGAAAGATACCAATCATGGGTGGGGCGTTCGCCGAATCCGTGAGATCACACTGGCGCAGGAATCCCGCCAAGGAGGTAGGATGGTATGTCTGCCGTAACAAATTCGAACGATGCACTGGCGCATCTTCCGACGAATTGGCACCGTAGGAACACACCGTCACTGTCGTCGTCTAACTCTGCAAAAGCATTACTTGAAAGTTCCTCCAACACACCAGCATCGCTCGTCTTGGTCCAAAATAATAAATGGAGCAAATCGACATCCGACGGCTCTGGGAAGGCAAATGCTGCATTAAGATGTGCGCTATGTGATATTATCCACGCCTCAAAATCTTTCTTGAAGAGTGACATAGTATCAGAGCGGATGCGTCTTACACCATACGCCAGTAGTCCATGACGTGTTGTGGCAGAGGCAATAGGGGATTCCTGCGATGTCATGTTGTATGCATTGATTGGACAGTTGTTACGAAGACTATCTATGATGTATATGGCTTTCCACTAACTATAGGTATACGAATTTATTTTCGAAAATTTATCATCCAAAGAATGCATATTTAGACATATAACTAGTAGTACAATATTCGATTTTCAAAACAAAATAAAACAAATATTGATTGCCCTCAACTCTGTTTGGCGTCAAAATGACATCGATTATAATACTAAATTACTATTTCAAATCAAATCAAGTACTGTTCCTGCATTCATCATCGTTGAATGTGTATTTTATTCAGAATAATTGTTTTGACAAACTTGTCAACATCTCATTTTTATAGCCGAAACTACAAGGAGTTTATGGTTGCGGGAGTGCTTTCATAAATACGAATAATTTGATCCTCACGACAATATTTTCCAGTTATGGGACAAACATTCAAATGATCTCCGTCTTTAATATATTGAATCAAACAACGATAACAAAACACATATCCTGATGTGGATACTGCTGGATTTATGAAATTATCTTGACAGAGAGGACATACAGTAGAATTCCTGTGAGTGCCCCCTGAATGATTTTGATTGGGTAGTGGTTTTGGTGGTGGAGGTAATGGAATGGAATAGGAGGATGGATGAGAATCTGTTTGTGCATGAGATCCATTCTCAAATCGTTGACGACGAATTTGATGGATATTGGGATTATGATTTGGAGGAGTATTTTGCATAGATTGCATTCGATATCGTCTTCGTATTCTCTTTTGCTCCTCTCTTAGTTTCATAAAACACGCACCTAAATAAAGAGATGTCAATGTCATTATGACAGTAGTACGTGCGACTGCAATGACAGAATCTACGCTTTTGTGCGAAGCATTCGCTGTTGGGTGATGATGGTGATGATGTATAGCCGATTTTCCTTTTGGATTGATAGAACTTGGGTTTGCATTAGAATGATTGTTTGTTGTTGAAGAACTTGTATTCCCGACAACTCCATCAGCATTTGTGATGCTTCTATTATTAGTAGAAGACGTTGTTGCTACTGATGGTGGTGAGGAAGAAAAAGAATTAGCTGAATCAGCAGCTGATGCTAAAGATTGTTGTCGACGATCTGACAATGTAACACGACGAACTAATAATTTCAAAAATGCTGTGTTGGGGGAATAGTAAATTGAATGACCGAGGAGATAGGAATACTGATAATAAAGGCATACACCTTGTTGTGTCATATGCAGATATGGATAAAGGTAAAAAAATGTCATATTGAATGTTTTTTGAAGCTTCTTCTTTATTCTCAGCATAGGGGATGTAGCATACATCTGATTGTCCTGAATTTCTGGGACATTTTCTCTATCTTCACGATAACGCTTCATCTGTTGATATTTTTTCAAGAGTTTACTTGTTAGGTATGGGGCAAATGCCATAAAAAACGCCGATCGTATACAATCTTTTTCTGACATGGGAAGAAGTTTCATGACATTTTTTGAATTTTGACTGCTCTGGTTAGACATTGATCTGGAGGTTTCTTTTTTTTTCTTATGATAAAGATGCTTCTTTTTTGCAGGTACACCACTCAAAGAATTCCGTGAGTTGGCAGCACCATTATCAATAGGAATGACCTTAGACCTCATAGAGCCATACACAGATTCCGCTAATGTACCACCACCTGAAGCCGAGGATAAGCAATGTCGTTCTAAAAAATAGGTAATCAATGCTTGAATTTCTAGAGGGTATCTTGAGAGTAGAATACCAATGCGATGTTTTATTTTTGCTATGATTATCTCGCTAGAGTACGTCGAGTTCTGATTTCTATTTGTAGTATTTGTTTCCACCAAATTTTGGGAAAGAGCCTGAATAGATGATGAAAGTGCAGCCTGTCCTGATGTAAACGTTGAATCAATCAAACTCATTTCAAGAAAAGATGGCAAAGGAGTGTTTGGATTTATCATGGTTTCTTCTGTTACCAACTCGGATGCCTCCAAGTTGGAAGGATGATCATAAGGAGAAATCATGATTAACTTGAACTACTCAGCAGATAATCCTCTCCAGAGAGATTTGACTTTTCTTGATGGGATTGATAGGATAATGTAATAATCATAATAATCATAATATTAGTAGTGTTGTAGTATATGTCGTATGTACAACTAATAGATAGTGTAATAACCTATCTCACTCATAATAATTAATGTAGTTTATCACCCTATATCAGGTCATAGAGCCTCATTAAACCAGAAGTCAGAGCGAGTCTGAACTTCTCAAAGCTTGGAAACGTTAGAGCGAGTCTAACTTATCCCTCCTGCTACAGGCGATC
>Ga0209092_10002807_pt1 | contig 15652 bp, 11 predicted proteins | sample FraStrMetagenome_FD_187446 | JGI IMG/M metagenome (GOLD analysis project Ga0209092, IMG submission 187446) | Marine eukaryotic phytoplankton communities from Arctic Ocean - Fram Strait ARC3M Metagenome (SPAdes) (version 2) | ecosystem: Environmental > Aquatic > Marine > Oceanic | place: Fram...
AGATAAACGCATGATTTAATGATCTGAAATGAATAAACTCTGTTGATAACACCTAAGCAAATGAGATAAATCAATGATGAGAGAAGAATACTATATTAAAAGTTGTCAGGCCCTTTATCCATCAGTTGATAATCAGGTATGTTTTTGTAAGTATATTTTTTTATTGGATCTTTAGGAGAAGATTTTTGATGGCTCTCGTCCATGTCATGAACTTCATACGAACTTTCGCTGTAGAAGTATCCAAAGACACAAGAAATAAATCGTACTAAACATAAAAACAGGCGTTTTGTTTTTACTTAGGCCTGCGGATAATTTCAGCTCTCTTATTTCATTTTCTTTTATTTCTCGGAGTATTGAAACCATACCTTCTGCGCTTCTGTCAACCGAATGTGATTAAAGCAACAGATTCATAACATAAACGTTTTTTTGTTTCACATGTCTGGGTTAGTTCATTCAAGCATCTCCCGTTTTGAAATGAAGCAAAATTAGTTTTTCATCCTGAAATTTTTTGTGACGAGATATTATTTATGTTACTAGGGATTTCCAAATGAAATAAGGGAAGAACTGTTCTCCATTGAATATCTGAAGAACCACATGAAATTCAATTATTCGAATGAAGACTTGTATGACACTTCTTTTACAAACAGTTGTAACCATTATCGATCCACCTTGCCTATCATGTAAGGTTATAAATCTGGAGATAAATCCAAACCAAAACGTAATATGGATAAAGCGAATAATTCTGCTAAATTTAACATAAAAATACAGCTCAAAATAGGGACTAAGGAGTAAATGTTGCAATGCAAGCGACTTTTTGTTCTGAAAGTTGTATTCTTTTAACGTTCTGATTATCTTCATGTGCGATGTTTCATTAGGTAAAAATGATGAAAATGCCGTAAAGAATATCTAAAGTAAGTTAACATTCACGTATGTTTTCATAAATAATGCTCAGAGTATGAAGTCTCATAGAAATATCAGAGAAGTGATAACGTAAGAAGTCTACAACGTTTTCACTTATGAGCAGAAATTACCGTACATAATGTTTGTTGTCAGCACATGATGATGTAGCACACTTCTATTGAATAGGTTCTCAAGTTTAAGGAAAGAACAAATCTTTGTGAGTCCGTCCAAAAAAATCTTTTTTAGGAAAAGTAAGGATAAAGATGGGAAATATCATCGCACTCGCTATCAAAACCAATGTAAAAGTATTAGGGGTTGGACACATTGATCCAAACCATTATCTGCAACAAAATCAGACTAAGTTTTGTCTATCGTGTTACAATATCGAACACAATGTTGATCCGAGAACAGTGACCTGCCATTTATGTGGTGGATACATGAGGCTAGTATCGCAAGATGAGCTAGTGAATTCCAACGGCGAAGAAGAAGATCCATGGTCTCAAATTCATAACGAGACTCTGCAAATTCATCACGAAGAGATTAAAAAAATCAGGAAAAATAGGACTAAGAGACAAGAACAAAAGTCGTGGCCAAAATTCAAGGCCATGGAAATAAAAGACATCAATGTTTGTGAGGCACATTTGTACAAAATATTGTTCAACAAAAGTCGATTTTCAAGCAAAGACGAGCACTGTTATGTAGAAGAAGCGTTAGAAACAGCTGAAAACGCCATGACATGTTCTGTATGTCTGGATAAATTTGAAAATCCGATAACTCTTCCATGCGGTCATTCTGTCTGCATGATACATATGAGAGAAATTCATCGTCTTCAGTGTCCAATTTGTCGCACCGATTTTAGTAGCCTATGTGATACCAGAAAATTTGCTCAAAATAAGAAACTAACTCAGTCTGTTGATAGACTGTCTTCCTTACACGAAAAAGTATCTTCAACTAAATGTGCAACTAAAAAATGAGATGTTGATGAAGAAAAAGACGAGTTAAAGTAAACCTCAAATTCAACATTCTTTGGAAAAAAATCTCATTTTTATCCTTCTCCTGATGGCTATTCAACTTTGAACATAGTTGACTTCAAATTAGATTTGTGTAAAAATTACTCCTTTTTGCTCAAAGGAGCATTCTTATTTTCAAATTGTTCGACATTGCATCTATCTCATAAATGCCTTTAAAGAAAGACAATATTATAGAAAACAAACAAAGTGAGAAAATAAAAATGTTACAATATAATTATTTCTAGAACTACAAGCTGCGACGATAATGAAATCAAACGAAGTATCCATTCAAATAGCAAACAATTTAGATGTTTGTTACATTTTTTTGTTTTGACTTCGCAAAAGTATAATTCTTCCTTGCTTTTTTCTTTTGAGTGCTATACCCAAATTTTCCTTGAGAAATGCACAATGCCATAGAAAATATTTTTCGAGATAATGATAATTGGTGCTCTTTTTTATTCGTATCATCAAAGGAACAAATAAGAAACGTTTTATGGGTTCAAGTGTGAGATTATAGAGTAAGGTAACGTAAGTCTGACTTAAATGTGCAATGAAAAAGATGTTGCAACATATATTTGTTCTCAAATTTGGAAGAGAAATAAAAACCAAAACCTTCTGTATTTCCACGAACACATCCATGTAACGAGGAACCCTTTTGGTTCTTGTAAGCCTATTTAGGATTTTGGCTCTAAAATATCTTTCATTGGATTGAAAATTAAAAAAAACTGATCGATTCAAAAGAAATAAGTTTTGAAGTATAGTACACATGAAAATAAAAGATTCACTTTCCCTACTTTATTTTGAGAATATGTTTGATATTTACGTGGAATATTGATATTTCTCTCCCAACATGGGTTAAGAATGAATCAACTATCAGTGCGAATTAAATATAACACGATAACTATAACGACCATAACATAAAATAACATAACGGTGCATCATTATGCGAAGAGGATTCTAACTTGAACCTAAGAACGAAGTTATTTGTGTGACGTAATTGCAGCCGCGGATAAAATCTAACAAACTTCCCGAATAAATACTTTTAAGGAGATGAAGTATTTTAAAATACACACAATCATATGAGCATCAAACTATAACAGCTGCTAAATAAATTTTTGATAAACCTAAGTGAAAACAAAATGATGGATGATAGATGGAAGAAAGAATAGAGAGAGAAACTAAAGTGCGTACTAACGTATTGATCCACGTACGTTCAATCAATTGAGAAAAGAGAATCAAAAGAGAAGGCTATTGCTGCATGTTTCGTTTATTGTGGGGTTGTCAACGTTTTCATCATATTGATCTTTCACTTCACCCATATAAAAGACAAGAAAATAATGACAAGGAGGACAAGGAAAGCTGGCAAAAAGCATCTTCAATACGATCCAACCAGCTGTTTTTCATGTGCCAATTACGATGATGCAAAAACCCATTCCTCTCATTTGAAAAGCTCTTCTAAGATTATGTTGGTCTTATCACTAGTGCTGTTAGCTCTAAACTCGTTGCCAGTCACCATAGCTTTTAGTACCGGTTTTTCAACAAATCCAGCGTCTATATCTTCTTCTTCATTTGCAAATGTTAGATTTGCTAATGATAGTCGCCAGAGTCAACTCATGAAAAAGAGCAATCAACTCAGAGTGAAGAACAACCTATCAATGGGTCTATTTTCAAATAATGGACACAAAAGGGGACTCGGTTTAAGCAACCCTACTCCAATTCGACGCAGCAAAAATCATATATTTTCTAGCGTAAGTGCAATTCCTTTCTTGTTCACATTATTTGTGTCTAATTTTTCTCGGACAAATTTTGTAAGGATGCAAGTATGAATATGCTGTTCTAAGAAGACTATATTTTGACAAAACATATTTCGTTTACTGTATTTTGCTGTACATTAACTATTATTTTCCCCTTCTTTTTTACTCTTTTATATCTACCAAGAAAAATATGAGTGATTCTAATTTTTCATCAAAAAGACAACGTATGATGAGTCTTGCAAAAAATGTCTCTTATAACACTTCTGAAAAAGTTCGCAGAGCTTTTTTATGGCAACGAAAGAAGCGTCACTCTATTATGGCTGCGGCTGCTGTGGCTTTTTCTGTTTTATGTGTTAGTAGCAGTAACTCTCCTTCAAACCCATTGCTGTCATCATCCACGACACCAGCTTCAGGTAGATTGCAATTTTCACCAGAACAATCAATTATTGCACCATCACCATCGTTACAAGTTACAGGAGGGGCATCTACTGGAGCATCTATTTTGAAAAAATCAAAGTTTTTCACAAAAACCAAAATGTCATCAACTAGAGAGGCTTCACGAGGAATAAATATGAAGCGAAACAAACCTTTGGCCACAATCAATGCTTTACATGGAAAAGAGGCAATTACAGACGTAACTCGTACAACATCACGAACCCTCCGTTCTGCTCTTGATGATCTTTCTAAATTTATGACAGGCCCTAAATCGGATACTCTCCTTCTTTTGCTGGCTACTGCACTCATCACGCCGATTTGTAAGCAATTAGGAACTTCGCCTATTCTTGGATTTCTTGGGGCTGGTATGCTCCTAGGCCCAAATGGCTTTGGTTTAATTAGTGGCATTCATACCACAGAAACTCTTGCAGAATTAGGAATCGTTTTCTTTTTGTTTGAAATGGGAATCGAACTAAGTGTTGAACGCCTTATGAGCATGAAAAAAGATGTATTTGGATTAGGCTTGTTACAGTTTACAACAACAGCTCTTGCTGTCGCAGCAGCCGGTGCTGCTTTTAGCAACTTATCAGGAGGCGCTTTGGTTGTTCTTGGAGGTGGATTGGCTTTGAGCAGTTCTGCGTTCGTTTTGCAACTTTTAAAAGATAAGAATCAACTTGCAACTCGATTTGGTAAAGCTAGTTTTGGGGTATTGTTATTCCAGGATCTTGCAGTTGTGCCTCTCCTTGTTGTGACACCAATTCTAGCTGGAGGAGGACAAGGGCTTGCAGCCGCACTAGGGGCCGCAATGCTCAAAGCTACCTTAGCTTTGGGAAGCATTGCAGTTGCCGGTAGAACAATTCTTAATCCCATGTTCAAGCTCGTGGCTCAAGCTAATTCACAAGAAGCTTTCTTAGGAGTGATTCTTCTGACTGTTCTTAGCATGTCCTTTTTGACAGAAGGCTTGGGACTTAGTAACACGCTTGGTGCCTTCCTTGCTGGTGTCTTATTATCTGAAACAAAATATAGGTACCAGGTAGAAGCAGATATTGCACCATTCCGAGGAATCCTATTAGGTCTATTCTTTGTCACTGTCGGTTTTGAAATTGACTTGCAGCTGATCGCAACAAATCTACCACTGATCACATCTCTTGTCGCAGGCATCGTTGGATTGAAAGCATTAATTACCACCCTGCTTAGTCTCGCATTCAAGATAAGTTTGGCAAACGCACAGCAAACTGGACTAATTCTTAGTCAAGGAGGAGAGTTTGCGTTTGTTGCCTTCGGATTAGCAAGAAGTTTAGGGCTTCTGGATGTTTACACGACGAAAGTATTGCTGACTTCCATTAGTTTGACAATGGCAATCACGCCATTCCTAACCGAAGTAGGTGGAAAATTGGCTAAAAGATTAGAAGAAAATAGTGATTTTGATCATTACCTTGGACAAGATCAAGAGGCGAATGAAATCAAAGAAAGTGACGATTTCGTTGTTGTTGTTGGATACGGAATAGTTGGTAAGTTAGTATGCGATCTTCTCGATCGCAAATTTATCAAATATGTTGGAATAGAAGTAAATCCAAATAAAGCAATCCAGGCAAGGAACAATGGATTGCCTGTATTCTATGGTGACATTGCAAGGCATGAAGTTGCAGAAGCGTTCAACGTTGGAAAAGCAAAAGCAGCTATAGTGACGATCTCATCAAAAGCAGAGATTAATAGAGCGGTTATATCCCTGCGAAGGTTGTATCCAGATTTAAAGATATTTGCGCGAGCAACAAATGCAGATCATGCTTCTCGGTTGCAAAAGAATTTAGATGTGGCCGCTATGGTCCCTATATTACCTGAGGACAACGCTATGCTAACACTGCCATTTGGAGGGGCTGTTTTGAAATCATTGGGCGCCCCACCAGAGGAAGTGAATGCTATACTGGAAGGAAAAAGAAAGGAATTGATGGCCGGGCGCTTATTGGCAGATAGTGAGAAAGAGACGGAATTAGTACAATTGGGAGTTTCTCCTTCGGAAATAGTAGTTGCAACTGCACAAAATAAAACCGAGGATACCGTGATTATTGAATCAAGCGTAAATAATACAACTGGAATTGAAGAAAAGACCCCAATGGTTGCTCAAGTAATTCAAGCAATAACAAATGATGGTAACGAGCCAGAGAAAGTAATTGTAGACGTGAAAGAAATGGAGGAAGAGGAAGAGGAGGAGCCTGAACCGGAGCCTGTCCCTGCAAATTAAGAGATGCATATAAATATAAAGTAAGAATCTCAGTGAATACTTTGAAGTAATTCATACAAACAGTTTATTTCATCCACTGTTTATAGAAGTGGTTAATGACGAGAAATTATCTTTTAAATATACTACATGGTGCTAAACTTTGGTCGAAATTAATTCGTCAAACCTTGTGTATGAAACAATTCCTATTTGTACGAAAGGATTCTTGTAAAAAGTGTCAACAGCTTATTTTGCCAAACTTTGACTCTTATCGGCAATATGCTAACTATGAAAGCTAATAAATTGTCCATCAGGAACGATTTCAAGTGAAAGTAGATATAAATATATATCTAAATATGCACTTCAAAAAACACGAGACGAAAAGTTTTCTTCCTCTAGAGATTCAATGAAAAGAACCCGGAAACATTCTCTTTCCTTTGTGTTCCTCAAAACTGCTGTATGTTCAAAATAAGAACTTTTCTACCTACGGTATAGTACGAATGGTAAATTGAAATTATCGACGGGAGCATATTTAATACCGAACAATATTACGGTATCTGCTGATGTTGAGAAGAATCCGTTATTTTATTATTATTATTATTATTAATTATCCTAACGTTCACCTCGTCGACTACAAAAAGAAAGAAACACTATTCCTACATGTAATTCTGATCGGATTCTTTTCAAATCTTTGACACATCTCCAAAATGGCGAGAATAATTTATCATGTCATAGTATTAAGAATACTTTTCCTAACCATGGGCTTACTGTCCACTACCAATGGTTCAATCATCATCGATGACACTGACAAAAATTCTTCGAATTCAAGGCAAAGCAAATCGTTAGTGAATAGTCTTCTAACCCCATCAAATGAGTTGACTAAACGGGACCTAAAGGAAGGTTTTTATGCATTTGTGGATGAAAGCGAAACTGATGATACTTCGAACAATATAGACGATTTTAACAGACAAGACAAAATATGCGTCAACTACATTAAAAAGTTTATATCTGGAGCTACTGATACCAAAGATGAATGTGAGGTGAGTACTAATGATTTTGATCTTTCTTGAAAGCACTCGTTTTACATAATCCCTAATATCAAATATTATTTGAACACGATCGCGTTCTAGGGTGTGCTAAACGCCTATACGGCAGCTGAATGTTCTCGACCCCTTCCATCAAGTGTTGCATTTGAACGCTTTTTCCCAACATCTCAACCGACTCAATTCGTGACACCCAGCGTTGCTCCAAGTACTTCCAACGCGGACGATATTTTAATTGATGATTATATTGAAAACTGGGAATGTTGCTCTTCTCTTCATACATTTTATAGCGATCATTGTCGTGGATTAGGCGACTTGACAGAATCTCTTTTAGGGTTTGTTTTAGCTCTGATTGCATGTGTTATGATCAAAAGCTTATTGCAACGATTTAAAATTCACTGGCTACCAGAAAGTGCTGGTTGCATTCTTGTGGGGGGTGAGGATTCCAAAAATCAATTCAGAACAAATATTTTGCAATCAATTTACTTACTTTTTCTTATTTCTTTCATTACAGCCTTGGCAGGTGGTATGTTGAAACTCAGACAAGATAGTGTAGATGACATTTATTTTAGTGAGAATCTCCTTATGGTGGTTTTTCTCCCTCCTATTGTTTTCAGTGCTGCTTTGAAAATCAATAAAAAAGCTTTCCGGCGACATTTAATCCCCATTGTTATGTATGCCTCCTTAGGAACAATTCTAAGTGCTGCTATGACTGGATTTACATTATTTATAATCACAAATGCTGATAATCCAGTCAAAAATATCCCACTCCTAGAATCACTCATATTTGGAGCACTCATTTCTTCTATTGATCCGGTAGTCATTTTGAATATATTAGAAAGTGCTGGGATCCGCGATGATGATACACTATATATTATTCTCTTTGGAGAATCGATTTTGAATGATGCGCTTGCTATCGTACTCTTTGATACCTTAGTTTCATATCTTGGACCAGGCGATCAATCGTTAGAAAATCCTGAAATACCAGGCGCCATTTGGAATTTCCTTTTTGTTTTAATTGGCTCGCTAAGTCTAGGTTTACTTGCAGGCGTATTCAGCAATCTCTTTTTTTACTGTGTATCTGGAACACAATCGCCAGTTGTAGAGGTTTCTATATTTTCTGCTTGGGCTATGATACCATATTATGTATGCAACTTGATGAACATGTCAGGGATAGTTGCTTTGGTTGCGGCTGGTTTCTTTATGGATATGTATGTCATTGGATCACACGATGCAAACACGTTAGAATCATTCGCAAATGAGCATTACAATAGAGTTGAAGCAATGGAACTAGATGAATCTGCAGATAGTGATATCGATATGCCATATCGGGGCGATTCATTTGAATTTTCTGGATCAGGCTCACAGGAACGAAATAGAAATAAACCATTGTTTACAAGATTTGGACAACTTTCGCAAGAAGCAAGGGAACATACTGCATTTGTTGCTGAAGTTATCTCTTCAATCGCAGAGACATGTATTTTCGCGTATCTAGGAGCTTTTCTTTTCAGTTCAAACTATATTTGGGGGTGGAAACTTAACATGAGCGCTATTGTTTCATGCATTGGAAGCCGTGCTGTCATGATAATCATAGTAAGCTGTGCTACTAACATATTGGAAATATGCGGAATTGGGAAAAGACTATCTGGAAGAACTCAAGAAAATGTTATACTCGAATCTACTGAAAGTGAAACTGTTGAAGACATGCCTCATAGGAAACCAGTCAACATCGATTGCAAAATGCAATTTGCATTGATATTCGCAGGATTAAGGGGGGCTGTCAGTCTTGCACTGGCGCAATCTATACCGTTATATAATGCAATGACAAAATCAGGCACTCTGTATAAGGCTGAATTAAAAACGATGACTTCTACTGCTATCATTTTTACTGTGTTTGTTTTTGGTGGACTTACACAGCAATTTCTTGGATGTTTAGGTTTCCTCCGAAGGAATCATCCCGATAATACCAGCCTCAATCGCCCTCTCATACCCACAAACACCAACACAATAAGGCATCAATCGACTTAATTCTTTTTTTTTCATCCAATTAACCATATTTCCGTTTATGATAAAGTACTCTCGTTAAAAAATATTTCCTGGATACAAATTTTATCTTTAAAAGCAAATATTAGTTTATGAATTCATCACAATTCTATTGAAATTCGAACAAGAAAAAAAATGTTGTAATGATATGAATCATTTATGATAGAGTTTATGAATCAAGGGAACTCGACCTTTCTATTATTTCTATCCTTTTCAAAATATCTAGAGCCTATAATTTCATCTTTAAAAGATTTACTGCTGTTGAAAACATCCATGCTTCCCTCAGAATTTTTCGCTATTTTCTTTTTTTCCCTGTCATGATCAAAAGAGCTCGAGCCAACACTTCCATAACTAATTTTCCCAATGACGGCATTGTCAACACTATCAATTGTTGAATTTGATATTGTGCTGAGTTGCATATCGTTGGAGAAAGTCTTAAAAAAAACGCCTTTTTCACTTATACTCCCTTGTTCTCCACCTTTCTCAGATTCTGTTTTACTTTCTAGACTCGTTCCAGACTTCTCAACAGCAATCCAACTTTGCATCCTTGAAAACGACCTTGCATGTCCATGAACCTCTTCTTTTATTTCTTTTGACAAGGTAGAACTTGTAACAGCTTGCAAGCGCTCCTTGACTCTTTGTCCATCAACGTCGTGTAAACTTATGTAAATGTCACCATATACAATCTTAGGATAATATAAAGATTTTAGTTGTTCCATTTGAATTTACGTGTGACATTTAGTAAAAAATACTCACATCTCCCATAGTCATAACATCAAAGGCAATAGGATCCTTTCCAAAAGGATCATCCATAATTATAGAAAGAAATTCTAGGCCTTGAAATCCAAATGTCAAGAAAAACATTATAATTACGGGCGCAAGGAGTGTCGTCATGGTGTTCACTAATGCAAATGGGAGACTAAATAACTGCCAAAAAAGAGGAGAACAGAGATTATTTTCGAAAGAGTAATGCTTTTTATGAAATGAGAGCGGTAAAATAAGAAATGACGTACCCAAATGAATAGGAGCGTTCGAGTCATTTGAACAAGTGGAAATGGAAATGGTGAATTGATAAGTTTCATTATTTGATGATATGCTCCAATATAATCAGTAACATTTGTGAGCAACAGAAGTTCCTATTTAAAACAATTTTACAAAAGGAAAGAAGCCAAATTTTAGCTTTGAGAATAATATAGTGACTTTAAGTCAATTCAAGAGAAAAACTCACTTCATTAACATCTAGTGGCTTTTTAAGCTTTTTCACATGGGAGGCAATCAAACTCCTTAAAAATATCACTAGGACATTAGGAGTTCTTTCATTTGCTTCCCCCACAGAGATAGCTATAGCCTGTTGTTCTCTTTCTTTCAAAGTTCGATTTAAATATAAATTCTCTCTATCTGGTTCTTCCCGTAAAACGAAGATCACTGTCCTAAGCATAACGATTGTTTGCCGAGCAATCTAAGAGTCATTCATTGTGTAGGTAAATATTTCAAACATTTTCCATGAGAATCGCATTGGGGTTATTTTTTCATTTTTCACTTCTACCTCACCTCAAAGCGAAGTTTTCTTGCTCCAAGCCCGACATCTTTTCTTGTAAATGCAATCGTATGTTGCACAAGCTCCCTTGCGCTTTTCATCATGGAAGTTAGTAAAGTAGCAAACTCTCCATACCTTTTATAAGCTATGCTATGCCTAGTAACTACCAAAAATGAAACCAAAATTGCCATATAACTATGACCTTGATCATTGAAAGTAAGATCGTATATATCTTTTCTTTTGCATACAACTATGATTCCTGTCATAATAGAATTCAAGATGCAGTAAGGTAAAACTCTTCGCCATACCGACCCATTTTGATTAAAAAGAATAGCTTTATGGTCGCACGTTCTATACACAAATTGACCATTCAAATAATTCGCAGTAACTAAAGATTTACATGCCCTACTACTGACTTCTTCATTTCCTTGATTCTGTGAAAGTTTTGAAATGTTCTCATGACTTTGCATGTTTTATTTGCTTTAGAAAAGTTGCTGGTGGGGAAAATTAAACAAAATACCGTCGTGTCAAATTAAAAAAACTTCGGCCTTATTGAAGGAATGTAACTTTTCAACGTTTTTGTTCTTCAACTACTTTCAATAATCATTGGTGGGAATCTATTTGTTTTTTAGGAAAGATATTGATGTGAGAAAAAAGCAGCATCATGACAGCGTAGCATGATGTGGACATAAAATTACTAAAATTACGTCGTCTTTTGTTTTTACTTTAACCCTCTTTCATTTAAGTTAAAGAGATTTTTTTTCTAACGATATTTAAATACCATATATCTTGTACAGTGGTTAGCGGTCGTTATGGGCAGTTATTTCTCCGCTCAGATCGAATTAATCACAGCAGCTGGTCGAGTTAATAAATGATGGATGAATAAATTTCGATTGACCTGAAATCATGTCCATTTAGTGCTATCCAAAGCAGACAGTACAATTATTTAAATACCGCTTTTATTTCAGAAAAATGCAAAATATAAAAGTTCAATATATCTTTGATATTTTTCAATATGATGTGCTGCGTTATAATTTTTTTATCAAGACTTAAAAGAGGATACAGATCGTTTAAGTTAATTTTATCTCCTACGAGCCCACACATGAAAACACCGAAGTCCTCTTCTCTCTTTTTCGTTCTGACATAAGTGAAGCTTATTCAAAACGGTCTCTGAAACCATGTAATAAATTTTAATTATTTTAACTGCAGCTTTTCATGGATTTGAAAATGTCGATAACGACTTTATGATCTCAAAAAGCAAAGAGTTTGTACGGACGTTTATTGAATAAGAAGAAATGAATGATACAGATAATGATCCATTGTGGCAAAAGAACGCCAAGTACTAACTATGCAAATTCATCTTTATTCTCTTCCTGTGCATCTATGTAAAGTAGCCATTCGTCATTTTCTGAAACAGGCATGTCTGATGAAAGGTGATTTCTTTCATCGAAATTTCCTGGAGAATAAGTTTCCTTAGCTCCACGAAAAAAATCACGATAAAAATTTAAAATATTTTCCTTTTTCCAGTCACTACTCAAAAAGTTTGCGAGGACAAAATCGTTAAATGTCAAAGGAGGCGATCGTTTAGATAACTCCGATATACATTGTTCTTCATCGGTTTGAGAACTTTCGGAATTGAAAGAAGAATAAAATGTTGACTCATTCTTGCACCTGATTGTTTGCATGTTATTTGTTTTCCGAGGAGAGGGCATATGTCCCCTTATCATGGCTAAAAATGCGTCCTCCATGATATCATAACACTTCTCGCGAGAAGTCATTCGCTTAGAATTTTTGGACAAATGCTTTCTCAACAAGAGAGGTCTTGCGGAACTTTCATTACTTGCTATATTTTGCAGCACAGCATGCCGAAAAGCATCAGAGCTCCGTACACCTTCGAATTCTGTCATGTTTCTGATATCTTCAAATTTTTTATTTGGTAAGTAAGCTGTTACTTGTTTTCCCAGATTATTTAAAGTATAGCAATCGCACTTTTTTAACATTGGACGATTCTTGGATGTCATCAAAGGATTATTAAGTGAGTCTTTTACGAGAGATTTTGTGTGCATTGTAGCTGAAAGGATCTGGTTTGACGAGGTGTCAATTGTCGTTTCAAATCTAATAATGCATCCACAATCAGGTGCACATTTCTGACCCCACGCCTTTGAAAGTGGTTTGTCTTTCTTGATAACAGGAGTGGAAAAGTGAGGGGATGCTGATGAAGTTTCGAGACATTTTTGTGTCGCTATTTTCTTTGAAATTGAGCAAGTTGTAGCATTTTTAGGCTTTGAATAGAGTAGGAAACGCATTGTGTTTTATTGAGGATTGATTTACAATCATGAAGTGGTAATGACCATGAGTAAAATGCTGGAGTTAGTGGTCCTTAACTTAGAATAATAATGGCATTGAAATACTATGTGAGAAAGAACAACTCATTCAACACGAAATGAGAAAAGTAATCGTTCTTTTCGCTACGTATACATTCATATAGTCTGCTTTTTTATTTACACAATTCTTTGTTACTGGAGAGAGTATTTATGACGTTGAATTCTATTTTCTAGATACGTATGAAATAAATCCAACACGTTGACGTCGATTGTAAGAGGATTACGGAATAAGACAAATAAATAGTTATAGTAGTATTTATTCGTCATCTTTTACTTGACGTCATGTTTTGAAGGTTTCAATTCGTTGACACGAGCGAGTCATCTAGAGAAACTTTCATCAAATTTTAGTCACCTCTTCATATCTTTGTGAAGAGATCATCAAGTGAATGCATAATCTACAGAAACTGTCTACTGTCCTAGCATTCTTTGAGCTTCAATGCAAATGCTTTTTTAAGTTTGATTGAAAGCAGCAAATAACCCCAAGCACAGTATTTCATTTGGGAAGAGAAAAATCATGACTTCTTGATGTGACGAATAAAGGAAATGCTATTGCACAAATCAATTAATGCATAAGATGAGTTTATTTTGCCTAACCTCAAGCAGCAGTCAAGTACACAAATCTTTTTATTGTTTGATCTCATGGTCTTTCCTACATATGGAGGATGGTGGCAGCATAAAATTTTGAATGATCTCATTACCCATGAACTAGAAAATACATCAATTCATTTATCGACAGGAAAAAGATTGGTGTTCAAAAAGATTTCTAATTCTAATTATTAACTATTGAGATCACATATCTATAATGAAGTGGTAAAACCAGAAAACCATTTGAATCGTAGATGCTTGTCCTTACCTAGAGGCACCTAGAAACGACTTGCTTCTTGCAGGAAGAACAAAGATGAAAATTCACCAATGTAGAAAGTAGATGGAACAAACTTTAATTATTATTATTATTATTCTACTTTATTCAATTTCGACTTTGCAAGTATACAAAGCAAGATCTTCGATTTTCAATCATTCAAAACTTAATTTCTTTTCTAATATCTTCACTTCAATCTAGCTTCTTGTCTGTATTAAGATTTAAAGCTTCGAGATACAGTACATGTACTGTCTTGACTGCAAAGTACATGAAAGGTAGAGCAAACACAACCCCAACGAAAATGATACTTTTATACACAGCAACCAAATACGAAGAAGAACATTCATCTTCGTCAAATAATATCAAGCACCAATCCTTTGCCAATTCACGTCCATGTAGTAAAAAATAAAATCCAAGTCCTAAGCCAACTACAGCCGATGTACTCCATATGTAGAGTGTGATTAGACAATTTTTTACAAGTTGTTTCCTTTTGCTGTATAGACAAGAAGCTCCACTGAGTACAATCGCTAGGTTCATACATGCTCCCCAGTACACGGAGTAGTAGAATTGAATGCAGCCCTCGATAGCTGCGATGGATACGAGGATTTGTAGAGATGTTCTAGGAGAAATGTACATGTTGAATTGAGCTAATATGGATTTATGAGAGAAAAGAATCAAAGCTTAATCTGCTTTAAAATTATTTTCGGAGTAATCAGGGGGAAAGTAAACCAAGCCAGAATTAATACTGTAAAAAATACTCCTCGAAGATTTACGCATATTTAGGGTACAAACAATACTCATATGCAGCTATAGTATTCTACCTACTGTACTCCTACAACATATATGTATATATTTACATAGGAAATTGACAAAATGATTGTGCATAGTAATAAGAAATCACCGTATCGTAATCCGTAAATAGGAATTTATATAGCTGACAGATCGAAAAACATCCTCACAGAGATGATATTCATCTTTGAATCGGTTTTATAATAAACATTTTTTAGATCTTGTTCAAAGAAAACAACAATATTATACTTATAGAAAGATGACGGATGAAAAACAAGCGTCCTCCCTATCTGCACTAGCATCAGAGATAGACTACGACGATTTTGATGATGAAGCCGAATTCAATCCTTCTGATGAGAACTCGGATGACGACAACGAGGAGGAAGATGAAAGTCAAGAAGACAATTATGCAATTCTAACAGGATCCTTGTGCTTCAACGATGAAGGTAGACTTGTTTATTCGGGCACATGGGGAATGAAAGATGCTGAAAAGTCTACAATCGCCGAGAGCAAAGAGAAGAAAAAGAAAAAGAAGAAGTTTAAACTGAAGTCGAAGCAGATCGTTAAATCAGATGAAAAAAAGATATTTCAACTTGCTGAACCTCTATCAGGAAAACATAAAAAACATAAACACAGAACTATGCTTTTTGATGGATTCTTTTTCGATCCTCAAGAGGGCG
>Ga0209092_10002808_pt1 | contig 15649 bp, 12 predicted proteins | sample FraStrMetagenome_FD_187446 | JGI IMG/M metagenome (GOLD analysis project Ga0209092, IMG submission 187446) | Marine eukaryotic phytoplankton communities from Arctic Ocean - Fram Strait ARC3M Metagenome (SPAdes) (version 2) | ecosystem: Environmental > Aquatic > Marine > Oceanic | place: Fram...
TATTTGCTTCAGAACGCTCAAATTGAAGAATCCCAGTTACGGAGATTTAAATCAACTTATTGCAGCTGCCATTACTGGAACGACTTGCTCTTTGAGGTTCCCCGGACAACTCAATTGTGATTTGAGAAAGCTCAGCGTGAATATGGTTCCGTTCCCTCGTTTGCATTTCTTCCTAGTAGGTTTCGCGCCACTTACAAGTGCCGCTAGCGACGCCTACAGGGTTTTGACCGTCCCTGAACTTACCAATCAGGCATTTGATGCAAAGAATATGATGTGTGCTGCAGACCCCCGCCATGGTCGATACCTAACTTGTGCCATGATGTTCCGTGGAAAGATGTCGTCAAAGGAAGTTGATGATCAGATGTTAAACATTGTGAACAAGAATTCCACCTACTTTGTAGAATGGATCCCCAACAACCTCAAGGCTTCAATCTGTGACATTCCACCTACGGGCTTAAAAATGTCAAGTGTTTTTGTAGGAAATAGTACCGCCATTCAAGAGGCATGGAAGCGTGTTGCGGAAATGTTTACTCTTATGTTCCGTCGCAAAGCTTTCTTGCATTGGTACACTGGAGAGGGTATGGATGAGATGGAGTTTACCGAGGCCGAAAGTAATTTGAACGATCTTGTTTCCGAATATCAACAATATCAAGATGCTACCGTTGATGAGGAAGAAGGTCTTGAGGACTACGACGATGAATACAACTAAGCCAGAATATGATTTTCCCTCCAATCATCACTTGTTTGACGTTTTATGCGTGTGTTGCAATGTGTAAAAGAGTGACATATTTCGGCTTACTTCTCATTGATATGATGACGTTTGTTTTGGGTTGTTGTTTCCCTTCTGAGAGACAATGTACTTGCAATAGACAGAATAAATTTATATATACACATAACTTTTCGTGGATTGTTCGTGTTCAACATATTGGAGGAGTTTTCAGTAAGTGAAAATTGTCTCTCTCTTGCTTTTCGGAATGTATTGGGTGTCAGGTTAAGCTAGTCAACATTGTTTCAAATTTCGTTTCGGTTTAAATCTAGATCTTGTTGTTTTCATTATAGCGATCCTTTTATATATTGTGACGAAAGCTTTTCTATAACGATGTTACAGTTTGAGAAGCAAACATATCTACATAGTTTTCATCTATTCATTTCGACCTGCATCATCCTGTACTTTTTTCTCTCCAATTAGCTGAAGTATCTTGTCAAGCATACCTTTTACATCGCCTAATTCGGAACGCACGTCATTAATTTCATGTTTTAGAGATGAGTTTGAAAAATTGCCGTTCGTCGCTTTGTTAACTTCGCCCTTCTCTTTCTGTTCTTTTTCTTTCTCCAACATATCACCGTGATCTTTTAAAACCTGTAAAATCTTTCTAGAATTCTCCGTAGCATTTATCTTCGCGAAGTCAGTTGGCGTTTTTCCAGTAGTATCTCTCATGGATAAAGCTTCAGGGTGTTTTAAAAGCAATGCCCTAATGAGAGAATGTGATCCATTGAATTCGCATGCATAGTGCAAAGGCAACTTATCCCAGCAATCGGATATTTGTGAGCCGTATTGATATTCACCAAGAATGAAGAGGCAAAGTTGTTCTGGAGCATGCTTACAAGCTATATGAAGGGGAAGAGCATCGAAACTATCTTTCCATAGCACAGCATCTCTACACCTCTCATATACAGCTTTCAAAACAGAAAGGTTTACTCCGCTCTCACAAGCCATTTGGAGTGCAAGTCTTTCCATTTCACCTGGGATGGATGCTGCAATAGGGAATGCATTTAATAGTGCCTCAATTACCTGTAGTTTCGCATTTGAACTTTGACATGCTAAGTGAATGGGAAGATCTCCCCGTTTACTTTTGATTTTTGGTGACTGCGGATGGCCTTTCAAAAATAATTGAACGAGTTCATATCTTTGGTCAATCTTGTCAGCGCAGACGATATGCAGAGGACTTAATCCGTCCGAGTTTTTGATGATTGTACTATCAGGTTTTGCAATGAGAAGTTGTTGGACTATTTCTAGTGGGACACCGGGTTGTAGCAAAGCAACATGAATTGGTAAGTCCATTTTCGCATCGGCATGCTTCATACCATACGTATACCAAACACTTGTTTCGGAAGGATGCTTTTGGCAACGCTGCTTTACTTTTCTCCATTTCTTTGCTTGTATTAATGTGATCAACTTAGATTCTTCATGATTTCTCTTACTCTTGTGTTGTTCACTTGAGCTTGAAGTTGACGCGATGGAAGCTAAAAGAGGCATGTTCATCATCATAGTTTCTGAAAAATCATCTACGTCAACGATGTCCCTCTTTTGATCTTCTGCGCCATCTTCGTGGATTACAAGCTTTTTTGGTACAATTTCTCTTTCACTCCGTTGGTTTTCGAAAAAGTCCCCATTTCCCAACTTTGCTAGACTATTATTTTCTACTTTCCCAATTGAAAATACCAATGGCGCATCCGACAAAATAGGGGACGGCCGGGGCTTTTTGCTCTTTCTTTTACGGGAGGGAGTTTTTATCTCAATTTCTTTGCCATTACTATACGAATAGTTATGTGGAATCGAGCTTGAATATGCGGTAGGTCCTCCATTGACCCCTTGCCGCGTCTTCTTTTGCAGACCAGAAAATTCATAATTTAGGTTGTTGCAATGATTCTCATTATAAAATTCAGAAAATGGTCTCTTATTTCCCCCTGAAGCAACGACAATAGGTAATTCGCTATTTCGATATGGAGTCGGCATCTCACGTGTCGAGTATACAATTGTACGCAGAGTAGGAATGAGATGAGAGTGCTCGGTTCCTTGCGATTTGCGATGGTGTGTTTCTACTGGCGAGGTGAGAAAGATTTGTTGGTATTTTTCGGTGCGGAGGACGGTGAGCACTCCAATCAAGATAGGCATTATTCGCGTTATATAAAAACTAATCATCTTAGATTCGCCTAAATTATAGCTCGCATTTCAATACTGATTCTCATCTACACATTTGTCATCTTAATCTCGCAAAAAATATTTTTATAGAAAATCAGGCCATTGTAACAACGGCTCTATCAGCAAACTTTGAATTTCATTTTATCTCAACACGAATTTTGGTTCTTCTTTCCTTAAAACTGATCCCTGTCCTATCAATGTCTCATACCGGTAATTGATTCGTATCTTGACTTATTACTGATGATTAGCTGGTAATTGACCTAATTAATGATCGTTGACATTTTGTATGATAGTGAATAGTGAACGCGACAGCTGCCATAAATTACACAGGTGCTTTCACATGCATCAATCTTTCGAATTTCATGAACTTCTCGTATAAAGTGAAACCCTCACTATGACTTTATCATATGACGAGTTGACACGGGATCTCAATCTTATGAGACTCTTCAAGAAGTTCAATAATTCGCTATATGTTTGTCCATTGCATTGATCTACATTAGCGCGTCAGAAACTTAGTAACCTTTGCAAAGACAAGTGCACCGCCAAGTAATACAATTTCGATAATTATAAAGTGAAAAAAAAATGATGAAGAAATCAATAAGGTTGACTGTGACACAGTAAGAGATCACATTGTAACGAGTATCCATAATATGATCCACTATTAATGTAATTAATTGAGCTTAATCATCACTTTTGAGATACATGATCAATACAATACAGCTTATCGATAGAAAAATAGTAGTTATCGCAACGTGTCGTACTTAATCTAAACATTTTCCACTAAAACTTGGGAGCAGTACCTAACTAAAGAAGTTACATCAATGGAAAACATTTCAACCTCCGTATCCGTTGCATTCAACCTCGTTAAGAACGATTGTGTTCCGAAGACTAAGATAATATAATCATATCACTATCGAATGCCTTACATCGTTTCTGATGAGCGACACAATTAACAAACCGGTATGAAATGCTTATTTACATAAACATACTTCAACTTAAACATATACAAAGACGGACAATTAGTTACATTCCAGACTTGTCCATTCTTTTCATCCAAGTACCGACAATATTCAAAGGTTCCGCACTGTCGAAATTGCCTTTACGCACTCGGCGGTGCCCATCAAGGAAGCTGTCTGTAATCTGGGCACATCCCCATAAGTGCAACACTTCAAATTGGTCACGAACCTTAGACACCAAAAACCCAAGCCCTTTATCTGAAATCGATGAGCAGAAGCTAGCATCGAGTTCAACCAAAGAAGAGTAACAAGTAGCTGCTATGACTTCCAGAGATTTATCAGTGCAATTGTTCGCTCCGTTTATATTCAAGAAGACCAAACCGCCCAAGTTTGACACTCCTTCCTTACTTCCGCTGTACTTCATCGACGAAGCTTTTGCAGCAGATGTAATGACTTCGTCGGTAACGGTCCCGCTTTTACTCTCCGACAAATCCAATTCTCGCAACATTGGTACATTCGGCATTCCTTCAATTTCACCCGTAAATAAAGTCTCCAATCCTGCTGAAGTCAACTGAGCCAAACCAGACAGACTCAATGAACAAAGAGAATTCTTAGTATTATAAAGGCGTATATTTGAGAGTGTAACATCAGAAACACGCCTTAAATGTTTTAAGTGAAGACCCTCTAACTTTTCACCACAGGATTTCAAAAAAGACTGAATCATATCGTCATCAACTTCGTCAACTTGGACCAAGCTTAAATTCCTTAAATTTGATGCTCCCTTCGATGTTGCTAGTTTCAGTAGACAACTTTTTGTCAAGGGTATATCTTCCAACGAAAGTTCCATGAGGTTGTTGTACTGTGCAACAGCCTCACTGAATTTTATACCTAGTTGCGGGCATGCTTTGAACTCTATCGATTTAAGAGTAGTTGACAATATTTCGAGAAGTTTTCCCACATCAATATCCGTAATATTATATGCGCCACCAATGGATAATGATTCCAAAATTCCTGTCTTTTTCTCATATGAGTCAATTATGGCTTTCACCCCTTTGCAACAAAAGCATCTACCACAGTAATTCAAATGTAATGCAGTTAAACCAGTATCTACAAGAGTACTCAGTGTAGTAGCCATTACATCCTCAGAAATTCGTGCACAATCAACAATCTCAAGAACTTCGACACCAGGTTCTGCAATGACTTTTAATGCTTCCCCATCCATTTTATTGGTCTCTACGATACGTAAACTCAACGCTTTCCGAATGTTTGAATCAACATCACCAAGGCCTTCTACATATTCGAGGTTATCGACAATAAAATCTCGCGAAATAGAAAATAAACTTTTGACAGAAGTCCTAGAATTCTCGTGGCGTCGTCGTCGTTTTGCGTAATAATTTCTCTTTATCATTAATTCGTCTGTGAAAACTACCGCCTTCCACGATTGGCTCGGGTTTTCTCGAAGCACTTTCGCCTTTTCAGATTTGGCCAGAATCTGATCAAGCGGATGATGACATAATGCCTGCTCTATCGAAGCTCTACGACTTTCCTCGAGTTTCTGTTTAGCCGCTTCGCGATCATTTATCATCTGGCGAGCAACACTGAAAGGACCACACCAAGCTTCCGATCCGTCAGTATTTGTACTAGAATTACGATCATCACTCAGCAAAGAAACATCTCCAAACGGCGTACTGGAGACAGTTGCTTTTCTTGAATGAGGTAGCTGCGCGCTATCAGAATTGTCGTCATCTGGACGTGCAAACCTTGCACCAACCTCGGAAGCCACCGTGCGGTTCGTTCTTCGAGCCCTCGATCGTGCCGTTCTGTGATCCTCCGAAGACATTTTTTGGAATTAAAATTAGGTGAAGTGGAGTGAAATGAGTGAGTGAGGCCTCTACCTGAACGATTGTTTTGAAACTGAATGATACTTGATCAGCGTTGGTAATTCATTGTAGTTGTATTTCAATATGTGCTTGAATATGGGTTCAAATTTGTCACAAAATAAGTTGCAGTGAGTAATGAGTAATGAGTAATGAGCATATTGTGAATCATCATCATCATAGATCGTAGACGAGGAAGAGGGCTGCAGAATGAGATTATGCGAATCCGGAACGAAGAATGATTTTTTTGATCTACGAGTATATCGGTATGCTTTTATATGAGGGTCCTAAAATTCGTTTGGCGGGCGAAACTAGGGAGCGTGGTCCTGAGTAGAGTTTCCGTTACAATCGAATTAGCCGAATGACTAAATCTCGTTTACGTAAACGAGATTGGAGTTTCGTTCTCGTTTTTACCGCAAAACGAGAACGAACTTGTGAAATTCGTTCTCGTTCACCGTGAGGGGTAGCAAAAATAGCCTTTGCCGCCCGCCCAATCAAGATATTGGTCTTCCCCTAGCAAGCTCCATCTAGCATTTCCTGAGTTACATGTTATTAATAGAATCTTTTTCTTTTCTTGCTTTTATGAACTTCATCTTCGTTCCTTTTTCTATTTGCGCCTGTACGTCCCCGCAATCTGAATTGGAATCTCTCCTAACTCCTAATCTTCTTACGCTCATCCCCGCTCCCACCTATCAAAATTCGCATGATTGCCTAATTAACACAAGTACCGAACCTCGTTGACATATACAAAAATGTAGCGAGATGAAAATTAGTGTACCGGGTAATAAAGAAAAGAGAAAAAGATACATGTACGGTTTGTGTGTGTACATGTTGTGTACATGTATTCCTATAATTGCTACGCGCCGGCAGATCAGTGACATTAAAGATTTACTGACATGCATGTGTGCATGAGAAAATAATGAAGAAATATATCTCATGTGTCATGTGTTTCCCTTCACATTTGAAAAGTCATTGACTTGCAACAGAATCAGAGACCTGCATGATTTTCAAATTCTATACATTAATATCACAACAATATCTTCATTGAGGGTAGAAGTTAATAAAATAAAAGCATACAATTTAAAAAAAAAATCTTCATTGCAAGACGACAAAAGGTTTAGAAGCGCATCGGTAGCAAGCAATCTACAGCGGTAGCACAAACAGAGGGCCAACGAAATGAGGACGACACCCAATAAAATGTCCACCTCGTCCTCTCCCGTTCCATCCATATTATCGCCCAATTCGAGAAGAAGGGGGCGGGATTTGCAGGATGTTACTCCCAGGAAGAGTCCCCTTCCAACGATGGGAAGGGATAGGGATTCTGGTTTAGAATCGGACAGCCGGGATCCAAGTAAAATTCGGCGAAGTTTTTCGTCCAATCGTCAGTCGATATTTTTCTGTTTACTGACGGCGTGTTTTGTATGGGCGATGTCGACCTTGGATTTGGACGAGAAGATGCCAAATTTTGATGATGATTTAGTTCCTAAATTTGATGAGGAGACGTTTGAGGAATATGGCATTGGTACAGATGATGTTGAAGAAGAGCATCGCATTGCTGGGTTGTCGTGCGAGAAGTATGGCTATAAATTGCGGACTGATGTCTTGCATGAACTTATCTATTGGCGCGATATTCCAGACGATTCCAATTACAAAAGTCCTTTCTATGACGAAGAAAAGTTTTTAGCTTTCCAGCCTGATGAAGGAGGGTGGAATAATATTAGGTCAGTTAAATTATCAACATATCTTTGTGTCGATAGCAAAGGATTTGCAGGATTGATAAGTACGGTCGAATAAAGTCATATATGAAGTTTCATCCTAACATTTTGCTATTTTTTCAGAATGGGCTTTGAAACAGCAGTACTGATGGCGCATGCAATGGGTCGGACACTTATCTTGCCTCCAGAAAAGAGAATGTATTTACTTTCTAAGCGTGCTCAAGGTCATAAGTTAAATTTTGACTTTAATGACTTCTATCATATGGATTCACTAGCTAATGAACATGGTGCGTTCTGATCTAAGGTTTCTTCTTGAGATTGTCCTATCAACTTTTTATTGATTTTGTCTTAAATAATGCGTCTAACTAATTTCATTGCTTGATTTCCTTCCTGTTCCAGCTGGGATAAATATCATTACGATGGATGAGTTCCTTCAACGTGAGGCCCTAACAGGGAAGCTCTACGACAGAAAAAATGAATCAATTCAATATCCGCCTCGGAATGAGACTGACTGGAATGGAAAGCCTTTGGAAGACCTCTGGGGATACGTAAGTCATATTAGAATTCCCCTTCAATTAAGGCACTCTCACATTTATCAATTCCATTAAAATTATGCGCATAAGTTGGATCAAGTAGGAACGTATCCTGAATGGGAACCCGTAAATTGCTTGGCAGCATTCCCTGCTTCATCAGATAAGAAAGATATCGATCAATTGACAGCAGCATTTGACGAGGCCCAAAGACGAGGTAAAATGACAGACGTACCAGTCAATGTTGATGCACCAATAGCCGATCGTCTTCAGGAAAATCTTGCACAGAGATCAAAGCTATGTATCTACGACGAAGAATTACAGAGTAAACGTCTAATATTTTTCCAAAATGGGTATCCTCAACACGCCTCTCGTCTATTAGTACATTTTTATGCTTTTCTCTTTTTTCAGGATTGGAAGCAAGATTTGTTTAGCAAGCGCTTCGTGCGTGACCATATGCGTTATGTCGACGAATTGATGTGCGCGGCAGGTGCTGTTGTGAACGCGATGCATGAAAAGGCAAAAGCTAGTGGTGGTATGGAATTTAATGCTCTTCATGTTAGGCGAGGCGACTTTCAATATAAAAACACCCGCATCGACGCTAATGAAATTTACAGCAATATTAGTGACTTGTTACCCGACAAATCAACCCTGTATATTGCAACAGATGAAAAAAATAAAGCTTTCTTCGAGATACTAAAGGAACATTACGACGTATATTTTCTTGACGATTTTTTTGATCTTGTTCCGAATTTAAATAAACATTATTATGGCATGCTTGAACAAATAATTTTATCTACGGGAAAAACATTCATTGGAACATATTATTCTACTTTTTCAGGTAATGAAATAAGCTTTTGCAGGTTGCTATCGCATTTTATAATCTTATCTCACTTTGTTTGTTACCTGTCAGGATACGTAATGAGATTGCGTGGCTATCGTTCATCTTTAATGAACCTGCCTGGACATGAACTTGGAATCCATAATAGCTTCTACTACGTGCCGAGAGCAAGTAAAATGCTTATGCGCGAGTACTCACCAGTTAGGAAGCCGTTTTGGGCGCGAGAGTTTCCTGTCGGTTGGCGAGATATCGACAAGGACGTAAACATTATATGATTGAATTGTAAACTTATATAGAATATTGGCCAAAGTCTGTGTATATATTGGATTTAATTGTTAAATTGGCGCTTCAATTCTAGTTTTAGCACCGCCGGTATTGGCGGCTTGACCACGATTGTAGGCGAATCATGGAATATGTCGTAGGTTGTCGAAATTATAGACGTGCGAAACTTTCGTAGCACTCTCTCTATCTTTTTTGAAAGGCAAAATTCAATGCATCCAGTCTCTTTATCAATTGAATACTTGAACACGCCGTCAACATTCATTACCCCGCTAATCCTTAGCGCCGCAGTAGAATTCTCCAATATATTTAAATCAAACCTTTGTAATCCTAACACAGGGAGATTAGTGACACAGCAATAAACAGCTCCTACAGGTGGGCCAACGTGTCTCTGTACCTCTTCTTCTCTTATAGATATTCCAGCAAGCGTACGATTACCACACGAAAAGTTATGATTTTGGCAAGTTCGCCTCCAACTATTACTCGCTAATTGGTGAAAGCATGATGAATATATCACTAAATAAAAGAGCGGTTCGATAAGCATAATCAGGGCAGTAGGGTCAATGAGGAACTAGTGAGAGATTACTCCACCAACTGTATCAAAAGCCTTCTACAAGCTATGTCGTCCCAAGACTGGTAACCACGATTATCTTTGTTGTTCGATAATGGTTGTGGAAAATGTGGGATCCCCCACTTAACATGGCCGGTTGTTTATCCCATCGAAACAGTGATCGCCCACTTCGAATAAATTACATTTTAATTGCAACTTATCTTTTCTACATTTCAAATTAAAGTACAAAAGTATTGTCTACTTCGAGGAACTAGTGAGAGATTACTCCACCAACTGTATTAAAAGCCTTCTACAAGCTATGTCGTCCCAAAACTGGTAACCACGATTATCTTTGTTGTTCGATAATGGTTGTGGAAAATGTGGGATCCCCCACTTAAGATAGCCGGTTGTTTATCCCATCGGAACAGTGATGACCCACTTCGAAGAAATTATATTTCAATTGCAACTTATCTTTTCTACATTTTAAATTAAAGTACAAAAGTATTGTCTACTTCGATTTTTCGATTTAGATCCATGCACATTTTCGGTAAAAGATGAAGATCCATACCTACCTTGGGAGTGTCTGCATCGTAATAGGTTCATACATAACATGTCTGGTCCTATACCCTCTCAATTAACATTCATTAAATTGTTATTATTAAACAAACGAAGCCAGATTACTAATACAAGTTCTTTTTTTAAAGTTCGAATCAAAGGACGAAAGGATTGTTTGCATCGATTGTTCTTTTTAGATCCATACAAACTTTTCTTGAAATAGGAGGATTCACAACTACCCTGGGAGTGTCCGTTTCATTGCAGTATTCAACACTTGAAAGAGATGTTCTAAATCTCCGCAATATCCGTTTGGTTTTTTCTGACAGAGAAAACTCTAGATTTCCGTCTTCATCCAAGTGGTATCGTACCGTGTCGTTGATATTCAAAATTCGGCCCTTGATTCTTAAATGTGCAACAGAAGGGCTTAAGATTTTTAATTCGAAAGTCTGACTCCCAATTACCGGTACATTCAAAGATAGGGTGTAGAATGCACCTACAGGAATATTGCTATCACATTTAAGATTCTCTCTCTGCGGCTCTGAATGAGTTGATTCAGCTCGTAAAATGTGTTGTTCTGATGTAAAGGCTTTTGGTGGTACCAGCGAGCTTATCACCTGTTGCACCAAAATAAACAAAAAAATTACGTCCCTGATTTTGAGTTTCATCATTTTTAATTCGTGGTTTTTTGTTACAGAAATACTTTCTCTGTATTCTAAACTTTTCTTTTCAAGCAATTCTGTCCCCTTAAAATGATGATCGAACTATCCGATGTCTTCAATATAATTTTCTTTGTTTGGTAGCTTAATGGAGATACAATGGATACAATGGAACGTTTCGATGAGCTCCGGTACGCTTTAATTGTGAAAAGTGAAGGCTTGTATTAATACATGTCATGCGAAAACGAAAATATTTATTTCTCCGTTCCGCGTCATTAGAATCGGAGAATGCGTTATTTTTCGTGAATTCACACACGACTGATCTTCTTAAGAAAATTTCACAAAAAGTCACAGTCACATCGACAAAACAAGTTTAAAAAAAAGAACCACTGAGTCAATATTGTATATTTACATATCGTTAACCTTCGAATTTCGATTTCTAATGAACTTTCATTCGCTCTTCTTTTCCGAAAATACCATAATTAAAGAGCACGACACATATTGTTTTTAAGAAATATAACGTGACCTGTTTTGTATAAACCACAAACATAAATATGTACACATGTATCAAATATCGTTAAACACATGACGTGTCGTATTACGTGGTGTGAAAATGTGATTTTTTATTATTTTTTGGAGCATCGCGGTCGCGGAACGAAAAAGTAAAATATGGTTTTCGTGCATATTTACAAACCAACACCTTGTCTCATATGATTTTCTTCACTGATTTGTATGATCGAAACTTTGAACGTCCTTTTCAAAATGGACATTAAGAGCTGTTTACTAAATGAAAAGGTTGCATTCAATCTCTTTCTCGATAAGCTCCCTTACGCCTAATTGATGAAAAGCGGGATGATGATTTGGTACAAAAATAGACAATATTTCCCTGTTTTAGCGTCATTAGAATCGACGATTGCGTCGGTTTTCGTGAATTCACACGATCGAAAGTTCCACATACATAAGGCACAGTCACATGGTCAAAACTACCCGGTAGAGGTCTACCGATAGAACCAATGAGTCAGTATATTCTATCATCGTACATAATAAACTTTCGAATTTCGAATTCAATGAACTTTCCAAGCTACAGAGAAAGTCTTTGTTCTTCGCTTTCGACGAAAATTCGAAAATACTATTTTCCAAATAGTTTTGACTTTTGAGGAATTTCGCAACATCAACTCGATATGGAATTTAACATATCCTGTCAACATAACTACACATATCATGGAACTCATTTATCGTTATGACAAATATGGACATGGTGTGAAAATTTGATTTTTCATTGTCAAGTCGCAATTGTCTTCATTTTCATGCACAATATGTGTTATGGCGATATAAATCCGGGGGCTTTTTATGAAATAAAAATGTCAACTCTTCTATCAAACCACATTTACAATCGGGCAATGGAGTTGAGAAAAGAAATAAATTAGGTCGAGGGGGTTATTATTAGCGAAGATCCAGCTATAGATGAACTTTTTTTTTTAAACTGTATGCTTTTATTTTATTAACTTCTACTCTTGTACCAGGTATAAATTACTTTGTAGTTACAACTCATCCTCTTCATCAGTTACAGGTTCGGAAGAGGAGTAGTAGCAGTTGTTATATGATCGAAACATATAATACGCGTCATCGTTTTCCCTGTTATTGAACCATTGTTGGCGAAAAATTCTTGACGAGACAGTGATTTTTGATTGAAAGTCACAAGAATAAGTTGAGAAAGTGGGAGAGGTTATCAAGGTTGTTATGCATGTCGATTGATCTAGAAACTTACTTCATTTACTCAGTTCATTGTATCAGATAATTTTCCTTTAGGTCTGAGAGAGACGGACCCAGAACATACTCTCAGCCTTCCATCCATCTAGCGGCTTCAACCCTCTGGTGATATTCTTTGGAATCTTGCTGCCATACTTAAAGCATATGATATCCGACACCTACCTTGATTGCTGTCTCGTCTTTCTTATGTTCTGTAACTTCACTCAATATGTTGAAGTGATGACCTTCCGCGTCACTCTCGGAAACCACGCATTCCGATATTTGGTGTTTTCTCTAATCTCTTCTGACGTGCCATCTGTGAATGCAACTTCATCTATGGAATTATCTCACACTGGAATATAGCTATCTGGTGCATTGTTTTCGCTGACGCTTTCATCTTTACCTTGGCCATTGGTTTGGTGTCCGCTGTACTAGGTATCACGATATCTAGCGCGTATATATAAAACAACTGTAATAATTGTACATATATTGTAATAGTGTAAGGTTGTTTCTGTCTTGACTCTGTCTTGGGTTAATTTGAAGCGCTTTTAACTTTTAACCCTTTCCTGCTGCAGTGAGCAATAATGAGCAATTTTAACGAAATTTTGTAACTTCACTTCCAGACGCTTAGTTTTAACCATTCCAAGCACCCCAAACTCCTTATCATAATGTTTTTGGTGTATCTGTAAATTTTTAATGGTTAGAATTCAATAGAAGTTGAGATATTTTGGGATAATCATTATTTAGCTCTACGTAATTTTCTACGAGAAAGTTAGGTCAAATAGGAAATAATTTTTGGAGTGATGAACTATCTTCCTAGAACGATATAGACTCGTCATATAAAAGATGTATCCTTCTATTTGTTAGGAAAGTGTCAAATAAGTGATAGCTTCTTTCTATCATGAGATATAGAGCCTTGAAAACACCATATTTTGTGCAAAATTGCTCGCTTTTGCGCACTTTTTCGCAATTTAAGAATTTCTTTCCAAGACGCTCATAAAACATCATTCTAAGTGCGCAATCCGATCATGTATAGTATAAGTGATGTATCTGTGTATTTATAGGTTATGATATCAACGAATAGGTGAGGAATAGCGTAATAGTCAACTATCGGAATATGTCAAATTTCATGTTGTGAATTAAAAAGTCCGCGAATGTGCAAGTTTTGGCGAAGCAAATTTTCAGAAGAAAAAACGTATCCAGCACTCTGCTATCTTTCCAGCGCACAAACTTTCTCTTGACAACCGCTTACCATGGCTTCCAATTTTGAATACAACAGAACTGATAATATAGAGTGGAGAAGTGGACGTTTGAAGGACATTTTCGATTTGGGGAGACGCATTATCACGGCTACATGGAAAGTGTCATGCTGAGCTCATTATTTTCAGCGATCTAGTTCAGTTTCGAGATTATTTACAATTATTCAACTATGATTAAGGGTTATGATCCGAATTATCATAATTCTTCTAGCAGTTTCTGCAAATCGGCTCGTCCAAGCAATTATAAAACCTAAAGTAATTTGATATTGATATTTTTCTTTTTCGGCGCGTGTTCTTGCACCTACATCTCTTTTTGAAGATGGAATAAATCTTATCTTTCTAGTAAGAATACCATCTCAATTGTTTGCTTTCACCGCTTTTACAGGTTGCGAGTAAGCATAAACGTCCGTCCATTCACGTACTTTTTCAAAACTGATACGGAAAAGATAAAGAAAAATATGTCTAATAATGAATGTTCGCGTAATGCTGCACGTTTCATAGCGTTCGACGGCCCATGCCTCCCACCTGAATTATGGCCATCATAGGTATTACGCCCTGAAGGCCCCCATCTAAAAGGACTACCTTCCCGTAACACTACCCATGGTTTGTGGAGTTCACGCGATGGTTCAGACTTTTTCAAAATCTCTCTCTGCTCTCGACGCTGAAACATTTCGTCAATGATACGGATTGATTGGGTACAATTGATAAATGGTACAAGTCTAGAGTCTGTTACATTAAGAGTCTGAGCTAACTTCCACAAGTGAATCATGCGCTCCATCTAGCACCTTTCCTGTGATATATTCATAAACCGATCCCAAGCTATAGCTTTCTAACTTACTATGTTTTTTGTGAAGCTTACACCGTGAATATGTCCTAATACTGCCAACGGATCCCGAAAATATTTAACCTTACATGGAAAATTAAGGGATGAGTATGGAGCTTGCGTTACTTTATAGAGCCAACGCAAGTTACATCCTTCTCCGTTCCAAGCAATTAGAACTCCAACTTGATCCGACCCGATGTTCGCGTCTATGAACTTCTCGAATGATTTCCAAACCAAATATTGTGTTGGCATTCACAATTTTTTCATGCCCAGGACTCAAATCATGAGAGGCTATGCATGTTTGGTCATTCCAAACTGGTTCCCGTCCAGGGTTGACATATTACGTTGACTTCGACTTCTGCTTTGTTGTTTTGGATTCTGGATATCAGCGCTGACATTTGAATTATTCCACATCTTTCTCCGCCAGTTTCCAAATCAAAACCTAACTTGTTCTTAGTTCAAAGACTATGACATATCGAGTTTTCTCTTGACACTTCTCTGGGGGCATCTTCTGGTTCTATATCCACATCCATCGAAAATGCGGCTTCTCCTTGAAAATTTTGGTCAATTAGCGAACTATTTTCAGAATGATAAACGACCTCCCTAGGAATAGGACGACTTCCCAAGTCCTCCGTTAGCCCCTCAACTTCGCTGCAAACGAGAGAAACAAGCCACGATGCATCGCTGTCGTCAGATATAGATGCATAGGAAGAGGCCGTGGAGAAATCGCTCGATTTGGATGTCATTTCGGAATGTTGCTTCTATTGTTTCACTATCGCTTTCAACAACTCTCCCATTTTTACACCTAATTCAGGCGTGTTTGATGACAGCAACCCGGAAGATGCCAATGAAGATACCGGAGGCATCAGCGACGGGTCCCACCACAGAGGAGCCTTCGACGACATGCCTCTTTCGAACGAAACATCTCTTCCCCAC
>Ga0209092_10002809_pt1 | contig 15640 bp, 11 predicted proteins | sample FraStrMetagenome_FD_187446 | JGI IMG/M metagenome (GOLD analysis project Ga0209092, IMG submission 187446) | Marine eukaryotic phytoplankton communities from Arctic Ocean - Fram Strait ARC3M Metagenome (SPAdes) (version 2) | ecosystem: Environmental > Aquatic > Marine > Oceanic | place: Fram...
TAGTTCAGTATTAGTTCCATTATCCCACGCTAAAACATCATTTACATAATAAATACCCTTCAAGAATAAGTTAGAGGCGTTAAAGTCAAAAGAATCTGGGCCAGATGCAGGAATTGTTAAGGCATTCCAGCTATTCCCTCCATCATTTGTTACATAAACTCCGTTACCAACAACATCTCCAGCAGTATATTGTTCACCTGTTCCAACATACCATCTGTTAGAATTTCTTGGATCTACAGTAATTGAGGTAACTGCAAGGTTTCCAGGTACATTTTGCACTCTAGACCATTGAGAATTACTATTTGTAATATTTGTATTTTTCCATAAACCACCAGAAACACCTCCGGCAAAAACTATGTTTGCACTTGCATCATTTGGATCGAATAGCATAACTCTAGTTCTACCACCAATATCATTAGGGCCTCTTTCGTCCCATGAATTTGAGGCATCTCCAGGGTTTCTTTCTGAAGCTCTTTGTTTAATAAGTTGACTTCTTAATTCAGATAGCTTACCATCTTCCATCAATCCAGTTGCAGGATTCATCGTTAATTCGTACATCTGTTCAAAGTATCTATTTGGAGGTAGACCCTTAAGTTTTCTTTCTTTTTTATCCCAAGTCAAAGACTCTTTAAAAGGACTTTCAGTCAGAAATTCTTGATGTTTTTTTCTTTTCTCAGCAATACTGCCATCTGAATTTTCGTTAAAAAAAGTCAAGTAGCTAATAGTTGATGCCAATAATAATAGACAACCACCTATAAGTAGTTTAATACTATTTTTCATGTTGATTAATTTGAGTTAGTGAATAATTTGATTTGTATAATTGCTGTTTTTTTTGAATGAGCCAAAACAGCATGGCTTAAAACGGGGGAGTAATTTTTATGCATATAATTAGTAGGAGTATTTGCAGTTTTGATGATTAAAATTAAATTTTAGTGTGATATTTATGTTAATTTATCTTAAAAAATTAATAATATTTCAAATTTATACTATTTTTATTAAATACACAATCCCTGAAAACCGTGATATTTCCTCTCACTGAAAACCGTTAGAGTACTCTCTTAAAATCAATGATTTTTTTCAAAAAAAACCTCAAGCATAGCTTGAGGTTTCTGTTTAAAATTAATTAATATTTATTATTACAGATAAACTTATTGTTTAATAAACTTTTGAGTGAATGTTTCCTCTTCATCAGTCAGTTCAATTAAATAAATCCCTCTTTTTAAAGTAGTAATATTAACAGAATTATTTTTAATAGTTCCAGAGCTAATTTCTTGTCCTAATAAGTTGATAATTCTGTATGATGACTTAATAGTTCCAAAATTAGAGTTAATATTTAAAACATTAATTGCAGGATTTGGATACACCATTTCATCACTATTAAATGAATTGTTACTTGTTGCAAAAGTAGCGTTGTTAGAAGCTACAGCACTTACAGAGTTTGTTGTACCTCCATCACCAATAATACCATTAATTGTAACTTGATCTATATAAATATGATCATTGTTTCCTGAGGCATCATTTTGAAATCTAAATGCTGAATTTGAAGCAAAATTAACATCTGAACTATTTAGCATAACCGTTGCAGAATAAAAATTGTTATTTTCAAATGCAGTTCCTCTTGCCCAAGTTCCAACAGTAGACCAAGATGAACCGTTGTAGAAACGCAGCCAGAAATCTTCATTATTTTCCATAGAATATGAGTAGAAATAGAAGGTTACTTCAACAGCATCATAACTTGTTAAGTTAAACACAGGAGATGTCATTGCAGAAACAGTTCCAGAATTATCTCGTATACGTATAGATCTATTTCCTTCATACGAACGTGACCCATTATATCTATAACAATCGGATCCTCCGTCAGTCCAACCATCCCATCCAGATTCAAAGAACCCTTCATGAATTGTTGTTGTAGAACCTTGAGAACCTCCAGAAGTAGTAAATGTTTCTGTATTACTTGACGAAGATACATTTCCAGCAGCATCCTTAGCTCTAACCGTATATGAGTAACTTGTATTTGCAACCAAACCAGTAATATTTGCTCCTGTAGAGGTTACTGACCCAATACTTGTTCCATTGCTAAATACCTCATATTCTGTAACTCCAATATTATCTGTTGAAGCTGACCAAGATAAAGAAGCTGTAGTTTCTGTTATTGCAAAAGCGGTTAAATTAGTCGGTGCTGTTGGTGCTTGTGTGTCTCCAGCAACTTCATTTACATTAACGGTTCTAGATACTTCTGCTGCTGCATTTCCTGCTGCATCACTTACATTATAGTTTAAGGTATATGTTCCTGCTGCAGCTGTATTTACATTACCTGAAACGACGATGCTAGACGTTAAGTTTCCATCGATATTATCAGAAGCAGTCGCTCCAGGATCAGAAAACGAATCACCTACCTCTAAGTTTATGGTTGAGCTACCTAACAAAGTAATTACTGGTGCAGTTGTATCTACAACACCTCCTGTAATATTTACTGTATAGTCTTCAGTTTCTCCATAATTATAAGAGCCACAAGCAGACGGGATAGCATTGTACTGCATCACAACTCGCATTCTAGTTGCTCCTGTTACAGCAGATGTTGGCACAGTGAAAGAACCACTAACTGGAGTTGTTTGTGATGCTGATCTTGTCCAAACGGTTTCTCCACTATCTGCAAAATCTCCATCTTTATTATAGTCTATAAATACGGCATAGCCTTCGTTATATAAAGTTCCTGTCCAAGTTGGAGTTATAGAAATTACTGAAGAAGTTCCTTTAGTTAAATTTGTGGATTGAGAAGTGTAATCTGCATAACCACTCGATGATGCTCCTGTGGTATTATTAATACTTCCCAAAATTACTTTACTAATATATTCATCCGCTACACTATTTCCATTCGAAGCACAATAGTTTAATTGAACTTCTGTAGTAGTAAAACTAACAGAACTAGAATATGAAGATGTGGTATTGTCTGGACATTTACTTCTTACTTGAACATCATAAGAAGTTTGTGGTGTTAATCCGGTTAAAGAAATTGATGTTCCCGAAACAGCCAAAGTACTCCAAGTAGAAGTTCCTGTTTGACGGGCTCTAAAATCGTAAGAGGTTCCAGCTACTGTGGCCCATGAAGCAGTAGCAGTTGATGATCCAAAACCATCAATAGTAAGTCCAGATGGAATTGTTGCATTACAAACAACAGGAGTTCCTGTTAAACCTGTTACAATTAATGTGTAATTTTGGCTTCCACCAACTAAAGAACCTTTGTTTGTTACTGAAATAGTATAAGTTCCTGATGCATTATCAAGGTCAACTCTTTCGTAAGGGTCTAAATTATTATCTTGTTTAGCACTTGTAGTGGCACCAGTTAATTTATAAGGTAAATAGGAGGTTCCTCCTTTAGTTACTCTAATGTCTAAATCATTAACCAATACTGGAGTTGTTGAATTTACAGTTCCTGTGTTTGCTGTACCTGCTCTATCCGTCCAAGAAATAGAGGCTAATAGAGGGTTTATCCCATCGGAATCTACAGTAATGGAATATGTTTGACCAGAAGTTAATGTCAATTCTTCAATTTTTGATTCATTACCATTGCTTGTAATTGCCTCAGCAGCGGCTTTTGTATTTAATAACCCCCAGCCAAAGACAGCGTCTGGTCCAGAAACACCAGCGTCATCAGCTGTATGAAGTGCTAACCCTTTTAAAGTTGCAGCTTTCATATATGAACTATTAAGATTGTTATGATGTTGTTGCAATAGTACCAAAGACCCCGTTACATTTGGTGAAGCCATTGAGGTTCCTGAAATTGAATTATAGGCTGTATTACTAGAATCGTATGTTGAATATACAGAGACTCCATTCCCAGCAATATCTGGCTTGATACGAAAATCATCGGTTGGTCCTTCGCTACTAAAATTAGCAATGGTAACACTTGTTAAATTTCCATTTGAATCAATATTTGCATCATTAGCAGCGGCCACTACTAAATTGTTTTTTGATGTTGAATGTCCTGTTAATTTATCAAAACCATACCCTCCAGTTGGATTATTATTTGCTGTATCATCAGATCCATCATTACCTGCAGCAACCACCATTAAGTAATTTGGAGCATTAAACATTAGGTTGTCCCAGTCTCTAGAATCGTCTATATAACCACCAAAGAAATACTGAGGTAATTGCACTTGTCCTTGTTGGTTTCTTGCAGCGTAGCCATAGGAGTGGTTTGATACTAACATCCCATTTGCAGCAGCTGATGTTGCTTCTGCTAAATCACTGTTCCAGTCATATCCTATTGCTTTAGCTTGAGGTGCCATACCTTTTGCATTAGCGACAACTCCAGATGCAATAATGGTTCCTGTTACGTGTGCTGCATGATAATTTAACGATGCAGAATCTCCATTAGAAAATCTATTACTACCTCCAGCTCCGTCATATTCTTGATGGGATGCTCTTGCAATTCCACCATCCCAGACATATGCAGTCATATTTTGTCCATCTAAATTTAAACCTAAAGACCCTCCAGAGTTTAAATGATTTACCCTTGTAGATTTTGCAGCTGCTACGTTAAACGTAGTATAATAAATAGGTTTATTATTTACAACCCTTTGAAGTTCTAACATGCGGCCATCTTTAGTTGTAAATTTAATTTTCCAACCACGTTGTTTTGCAATTTGAATTGCTTCTTGTTTTTCTGAAGATTCTTTCTGTTTGAAAGCATTCTCCATTGAGGTAAGTTTTTCTTGATTGTACTTACCATTGATTTCTTTTATTTCATCTTTTTTTTGCGCTTGCAAGTTGAAAGTGAAAACTAAAAAAAATCCTGTGATAAGAAGTTTAGTGAAGTAACTTTTTTTCATTTTTTTGTTGATTTTAGTTAATAATTATTTGAATTGATTATTTTGTTTTTTGAATATAGGGTTAAACGACAAGTCCTAAATGGGGGGTGAATTATAACGTATAAACATTGATTTTTTTTATGAGTTTGTGAGTAAATAATTATTTTATTTTTTGTTAAAAATTCTTAATATTTTACATATTACATTACAAATGTATTAATTTATTACGAATCATACAATCACGGAAAACCGTGAAATTTACCTCACGGAAAACCGTGAGGTACCTAATTATTTTTAGTGAAATTGTAAAAAAAATAAAAAAATAAATACGGTTTTAAATCTAAAGGCTAACTTTTTTACATCTCTTAATAAATGGTATATTGCACTACATAATTGATAATAGATAAATATGAAAATTATAGTACCTATGGCAGGTATTGGGTCTCGTTTAAGACCCCATACATTAACAATTCCTAAACCACTAACAGTTATCGCAGGGAAACCAATTGTACAGCGTTTAGTTGAGGATATCACATCTGTAGTGAATCAGAAAATAGAAGAAATAGCTTTTATAATAGGTCCAACCTCTAAGGGTTTTCCAACAAATACATCAGATAAGTTATTAAAAATAGCCAAAGAATTAGGGGCTAAAGGTTCTGTGTATATTCAAGAAGAAGCATTGGGAACTGCACATGCAATTTATTGTGCAAAAGAATCTTTGAGTGGTCCATGTGTTGTTGCTTTTGCAGACACATTATTTAAAGCAGATTTTACTTTAGATGCGAATGCAGATGGTGCAATTTGGGTAAAGAAAGTTGAAGATCCAAGTGCATTTGGAGTTGTAAAGTTAAAAAATGGATTTATTACAGATTTTGTAGAAAAACCTAAAGATTTTGTATCTGATTTAGCAATTATTGGTATTTACTACTTTAAAGATGGAGATAAAGTTAAGGAAGAGATACAACATTTAATTGATAACAATTTAACTGAAAACGGTGAATATCAATTAACAAATGTTTTAGAATCTCTAAAACAACAAGGAGCTAAATTTATTCCTGGAACTGTTGATGCTTGGATGGATTGTGGTAAAAAAGATCCTACAGTAGATACTAATACTCAGGTTTTAGGTTTTGAACAAAAAGCTGGAAATAATTTAGTGGACAAAAGTGTGATTTTAGAAAATTCAGAGATTATACAACCTTGTTTTATAGCAGAGAATGTTGTTTTAAAAAACACCAAAATTGGACCTTACGTTTCTATTGGAGAAAATAGTGTTGTAGAAAATTCTACTGTTGTAAATTCTTTAATTCAGTCTAATGTTGAAATAAAAAATGCAAATTTAGACAATGCTATGATTGGAAATTATGCAAAATATAATGGGAAATTCACTTCTGTTAGTATTGGTGATTATACAGAGTTACTATAAATGAGGTTTAGAAAAAAGATACAGGGGTTAAAAAAAGAGAGACAATTTAAATCCTTTCTTTTTTTAATTCCTGTAATTTTTTTCTTTTTTCTTGTCCCTTGGAATATTATCTCACAAGACAGTATTCCTATTGCTAAAGATTTCACTGAAGAAAAAGAATTAAAATTTCAGGATTTCTTTTTTAAAGCCTTATCAGAAAAATCTATTGGAAACAACCAAAGAGCCATAGAGAATTTGGAGAGTTGCAATCAAATTTCAACCAATAATGCTTCAGTATTTTTCGAATTTTCTAAAAACTATCTTCTTTTAAAAAATATTTTATTAGCAAAAGAATATATCAACAGAGCTCTTCAGATCGAAAATGATAATATTTGGATGTTAAAGCATTCAGTAAAAGTTTTAGTTGCAGATAGAAATTTTTCAGAGGCAATTAAGATTCAGGAAAAAGTAGTCGTTATAAATCAAAAAGAAAGAGCGTATTTGGTTCGACTACTCTTTCAAAATAGAGAATATAAAAAAGCAATTCTTCTAATGAATACTTTAGAAAAAGAAAATGTATTGCCCGAAAGATTAAGAAGCTTAAAAAATAATTTAGAAGTTGGAAAAAGTAAAACAGATAAAAAAGAAAAATCAAATGATATTTTTTCTCTTATTAATAGATTTAAATACGATAAATCATATAAATTATTAGAACAAATCTTGCAAAATTATTTAGAAAACCCTAATGAATTATTAAAGTATAGCAATGAAGGAATTTCACTTTTTCCAGCACAGCCTTATGTTTATTTAACCAAAGGAAGAGCATTAATATATCAGAAAGAATATAAAAAAGCGTTAACTAGTTTACGTAATGGGATTGATTTTGTAATTGATGATAAAATGGAAGCTAAATTTTATACTGAAATGGCAATTGCTTACAAGGGTTTAGGAAACCTAAAAGAGGAGATCATATATCGACAAAAATCCAAAAAACTAAAAATTTAAGAATGAAGTTTTTAAAATACGTGCTAGTTTTTACGATTGTATTCACCTCTTGTAAAACAAAAAAAGTTATGATAGATACAAAAGCAATTGCTAAAGACATATCTGCAAGAAAAGTAGCAAAGAAACATGTTGCAGCAAATTTTGACAAAAAAACGATAGATGCCAAGTTAAAGGTTAATTTTAATAACGGAAAAACAAAACAAAATTTATCCGTAAGAATGAAAATTAAAAAAGATGAGGTTATTTGGTTAAGTGGGTCAAAAATAATTAATGTTTTTAAAGCAGAAATAACACCAACTTCTGTTCGTTATTATTCTTCCTTATTTAAAAATTATTTTGAAGGAGATTTCTCTATGATAAAAGAATTATTAGGCGTAGAAATTAATTTTGAGCAACTTCAAAATCTCTTTTTAGGTCAATCCTTACAAAATGTAAAAAAAGAACAGCAAGAAGTAGAAATTGTAAATAATGCCTATGTTTTATCTCCAAAAGAACAATCAGATTTGTTTGCTATTTTCTTTACAATAAACCCATCTCATTTTAAATTAGATAAACAATCTATTGTAAACTCTTTAAAAGGTCAACGATTAGATATCATATATCCTTTATATGATTTAGTTAATGATGAAGAGTTTCCTTTTGAAATAAATATAAAGGCAACACAAGAAAGATCTTTTACTACTATAGATTTAAGATATAAATCAGTAGTTTTTGACACCGAACTAACAATTCCTTTTTCTATTCCTAACGGATATAAACGTTTAAATTTTTAATGGCAAAAATCAGTTTTCATATTATTTGTATTTCAGTTTTTTTTACAAGTTTTTCTAGTTTTTCACAAACAAGAAAGCAATTAGAGAAGCAACGTAAAAACTTAAAATCAGAAATTATTAAAGTAAATAGGTTAATTTTTGATGTTAAGAAGAAGGAAAAAAATGCTTTAGAAGACTTAAAGGATATTAATAAAAAAATAGATGTAAGATCAAAATTGATTACAACTATAAACTTAGAAGCGAAGATTTTATCAAAAGAAATTACAGGGAGTCAGAAAAAATTAACGGTTTTAAATAACAAAATTACTGACTTAAAAGCTGATTATGCAGATATGATTTTTAGATCTTACAAAAGCAAATCTCAACAAAGTAGAATGATGTTTTTATTATCATCTCAGAACTTTCTTCAAGCTTATAAACGCTTGGAATACATGAAACAATATACTTCTTTTAGAAAAAAACAGGGTGAAGAAATTCTTCTTCAAACTGATTTTGTTCAAAAATTAACAGATTCTTTATTGTTCCAGAAACAAGTAAAAGACACATTAATATTCGCCGAAAAAGAACAAAAAGAAAAGGTTGAAATAGATAAGTTAAACCAGGAAAAACTTATTTCTACGATTAAAAAGAAGCAGGGTAAGTATAAGAGAGACTTAAAAAAGAAGATTGATAAAGAAAAGAAACTTGCTGTAAAAATTGATAAGATTATTAAAGCAGCCATTGCAAAAGCAAATAGATTAGCAAGAGCCAAATCTAAATCTAAAATAAAGTCTTCCTCCAAGAAAAATGAATTTATTTTAAGCCCAGAAGCAAAAGCTTTGGCAGTGAAATTTGAACTTAATAAGGGTAAATTACCATGGCCGGTTCAAGAAAGTATCATTACAAGAAGGTTTGGTTTACAGAAACATCCAACTATTGGTGGAATAACTATAAATAGTACGGGCTTGCATTTTACTACTAATAATGGTGCTTATGCAGAATGTATTTTTAATGGAAAAGTATTAGGGATTCAGTTAACCTCCGAGGGAAGAAAAAATGTTTTGGTACAACATGGAAACTATATTACGGCTTATAATAATTTAAAAAACTCTTTGGTTGATATTGGAGATAAAGTAATAAATGGTCAAAAAATAGGACAGATTTTTACAGATAAAGTATCTGGGAAAACTACTCTGATATTTGTTCTGTTTAAAAATACAAAACGCTTAAATCCTTCTTCTTGGATCTTAAAAAGATAATTATTTTTGCATAACTTTTTTAATAATATTTTTCCCTGTTAGTGCAGAAGTCGTTATTACTCCAGAAAATAAAGCTGCTGCAACACCTGCTGTTACTATATCTTGTCCAGTTAAATACAAGTTTTTAATAGGAGTTCTTGGTTGTAGAAACTTTTGTCTAAATCTTTTTGGCGTATGGTCTAAACCATAGATTTCACCTTTATCATAATTTATAAAATGTTTTGTAGTTAATGGTGTAGAAAGTTCATAATGTTCAATTTTACCTTTTGCTTTTGGTGTGTGTTTGTATAAAACTTCTAATAATCGTTTCGCTATTTTTTCTTTCAATTCATTATAGTCCTCTCCTCGTTTCATCCAACGAGTACCGTCCCATTTTTTAAATCCTTCATAAGGTAATAACGTAATAATGTCAATGGTACTTTTACCAGGATATCTATTAGACCAATCTGGATCTTTTGCTGATGGGAAAGAAATATAAACTACAGGAAAATCTGAATTAATATTTTCTAAATAATTATTTATTGCAGTATCGTGATCTATTTTATCTGGATAAATCCAATAATTTGTTTTAGGTAGATTTAATTCTTCCGGCGATCCATCTAAACCTATGTATAGACAAGCATGTGAAACAGATCTTTTTACAGTTTGTAATTGCTGTTTTAATTGGTGTTTTTCTGCTATTTTTTCTGGAATCAACTTGTTATAAGTAGTCATGATTCCAGCGCCAGAAATAGTGTTTTTAGCAAAAAATGTTTTACCATCTTTCATTTTTACGCCAATTGCTTTGTTGTTTTCAATGACAATTTCATCTACTTCTGCACTAATTAAAATAGTACCCCCAGCTTTTTCTATGACTGTATCTGTATGTTTTGCAATTTCTGATGAACCACCAACAGGAAAACTTCCACCACCAAAATAATGGCGAGCAACAGCTGCGTGCATTACAAAACTACTCTGTTTTGGTGGCAATCCATAATCGCCATATTGGCCACAAAGAACTTTTATTAATTCTTCATTATTAGTGATAGATTTTAAAACTTCATAGGTAGTTCTATCTGAAAACTTATAAAAAGGATTTCGCATTTTTCCGCCAATAATTTTACTTAATATTGGTGGCAAGGCTTTGTCCATATAAAATTTTTGACTTGTTTTAATGGCTTTAAAAACGAAGCTTACATAATCGTCAATGGCTTGTTTTTCATCAGGAAAATAACCAAGCATTTTATCTTTAAAGGCTTGAACACCTTTTACAAAATCGTATTCTTTGTTGCCAACTATAATTTTATCATAAACATTACCCATATCTGCCCACTTAAGCTTCGCATCGGTAATATAATCAAACAACTTTCTTATCACAGAACTTTCCCTTTGAACCTCACCTATATAATGGATTCCAACATCCCACTCAAACCCTTTTCGTTTAAAAATATGAGTAAATCCACCAGCGATGTAATGACGCTCCAAAACCAATACTTTTTGACTTTCTTTTGCAAGAATTGCAGCAGTAGTTAGACTACCCATTCCTGATCCTATAATTATAGAGTCGTATTTTTCTGCTAAAGTTGGATTTTTCTTATAAGATTGTATCATAATTTATAGCAATAAAAAGCTTAATTGCTAATATACAATCTATTTTTTATGAATATTTTAATTGAATAAAGCTTTAATTTCTGTAGCTTCTGATGGGTTCATTTTTCCTGCCAAAATCAAACTCAATTGTTTTCTTCTTAAAGCACCTTCAAAACGTTCTTTTTCTAATTCAGTTTCTGGCTTTAATTGCGGAATTTGAACAGGTTTACCTATTTCGTCTACAGCGACAAATGTGTAAATACCTTCATTTACTTTTGTTCTTTGACCAGATTGTCTATCCTCAATCCAAACATCAACATAAATTTCCATAGAAGATTTAAATGCTCTGGAAACTTTGGCTTCAATAGTTACAACACTACCAAGGGGTACAGATTTGTTAAAAGCAACATGGTTTACCGAGGCGGTAACAACAATTCTAGTGGAATGACGTCTTGCAGCAATACTACAGGCTCTATCCATTCTTGCTAATAATTCACCACCAAAAAGGTTATCTAAGTAATTAGTGTCTCCAGGTAAAACTAAATCGGTAAGTATTGTTAATGACTCTTTAGGTGTTTTTGTTTCCATCAAAAAATTTTATACAAAGATAGGTAATCGCTCAATAAAAAGATTGATAAAAATTGAAGTTACTTACTTTTTAACTAGTAACCAAGCGTCCTTAGAAGTAGTACTTTGAATTTTGTAAAGGGTGTTAATTGCATCATTTCTGTTTTCAAAACTATCAAATGAAACTTGAGTTAATCCCCATTTATTGATTCCAATAATTTTTGAATTAAAACCTTTTTTCTTCAATTGCTCCATTTTCTTTCTAGCATTCTTAGAAAACTGAAAAGCACCGGCTATAATATGATATGGTTTAGATACTTCCTTAATAACATTTAAGTTAACTGTTGGTAAAGGATTAGAAATTACAAAGGTTGCTGATTGAATCTTTTTTTGTATTTCTTTTTGTTGATTGGCAATAATTTCTTTTTGTTCATTTTCTTGAAGACCACTGTAAATAGCAAAGCTCATTGTTAATAAAATAGCTGCAGTAGCAGCGTATTTCATAAATACAGGAATGGTTTTTCCTTTTTCTTCTTTTGCAACAACAACTAGAGGTTTTACCTGTTCTTTTTGTCGTTCTAATACTGAAGAATCTAAATTAGAAAACCCAAAAGAAGTTGTTAAATAATTTACGTCAGAACTTGGCTCAAAAATAATTTGATTATTTTCATTTAAAGATAAAATCCCTAGCTTCTCTAATTGAATAGATACGCGCTTTAAATCATTTTCCCATTCTAAAACAGCTAAAGATATAGCAATGGAAGCTTCTTTAAATGAAATATTTTCAGATGATGCTATATAATTTGATAATAAACCATCATTGTGTTTTAAATTACTATTAAACGTAATTTGCTTTGAAGGTGGATGAAAAGTATGCGAAAGATTATTTATTTTAGCACTAGTTCTGTTGGTTACAAAACCACCAAAATCAGGTACAATTACACAATCATATCTGTATAGTAAATCGCTTATATAGTTTGTTAGTATCATACAATCAAATATAGAAATTTTCACCATCAAATTAAGTTTAACGTTTAAAATTTATCAACAAATATTTTATATATTGACTTTCAAATTATTATGTTTTGAAACAAGAAAAGTTACTTGCTGTATTAAGGTTGCAAAAGTGTAAAGCAGTTGGTGATATTTTAGCTAAAAAACTAATTGTAAATGTTGGTGATGTAGAACAAATATTTAAAGAGAAATTATCAGTTTTAGAAAAAATAAATGGTATTGGAAGTCATGTTTTGAAGCATCTTTTTGATAAAAAAAACATTCAACTTGCAGAACAAGAATTAGTCTATATTCAAAAAAATAACATTGCTTATTCCTACTTTTTAGAAGATAGTTATCCGAGCAATTTACAGCATTGTATAGATTCTCCTATTTTACTTTTTAAAGATGGGAATATAGATTTTTCTAATCAAAAAATTATTTCGATTGTTGGTACAAGGAAAATCACTTCATATGGAAGAGATTTTTGTAATACACTAATAGAGGAGCTAGCAGAGTTCAACCCAATAATTGTTAGTGGTTTTGCTTATGGAGTTGATATTTGTGCCCATAAAGCTGCTATAAAAAACAAACTTCAAACGATTGCAGTTTTAGCTCACGGCTTAGAACAAATATATCCAAAAGTTCATAAAAAATATATAAATAAAGTAAATGGAAATGGTGGATTCTTAACTGAGTTTTGGCACGAAGAAACACCATTAAGAGAGAATTTTTTAAAAAGAAATAGAATTGTTGCAGGGATTTCTACGGCAACTATAATTATAGAATCTGCAGAAAAAGGTGGTTCTTTAGTAACTGCCGATATTGCAAATTCATATGACAGAGATGTGTTTGCTCTTGCTGGTAGAGCAACTGATTTATATAGCAAAGGATGTAATAACTTAATCAAAAATAATAAAGCATATTTACTGTCCACTTCTTCAGACATTGTAAAATTATTAAATTGGGATATTGCTAAAAAACCAACACACTTAATTCAGAAAGAATTATTCATTGCGTTAAATGAAAATGAACAAAAAATTTATGATTTCCTTCACCAAAAAGGACAGCAGCCTTTAGATACAATTTCTTTAGAATGTAATATTGCATCTTATCAATTATCATCAATATTATTACAAATGGAAATGAAAGAAGTTCTAAAACCTTTACCTGGAAAATTGTTTGAACTGATTTAAATATTCTTATTTTTGATAAAAACCAATAGAAATATGGCGTTAGAAAAAAAATTGATGTCAAAAAAAAAGCCAACATTTCCTGTAAACGAAATGCTAAATTCCTATTTAAAAAACTATAATAGAAACATTAGAATTTCAATTTTTTATGATGATTTATTGCGTTTTCAAGGATCTGTTACTGTTTTTGATAAAAATGATGAAGACACACTCTGGGTAAGAACATATTATTCTGAATTCGATAGAATTGACATTGATAAAAGTTTAAAAAAGATTTATACATTACTCCATTCAGATGGTAATGAAGATACAATTCCATTTTTAAATGTAGATGCTATTGATTACTGTACTTTTGGAAATTCGAAACCTTTTCGTGTAAAAATTAGAAATATTCTAAATGACAATTACACGTATTTTTATTTAAAAAAAGCAGATGCTTCAAGGATTTATGGTCTAGAATTAGAACATATTTTGTCTCCACATACAATTAATTTTTTAGTATATAAAACTACTTTAATAGAAGAACATATTTCAGGGATCCCTGGAGATGATTTTATCAAAGATTTTTTACCAAAATGTACTGAACCAGAAAAAGCTCAAATTGCCAAAGAGTTTGTGAAATTTAAAGAACGTTGTTTAGTTCGTCTCTTGGGAGATATGCGTTCTTACAATTATGTAATTATTCCAACACACGATTTCGATCAAATTATTTATAAAATTAGAGCTATAGATTTTGATCAACAGTCTTTTGAGGGCAATTTAAAAGTATACAACCTTCAGTTCATGAAGGAAAACTTTAAAATGACAGAGATGGTTGGTAAGAAACTTCAGAATAATTCTATTCAACAATATAAAATTGAAGAACGTTCTTTTATGGCCAAAAGGATAATTACATCTCCTAAAAGAATTACACGTTTAATAAAATGTATGAAAGCTGATACAATATCTTTTCCTGAGAATGTTACACTCTTAAAAAAGCATTTAATTCAATATGTTGGAGATGTAAAATTTAAAGACTGTAAAAATATGGGAGAAATTTTAGAAACTATTCTCGATTTTGTAAAGCGTAATTATATAGATATTTCTAATAAAGAGTTATTTTAATACCATGTATCTTTTTTTGTTATATTAATATACAACGAACTTTTATTACTGATTAAATAATTAGTATTTTTTAGTCCTAATACTTTCAATTACAACTGTTAATAGAATTAAGCCTCCGCCAAAAAAAGTATTTATAGTTGGTATTTCATTTAAGAAAAAGAATGCTAAAATAATTCCAAAAATAGGTTGTAAGCTACTAATAATTGTAGTTGTAGTAGCTGAAAAAAATTTTAATGAATGTAACATTAAACTGTGTCCGATTGCGGTAGTTAATAGAGCTAATAAAATTAAATAGGGAATTTGACTTTGCAATCCAGATAAATCCATGAAGAATAAAACTGGGACTAATAAAATTGTTATTAAAACAGTTTGATAAAACATTAACATGGTTCCATTGTAGTTTGCAACATGTTGTTTTAAAATTAAAATTCGTATTGCGTAACAGAGCGCAGAAAATATCCCAAAAAGAATTCCTTTTACTTGATCGCTTTCTAGACTTAGCTCAGGAACTAATATGTAAAGACCTAGTAAAACCATTAATCCTAAAAAGATATACATTGGATCAAATTTTACTTTTAAAAATAGAGGTTCTAATAAAGCTGTAATTATTGGAAACGTATAAAGAGACAAAACACCTATAGCAACATTGGAAAGTTTTAAAGCATAAAAATAAGTTATCCAGTGTGCTGCCATAAAAATGCCACTGATAAAAAAAGGAAGGTACTCTTTAGAAGATTTTATTTGTAAGTCAATTTTTTTGTACCTGCAAAAAAAATATAAAAACACCATCGCTAAAGAGGCTCTAAACCAAATAATAACCTCAGTTGGCAGTGCAATGTATTTACCCAGAACACCTGAAGTACTTATAAAAAAGGTTGCCAACAATAATCCAGAAATATTTTTAATATGAGAATTTTCCATTAAACTTTTTGCAAAATTGTTAGTGCAGTTTTTACAGTATCAATTTTTATAAAAGTGATTA
>Ga0209092_10002810_pt1 | contig 15635 bp, 21 predicted proteins | sample FraStrMetagenome_FD_187446 | JGI IMG/M metagenome (GOLD analysis project Ga0209092, IMG submission 187446) | Marine eukaryotic phytoplankton communities from Arctic Ocean - Fram Strait ARC3M Metagenome (SPAdes) (version 2) | ecosystem: Environmental > Aquatic > Marine > Oceanic | place: Fram...
TAACTGAAGCATACAAATACAAGTACCTAATGGAACCATCTACATTCAGATATATGGTGAAATGTTTGGAATCATATATTGGGAGGGAGGAAAGAGAGATTAAAGGATTTAACACCAAAGAGAAATGAGTAAAGCAGAATTGAGTTATGAAAGATTAAATATGGAGTACTTATCGTGGTCTTTGGAAAATCATGATGAACCTAATAATGAGGGTAAGTATTTTGGTGAATTTATGTATAAGAAGTATGACATAGATAAAGAGTATCTTATAATTGTTGACTATGAAGAAGTATATAGTGGGTTATTAAATAAATTATATAATGCAGTAAAGTATGAGTAATAAAAGCGAAGACGCTTGGCAAATACTTAGAATACAGGGAGAATTTACTAAAGGTTTTGATACTTTTAATGATTTAGGTCCCTGTATTTCTGTGTTTGGAAGTGCTAGAACAAAGGAAACGAACCTATGGTATCAAGAAGCTAAGAAGTTTGGTAAGTTGATAACCAAAGAGGGTTATGGTGTGATAACAGGTGGAGGACCTGGAATTATGGAAGCTGCTAATAAGGGAGCTAAAGACAATGAAGGGGTTTCTGTTGGTGTTGGTATTGAATTACCATTCGAGTCGGGGATGAATGAATACGTACAGAAAGGTGTTGAGAATAGATACTTCTTTACGAGGAAGGTAATGTTCTTAAAATACTCTCAAGGGTTCGTAGTATTCCCTGGTGGTTTGGGTACGTTAGATGAGTTCTTTGAAGCTCTAACGTTAGCTCAGTGTGGTCACAACATAAGTTATCCGATAGTCTTAGTCGGTAAGAAATATTGGGGTGGATTAATGGATTGGTTAATGAATACCGTAAATACGAATGGTATGGTTAGTTTAAAGGACTTTGATTTATTTAAGTTGGTGGATACCGCTGCTGAAGCCGTTGAAATCATTAAGACACATAACAAAACAAAAACTGACGAATTGAATACCAACTTTTAAATGAGTAAGATTGGATATGGAATTAAATGAAATAGCAAAAGATATCCGAGAGATATTAGAAGTAAAAAAGAAAGAATTAGAGTTATCCTTTATTGAGGAGAATCACATATATTTTATGAAAGATAAGGACGGTCAGGTTAGAACTGACTTTCCTTCTGTATCTAAATTATTAAAACATTTTTACGAACCATTTCCTGCGCAGGACATTGCTTATAGAAAGGCTAAGGGTGATGAGGTTGAGATGCAAAGGTTGTTGGATGAGTGGTCAGCTGCTGGTAGTTACGCAACAAACATGGGGTCAAGGGTTCACTTCATATTAGAAAAGAATCTTATAGAACAGTATGGGGGTTACAAAGAAGTTAGAGAACCGTTGTTCGAGGTTGATATGGAACAGGAAATTAAATCAAACTCGATGATTAAAGCGGGTAATAATTTTCTATCCTTAATGAAAGAGAGAGGTGCCGTTCTATTGGATACTGAGATGGTATTAGGTCATCCCGACTTAGGATATACAGGACAACCTGATAAGGTTTGGTTAATTCAAAACAGAGAGAAAACAGGTTACGGTCTAATCATAACGGATTGGAAGACAAACAAACCAAAAAACTTTAAGATGACCAAATGGACTAAACCTATGAAACCACCATTTATCAAACAACCTGATAATGCTTTAGGACATTATTATTTACAACTACCATTCTACGCTAAGTTAATACTTAAGATGTTAGAAGGAACTAAATATGAGAACTTAAAGTTGCTTGGTTGTATTGTGGTTTTAGTTAAAGATAATTCAGACTTTGAGGAGTTTAGAGTACCAAAGGAGGTAATCACTAAAGTTATGGATATGGATATGGATGTTTACTTAAAGAAAAAATAGTATATTAAGTAAAAAAATACTATCTTTGTTGAAACTAAAACAATAAAGTTACGGATTATGAGACACACATTTAATATGACGGAAGATGAAAATACTACTCGGACTATCAAAAGGTTTGATAAACTAATGCTTTGGTATAGAATGGAAGGTAAGTATCTATTTAGAGACTTTAAAAATGGAATTAATAATTTGTGTAAATGGTTTTCAGTGATATGGAAAGACCGTAACTACGACCATTCGTATATCTATACAATTTTAGCTCATAAACTAAAACTACAGTCTGATTATATTGGGAGTCGAGAAATACATACCAGAGCAAAGAGAGATTCTGAGATTATGATGACGTGTGTTAGATTAATAGATAAATGTCGAGAGGAATATTATAGGAGTGAATATTCTGATTTCTATGCGTCTAAAAATTGGTTCGAAGAGGTTAAAGATGACCCTGAATATTCAACATGGGAATCAAAAATACTAAGAGAGGATTTTCAAGATTATTATGATATGTACCCTCTTATTTATAAAAGAGTGATAAAAGGTGAAGGACCATTTGATTTTGATGGTGAAGACGAGTTAGAAGTCAGACGTAGTGTTGCGATGAATATTGGTTATATCAATCAAGAAAGAGCACATAAACTTTTATTTAAATTATTGGAAAAAAATATAGAAAAATGGTGGGATTAGCAATAGCATTATTTGTTTGTATCTGGGCAGGAATAATTTCTGAATTAAAAAATGCTCCTGAAATGGATGAATACGGTAACATAGTAGAAGAAGATAAAGATGAAGTATAGTATGGATTTATTTGGGTGGGATTTTGAAGTGACCGCTCATTCAATAACAGACGAACAGGTTAGTCGTATTCAAGAGTTAATGGAACTTAATGGTTATGAGGAGTTGTGGGAGGTTAGGCATGATTTAGAAGATGAAGGAATTATTGATGACCTTTATAACCCTGATATTTGTCATCTTACAAAACCTAGTGATAATGGTGCTCTTTGGGGGTTAATTAATGATGAGCAAGGTAACGAGGTATTAAAGTTTGATATTACAGATATAAAAGATGTCTACGAATCTTTAGGTGATGACGTTGCCGATTCAATACCATTTGAAGGGTATAACCTAATCCCTGAACTAAGAGACGACCTAAAATCAGGTAATATATTAGCAACCTTTGATGAGAATAAAGGTGGGATTGCTAATTATGTTTTTGAATCAGACGTAGTACCGACTAAAGAAGATATCTCTTACCAAAGTGGAGATGTTGCAACACCCAATGGGGATTGGGACTTTATCTCTAAATTTTTCTTTAAGGGTGAGGAGTTAGAAGTTGTTGATTATTTGGATAACAGAGGTAAATCCTCATCAGTAGAAATATACTTAAAGAATGGTGATACGATTGAATAAAGGAGATGTGTTAGAAGAAGGTAAAAGAATCAAAAAGATTCATATTAACCAACATAACATAAGGTCAAACAAATCTAAAGAAACAGATTTACCTGTAATCACGATTAAGTATAGTGGTAAGAATTATTACTGTAATGAAATAGAAATAGATGGTCCATCGACTGTTAAGTACTGTGGTTCAGGAGACCAAAAACCGTTAATAAGTTGTGGAGCCAGGGTGGTTATGGAAACCACATCAGAAGTGAAGATAAAGAGTTAAGTATGTCTGAAATTGATTTAGTAGATTTAGGTTTTAAAAGATTTGATGTGACAGTTGAAGAATCTGAGGGAGAATCATTTTATTATTATGTGTATGAACTCTCAAAACAAAATGACCGTTTTTTATTGGTATCTAATGAACACGATAATACGATTAATGGTAAATGGTGGGTTACGTGGACCGATACCAATGAATACATTTATAAAGATAGACAACAAGTGAGTGATATAATCTCATCAATAACAGGAAAAGGATATGGGAATTGAGAATAGTTTAAGTGAGAATAAGAAAGTGGGGATTGCTTTAGTTGCCCACGATGGTAAGAAGGCTGACTTAGTTGCTTTCGTTATGAAACGATTAGAGTTCTTTAATAATGATAATATAATTTTGTATGGTACCGGGACTACATCAAAACATTTGGTTAACGCTGGTGTGGATAAGATACACGGATTAGCTAGTGGACCTTTAGGTGGTGACGCTCAGATTGCTTCACGAATCGTAGAAGAAGAGATTGACTTAGTTATATTTTTTAGAGACCCATTAGGTAAACACCCACACGAAGTTGATATCTCAATGTTAATGAGACAATGTGATGTTCACAATATTCCATTAGCCACCAACTACTCATCGGCTAAGATGTTAGTGTCCTACACAAAAAGAAAGATGAAATAAACTTAGAATAAGTTTGTAGTAACCATTATTTAGGCGTATCTTTGAAGTATCAAAACAGATATAGATATGACATACTTAGAACAACTTACTGAAGAAAAAAACCAAAAAGAATTAGTTTACACGAACGCATTGTCTTTGTACGATGAGACTATGGCTTCCATCAAAAAAGATTGGGAGGTTATGTTAACGGACATGTATGGTGTTAATGGAATGAAGGTAAGTGTGGAATTCTCAAGTTGGTCAGACAAAATCGTATATTCAATCAATAGAGATAACTATAGTAGTTATGCTTCGACCTTCAGAATTTCGGTGAGTGACTCATCAACTTCGTTAAGAACTCTTAGAGAAATAGATGAGGACACTAACTTGGAGGACATGACACTATCTAACTTATTGATTATGGACTACCCAAAGAAAAAGGGTTTATTCTCTGTAGGGACAAAGGACTTAAAAGAAATGAAAGTTTTGAGAGGTAACCTAACTAAAGCTAACGACGAACGTAAGCTATCGGTGAAGTTGTACGATATGGAGTTAAAGTCTATCAACAGTACTAAATTCTACGAAATTGTTAAAGGTGGTGACACAATTCAAAAAGACGGTGGGGACTTTTGGTCTATCACCAAAATAACAAACAAATGTGTATACGCGGTTTGTGTTTCTTACGAATCGACTTCACGTAGATTCACTAAAGAACAATTCTTTAACGAAACTAAAAACTACGTAGACCTAAGTGAAGTGTCGGAATAAAAACTAAGGGAGTATTTACTCCCTTTTTTTTATTTATATTTTTATAAAAAATAAAAGTATGAATATTTTAGTAACAGGTGGTAACGGATTCGTAGGTACTGCATTAATCAAACAACTATTTAAAGAAGGTCACAACATCACATCGATTGATGATTTATCAATTGGTACTGTTGGTAATGAGGTTGACGGGGTTAAATATATACACGACGATGTGAATAATATATTTAATTATGAGATACCTAATATCGATTATGTGTTTCATCTTGCGGGTTTGAGTAGGATACAACCGTCCTTTGAAGAGCCTATGGTTACTTTTGTTGCGAACTCTGTTACGTCACAGGTTATTTGTGAATGGGCCAGATTAACAAACGTTAAACGATTAATATATTCAGGGTCATCTTCCAAATGGCATAACCCATATCTCTCCCCTTACGCGACGTATAAATACTTAGGTGAGGAAGTATGTAAGATGTATAAGAAAGCTTACGGTATGGACACACAGATAGTCAGGTTCTATAATGTTTACGGTCCAAACGAAATCACTGATGGTGATTGGGCTGCGGTCATAGGTAAATGGAGAAGACAAGTTAGAGACGGTGAAAAGATTACGATTGTTGGTGATGGGGAACAAAGAAGAGATTTTACACACATCGATGATATTGTTGATGCGTTGATTAAGGTAATGAATACTAAAGAAACGGTTGAAGATGCTTGGGAATTAGGAACAGGAGAAAACTATTCAATCAATGAAATATATCAACTATTTAAACAAAAGTTTAACGTTGAATCTGTATACGTACCCGACCAAGATGGGAACTATCGAGTGACATTAAGAGAGAAGAATGAGGCGTTGGAACTACTTAATTGGAATCCAACTGATAAGCTTAAAAATTACATAAACAATTTATAATGATAGGAATCATAGGACAAGGATTTGTCGGTAATGCAGTATACCAAAAGTTTAAAAACTATTATGACGTATTTACGTATGACTTAGATGAGTCTAAAGCTAATAGTTCTAAAAACAATGTGGTTTCACAACCGTATGTGTTTTTATGTTTACCAACACCAATGAATAAAAACGGTAGTTGTAATGTTGACATCATTGAAACTGAATTATCTAATTTAGATTTACTTTCGGATAACCAAGAAGTGATTAAAACTGTGGTTATTAAGTCTACAATAACTCCCGGTACCACTGAAAAATGGAATAGAAAATACGAGTCATTAAATGTAGTGTTTAATCCTGAATTCCTAACAGAAGCCAATGCGGTTTCTGATTATGAAAACCAAGATAGGATTATATTAGGGGGTGTAAGACCTGCAACTACAAAATTAAAAATGATTTTCTCAAAGGTATTTCCTAAAGCACATATAATTAAAACAGATTCTACACATGCTGAGATGGTAAAATATTTAACAAATACTTTTCTGTCGGTTAAAGTTTCATTCGCAAATGAGATATACCAACTATGTAACAATCTTAATATCGATTATGATAAGGTGGTTGAGTATGCGACGTTAGATGACAGGTTAGGTCTTTCACATTGGAATGTACCAGGACCTGACGGTGATTTTGGTTTTGGTGGTCACTGTTTCCCTAAAGATTTATCTGCGTTACTTCACTTAACTAAAGAAATGAGTACCACTAATAATGTTTTACTAGCGACACAAAGGACTAATGATGAAGTTCGTAATGATAGAGATTGGGAAAACATGAAAGGAAGAGCGGTTATTTAAGGATAAAGTTCGTATTTATTCAGAATTAAACTATTTATAATAAAACTAATAATATGTCTAAGAAAGTATTAAACGAAGGTGGACTTCGTGATATAAAAAAATTAGCTGAAAGATATCAGAAGGCTAAGATATTTTTCCACCAAGATTTGGATGGAGTTGCTACCGCTATCGGTATGAAAGATTATTTGGTAAGAAACGGTATTCAAGTTGTTGATGCTGAGATTATACAATATGGTGATAAAGAATTCACAATACAAAAACCAATGGCAGAGGGTGATATCATGCCAGTGTTAGTTGATTTTGCTCACGGTAAACCAATTTTTAAGATACACACTGACCATCACGATTCACAGGCGGGTGCTGATGATACTAAATCAAAGTCATTTAGGTCGGCTCGTTCTAATGTTGAATCAATGTCACAAATACTATCTCCATCGGATATATTTCCGAATGAGGATATAACATTAATTTCAACAGTCGATTCGGCTAATTACAAACAATATGGTATTACACCAGACCAAGTAACAAACTTCGTTAAGGAAGTGGACCCAACTAAAAGTGCGGGTGAGAATAAAATGTTATTTGGATTGGTTGTGAATAAATTATTATTGGCGTACAAAAACAAACCAAGTTTCTTAGAGCAATTAGTTTTACAATGTACACCATCGATGATTAATATTTATTTAAAGATACGTGAGTTAGCAAAGATTAACGGTTATGCGTCACCTGAAGATATGATGTCTAATCACGAAGATTATGTTGAGAAACAAAAATCAAATCCAAACGTAAGATACGAGGACGGTATTATTATTCAATACGGTGGAGGTTCAATGTTTAAACCTGGTTCGTATGATAGATATACTCCGTTTAAAAATTATCCTGAAGCTGATTTCTTAGTAATTGCATGGCCAATGGGATTAGTACAAGCATCGTGTAATCCATTTAAAGAGACGAGAGCATTGAAAGGTGTTGACTTAGGAGCAATTGCTGGTGAGTTAATTAATGATATGAAACCATGGGGTGAAAATTACGTGGTACCATTATCAACTATCAAACACGTTTCTGAAGGAAACAAAGTTGATAAGATTAAAAACCCAATAGGTTTTACTTTTTCTGATTTAAAGGCGTTATATGCTGACGAAGAACTTACAAACCAACAAGATAGTCTTTTAAAGATTATTGAAAATATTATGAGTAAACCATCTAATGAATTATCTGACAAACAATTTGAGATGTTAGATAAGATTGGGATTCCACTTATGAAAATTATCGAAAGAAATTCAGGTGGACATAAATGTATTACAAACATTTCAGGTTTACAATACTTTAAGAGAGCTAAGAGACCGAGTTATGGTTATAGACCAAAAAGTAAGAAAAGTGGTGAAACACCATACGTTTCTTTAGTAAAGAATGTACAGATGAAAATGGTACAAAAATTAAAAGATAAGGTTAAAGATTCTCAAATCGAGGAGAGTAATAAAACATATAAGATTACTGAATCACAATTTAAAACAATTGTTGGCGATTTAAAAATGAAGAAAAATGGGTAAGGTTAATGAAAACCAAGTAAATGGTCATATTGTTGGAGGGTACTTCAACAATGGAGTACTATATTTAAAGAGCTCTGAAGGTGACTATATTGAGGTATCAGTAGGTCAAACGGCACAAACAAATGTGTATACTTCTAATCAAATATCTGTGAATCAAAATTCAGATACAATAGTGTCGGGTGGTTTCGTAGGTGATGATTTAATATTAACTAAAAATGGTGGTGATACTATCTCTATTAATGATACTGAACCAACGTATGTGTATCCTACAAGATATAGTCAATCTCTTCACTCGTATCAAAATTGTGATACAATAGTTGGTGGTTCTATAAATGGAGATACCATTACGTTATTTAAGAAATGTGGGGATACTATTGTAATAACAGGTTATAGTAGTGCGTCATATTATGACGGAAATGCTACAACTACTACTACTGTGGCACCAACAACGACTACCACAACGACTAGTGGGCAAGTTACTACAACAACGACATATGCTAATCAACCACCTAACCAATTCGCTGAAATAAATGTCGGATACGTTAATGGTACTGTGACCTATTATTTCAATCAAAACGCGAATAAAGAGGATGCGTATTGTGATGCGGTTGAGTTTTTGATGACGAATGCGAGTACTAATAGTAGTGGGTCGGCTAAAAAATACTTTGGAACATTCCAAGTAGGTACCATGATTTATAATTGGCAAAACCAAGCGATGGTAAATACTTCAGGTTATAGAGTTGCTAATATTCAGGGATATACAGGTTATACTATTATTACAATACTTAATGGTGTCGTACAATCTATTATACCTATAGGTACAAAACATTACTATAACGGACCAAACGGGTCACTTAGTCAAGGTGAGATTTATTCTGACAGTGCGTTATATGGGACTTGTGACGAGTAAGATAAGTAAAATATTAAGGGAGAATTTTAATCGATTCTCCTTTTTTTATGCCGTTTTTTTTACAAAACCCTGATTCAACTTCTAAAACCATATCACCAGTACCTCTATAGTGTTCACACATTTCTTCGTCACATGGTTGACAGTCATTATAAATTTCATTAATTTTACCTTGTTGAAGATATATAATATCGATTGGAATCTTACAGTCTTTCATCCAAAAAGAATGGGGACCTTCAGATAGGAAGAAAAGATACCCTTCACCGTTTAATGTGTCTAACCCTTGAATACCCTTTTGTATTTTTTCAGGTGTTGCACAAATGGTAACAGGTAATTCGATATTATTGATTTGTATTTTCATATTAAAGTATAATAATAAATAGTCGATTATGTCATTTAGTCACAAAGGAATGGTAATGGAAAACACATCAGATGAAAGTATCATGATAGATGGGTTTGATGATTGTATAACTTCTGTTGTAGAATCTTTTCACGGTAGACATATTGTATATAACAGAGAGAAAGTACTTAAAAAACTTATGGAAAGAGATGATATGAGTTATGAGGAGGCTTCAGAGTTTTACAGTTATAATATAGTAGGTGGATACTATGGGGAGTTAGGACCAATGTTCGACTTAATATCAAGTGATTTATGGTAAGTAAAGAATTTTTGTATGAGTACTTAAATGCGTATTCACCTGTGGCTCAGGAAAGTGAAGGTCAAAAAGTGTGGACAGATTATCTGTATAAGTATGTTGATGAAATACATCACGACCATTACGGTACTGCCTACGGTGTAATAAAGAGTGGTGTTAAAAACGCTAAGAAGGTGGTGATTGAGGCTCATTGTGATGAAATATCATGGATGATATCTCACATTGATTCTGACGGATATGTTTATGTGGTTCGTCATGGTGGTTCAGACCAACAGATTGCACCTTCAAAGACTGTGGTCATTCATACCAGAAAGAATGGTCGGATTAAAGGAGTGTTTGGTTGGCCTGCGGTTCACGTTAGAAAAGGTAAAGAACAGGCGCCTTCATTGGATAATATCTTTATTGATGTTGCTGCTCACTCTAAGGACGAGGCTAGTGAGATGGGTATTGAGGTTGGAAATATTGTAACCTTTGATGATAGACTATTCGAGATGGGTGATTATTATGTTGGTAAAGCATTAGATAATAAGATTGGTGGTTATATAATTGCTGAGGTGACACGTAGATTGGTGGAACAGAAGATTAAATTACCTTACGACCTTTATATTGTAAACTCTGTCCAAGAAGAGGTTGGTCTATATGGAGCACGTATGATAGCAAATCGAATAAAACCTGACGTTGCTTTGGTTACTGATGTATGTCACATAACAAAGTCTCCAATGTATGACGTTAAGAAAGATTGTGAAACTATTGGTGGTAATGGATGTGCTATTGAACACACTGCACAAAACCATAGACAGTTAATTGAGATGTTTAGAGAGTGTGGAGATGAAAATGATATTAAGTATCAACTAACTATTGGTTCGTATGGTAATGACACAATGGGATTCTTTTTAGCTGATGGGGGTATACCAACTGCGATTATTGCGACACCTTTAAAATATATGCACACCACAGTTGAGATGGCTCACAAAGACGATGTGGAGTCTGTAATAAAAATGTTTATTCAGAGCTTGAAAGTGTTGGATAAAAAAACTACATTATTAAAATAAAACAAACACATGAAAGTAAAATTAGAATATATTTGGTTAGATGGTTATAATCCTGAACCAAATCTAAGAAGTAAAGTTAAGGTTATTGAATCTACAAACGGTGTTGAACTAAATGATTGTCCTGAGTGGGGATTTGATGGTTCATCAACACTACAAGCGGAAGGTCACTTTTCTGATTGTGTATTAAAACCAGTTAGGGTATATCCTAATCCAATGAATAAAGGTAAATTAGAATCTTACTTAGTATTATGTGAGGTAATGACACCTAACGGTCACGCTCACAATAGTAACACTCGTAGTTTAATCGGGGAAGAAGAGGATGATTTGTGGTTCGGTTTCGAACAGGAGTATACCATTATGAAAGATGGAAAACCAATCGGTTTCCCTAAGGATGGTTTTCCTGAACCTCAAGGTAAATATTATTGTGGTGTTGGTAACGGTCAGGTTGATGGTAGAACATTTGTTGAAGAACATATGGAGAATTGTATAATGGCAGGTATTGAAGTTACAGGTACAAATGCTGAGGTAATGTTAGGGCAATGGGAATATCAAGTATTAGGAAAGGGTAAGTTAAAAGCTGCTGATGATTTGTGGATATCAAGATACCTTCTTTATCAAATGTCCGAAGAATTTGGGTTCATAATTGAATTACATCCAAAGCCGGTAATAGGAGATTGGAATGGTTCAGGGTTACATTGTAATTTTTCAAATGACCATATGAGAAATAAAGGAGGTGAAAAGTATTTCCTCGATATATTTGAAGTGTTTGAGAAAAGACATTTAGAGCATATTGGTTGTTACGGTTCGTCAAACGAATTACGATTAACAGGTAACCACGAGACACAATCAATCGATAAGTTTAGTTGGGGAGTTTCAGATAGAGGTGCGTCAATTAGGGTTCCGTTAATGACTTCAAAACAGTGGATAGGTTATTTGGAAGACCGAAGACCAGCGTCAAACGCAGACCCATACAGAATTACAAATATTATTTCAGATTCTATTACAATCGCTGAAGAATTAAATAAAAACACTATATTTGCTTAAAATTAAAATTATGACAACAAAAGAATTATTAAATCAATCGTTGATTAAAAAGTACGAGTCTGACATTGCTGATGCAACCGCTAGACTGTCTATTTATTTTAATAACCCGGTTGCTATTGGAGAGCATCCACAACATACTGAAGAGTTGGATAATTTAGTTGACCAATTGGCGTCGGCTAAAGATAAGTTGGAGGCTTTAAACAATGTGTACCCAGAGTTATAATAAATTAAAAAAAAACTAAACTAAATGTGTGGTATTGTAGGATATGTTGGTAAAGAAGACCCTATTGATGTAGTAATTAAAGGGTTATTCCGTTTGGAGTATAGAGGATATGATTCTTCAGGTATTGCGATACATCATGGTGAAAACGGGATTGATGTTACAAGGTCTGTTGGTGGTGTCAGTGAATTAGTTGATGCTTTAGGTAAGAAAGTTACTGATAAAGAATCGACAATTGCTATTGGTCACACTCGATGGGCGACTCACGGAGCACCTGAGGAAAGAAATGCTCACCCACACTTATCCAACGATGGTACTATTGGTTTGGTACATAATGGAATCATAGAGAACTATGAAACCTTAAAGACTAAATTAGAAGAAGAAGGTTATACTTTTCATTCAGACACAGATACTGAGGTGTTGGTTAATTGGATTGAATATATTCGTAAAGAATGTAAATGTTCATTAGAAGACGCCGTACGTATCTCATTGAAAGAAGTAGTAGGTGCTTACGCAATCTTAGTGATTGAGAGTGGTAGTGATAAGATGGTTACTGCGAGAAAGAGTTCTCCAATGGCTATAGGTATAGGTGAGGACTATTTTATAGTCGCATCTGATGCTACACCTATTGTTGAATACACTAAAGATATTGTTTATGTTGAGGATAATCAGATTGGTGTTATCACCAAAGATGGTTTGAATATGGTAGACATGGATAATAAAGGTGTTGACCCTATTATTGAGAAAGTTGATTTAGACCTTGAAACAATTGAAAAGGGTGGTTACGACTCCTTTATGTTAAAAGAAATTTCAGAACAACCAGAGACTATTTGGAACTGTTTGAGAGGACGTTTGACTGATGGGGAAGAACCACTAATGATGGGAGGTACTGAAAGTGTCTTACCAAGTCTATTAAGGGCACAAAGAATCTTTATCGTAGCATGTGGGACAAGTTGGCACGCAGGTCTTATCGGTAAGTATTTGATTGAGAATCTCACTCGAATACCTGTTGAGGTTGACTACGCATCTGAATTCAGATATCGTAACCCAATTATCCGTCAGGGTGATGTGGTTATCGCTATCTCACAATCAGGTGAAACTGCTGACACCAAAGCTGCGTTGGAGATGGCTAGAGAGAAAGGAGCCACATTATTTGGTGTGGTGAATGTCGTTGGTTCATCAATCGCACGAATGGTTGATGCTGGTATTTACACGCATTCAGGTGTTGAAATAGGTGTTGCGTCTACAAAAGCCTACACAGGACAGGTAACTGCCTTTATGTTATTGGCTTTAAAATTGGCGAAACAATTAAACAACATCACGGACCATAACTTTTATGACATCAAACAGTCACTTAGGTATATTCCTAAGAAGATAAAAAAGGTGTTAAGTAATAAGGAAGAGATTTTTAAAATCGCTGAAAAGTATAAGGACTATGAGGACTTCTTATTTATGGGTAGAGGAATTAACTTTCCGACCGCATTGGAGGGAGCACTTAAACTTAAAGAGATTTCGTACGTTCACGCTGAAGGATATCCTGCAGGTGAAATGAAACATGGACCGATAGCGTTGATAGATGACAAATGTCCCAGTATTTTTATCGCAACAACAGGTCCACATTACGACAAAGTACTTTCCAATATTCAAGAAGTTAAGGCACGTAAGGGTAAGGTCATCGTTATATGTAATAAAGGTGATGAGGTAATTAAAAAAATTGCTGATGATGTGATTTATGTAGATGAAGTAAATGAGTATATATCCCCGTTATTGACGGTGATACCACTACAACTACTTTCCTACAAAATCGCGTCTCTTAATGGTAAAAACGTAGATAAACCAAGAAATTTAGCGAAAAGTGTAACGGTTGAGTGATTTTTTAAATATTTAATATATTTATAAACTTAACCACAAACTTAAAATAATTATTCTTATATTTGTACTCACAAACAATAAGACTTCTTATTAGAGTGTATGTTCTTTATTTACTGACAAAAAAAATATAACATTTTTAACTAAGGGTGTTGACCCATTAAAATAAAAGTTATATATTTGTATAGTCAATAAGAAATAAGACAAGTTCTTTTACATTATGATAAAGTTGATTTTTAACTCAACAACTTAAATTTTTTTTGGTAGATTAATCCCTGTCTAAAAAGTATAAAGAGTTAAAATGACATCGGCGGTTTAGCGTCGTTAGATAACCTCGGTAACGAGACTAAAGGGATTGAAGTGAGAGTTGCATCTCATGAATTTCCGCAGTCATTATGACTGACGACTAAACAAAGTAACTACGATTTGTATCCTAAGGGCAACTGCTAAAGGATTTGAATCACTCTGAGTATGTGGAATATCGGAGTTGAGATGGTGACATCAATAGGAAAAGTTACAGGTGACGGTTCGACATACCCTGTCAGGTATTGTAGGGCTGAGTACCAGTATGAGGGGTTTCCGAGACGTTCAAGTCTACGAAGTCCTGAAATACCGTAAGTTGACAGACTTACAGAGAGGTGTGAAGCATTTTGTTTCCAAAAGAAACGAAACTTCTCCTGAAGCACATCTTTCATCTACCCACAAATGCTTGATAATTGAGATAACCTCAATTATTATCTAAGAATAGATAAAAAAGCAATAGTCTTCAGGCGTTGACAACGAAAGGTGTCTAATACTTCAGGTCTCACGACTAATGAAGTCATTCGATGGACTGCAAGTCTCCGAATGTCAGTTACCAAATGTATAGTGGGATGGCCATCCCTTAGAGAGACCGCAAGTTTCTATATAACAGAGTAGTAGTTGAGTAGTTATCAACGATAAGAGTGGTATACTTAAAAGACCGACACTGATTCAATACTATGTGAGAACATAGTGGACAGGATGGCAACTCACTATTGAGGTAATCCACCTAAAGATGAATCCCATAGACGCATAGTCTCAGCGTACATTATTTTCCTCAACCTCTGTATATATTCTTTTTAGAAAATACAGAGGTTTTTTTATGCAACAAACTATTTATAGGTAAAGGGAATAAAAACTTTTAAAAAGATTATTAAAGGTTTTATATCTCTTAAACAAAATAAATTAATAATGTCCGAAAAAATCGTAAACTAACTTTGTAGTTTCACTAAATTCAGACTATTTATTAATGTAAGAAAAAGAAATTATGACGGCACCTAAATTATCTATCAAAGATTACGTAACAATTACGATATTCGTTATATCAGCGGTTGGGTTATATTATAATATGGCCACACAAACTGAACTATTACAGGATAAAGTGACAAGGATGGAACAAAAACTTGAGAAAGTTAATCCTGAGGCGTTACAGATTGAATTGAATTACATCAAAAGAGATGTACAGAAGGTGGACGGTAAAGTAGACCTTATCTTAGAAAAACTTGAAAACAAATAATAACATAGCTAGGTTATTTACGTTATTTTTACTAACAATGACCATCTTAATGGTATCCAAAAAGGAAACCAAGAGTCATTGTCACCTCAAAACTCAGACAGTCAGTTAC
>Ga0209092_10002811_pt1 | contig 15631 bp, 7 predicted proteins | sample FraStrMetagenome_FD_187446 | JGI IMG/M metagenome (GOLD analysis project Ga0209092, IMG submission 187446) | Marine eukaryotic phytoplankton communities from Arctic Ocean - Fram Strait ARC3M Metagenome (SPAdes) (version 2) | ecosystem: Environmental > Aquatic > Marine > Oceanic | place: Fram...
TTCATGATCTGATTAGATTGAAACGGATTTGAATGAGCTAATTAGCGTTGACTTTCAGTTCCTATATCTCAAGATATTGGTGAATCCAGATTCCAATAGAAGCTCATGTAGACAATCAATTTGGGCCAATCTCAACGTGTTCTACATTAACATTCAATTTCATTTCGATCTACTCAACTTACAATCCACATTGAAACATGATGCTAACGATCTAAATTTGAATTCAAATGATCTTAATAAATAGGCGCATTTTGATTTTAATATAATCATATTATGATATATGATCCCGCTAACATAAAAGGCATTCTCTGGATTGATATTTAAGAGAATTTTGATCTAATCAACTCACCTGAAAGTCGACTTGTCCATAATATTTCTATGTTTATTGATTCGGTTGATTCGGTTGATTAGATTTGACTAAGACGTGTATTTTTGCAATGTAAATATTTTATTAGACTTAACATCTCAAGTTGAATGGACTTTAAAATATTCATTACCAGTTTTTGATACGTTTAAATTCTTACACATCTATTTTTTCTTTTTCTTAAATCGACCAAGCATTGTTCGAAGTTTATTTTTGTTCCCTCCACCAGATTTAGATGCTTTTTCATGTCCGTCCAGGCCTTTAGTTATTTCTGATTCATAGCCTTGTGACTTCTGTGCTTGAATTGACTTTCCATCTCTTACGTGTTTCTTTGGTGCACCAAATTCGAGTTCTTTTTCATTTACTCTGACATCAACGTAAGGGACCTTTGACTGATTTAAGTCATGTAAGCCCATTTGCTCTTGATTTCGTTGCGGAGGTGGAGGAGGTGGTACTTTGGATTTTCGAGATTTGATTTTCATAGCACTTTTATTGAGGATGTTCTTTTTGTCGCTTTCTCTACAGTGTGCAGTACCATTCTTCTTACCATGGTGTCCACTTCTTTTTTTTGTTGCAATATTCCTCTTTACATTATGCCTTGTTTGATTTCCTTTACCAATATAGCGAACAAATGTAAGCTCAACAGCGCCTTGATAGGAAGAGGAACTGATCATGGCACAAGCTTCATCAATTTTCATTTGAAATGTGCTTTGTCCATTCACACTTGCAAGTTGATCCCCGACTTTAATACCGTCTCCTTGAGCATTTTTTGCTGCATTACCTGACCTGAACACTCTCGTCACCCAACAGCCTGCTTCATTTTCCTGAAAGAGCACTTCAGAATAAAATGAAATTAAAAAAATAAGATTCATTAGATTGATCATCATATTATAGGATAAACGATAAAAAAATTCGAAAAAGCTTACGTCCTAATGGTAGTGTAACGAAAACACTGCATACTTTAATGTTTTGATTCATGTCCAGACTGAGGGAATCGTACGCGATCCCGTGTGCTTGATGATAAGTCTTAGCAGCACATACTGCAAAGTTGTCAATGCCTGGAATAGATAAATATTCTTCCCTTGGTTTCTCGCCCGGTGTCTTGCTAGGTAAAAATGAATCAACCTCCTTGAATGAAGGAAAGAAATCATGTTGTGTTTCTTTAGTGTTAAAATTAGGAACCTGGTTTTGAGAGTGATCAAAGCCATTTATGATACTTTCATCGTTCACTTCCTGGAGAGGTGGTTTCGATTTAAATTTTCTTTCAACAGAATCCTTATCCTTTGCAGGTTGCGTTTTTTCGTCAGAGAGTCCCAATACCTGATTCATAGTATTCAACCCAGTTTGAACGTAATCCCATACCCAATCAAGTTGAATATCAGACGTGCCTTTATTTTGGCTCAATGATTGATGTGAAAGTGAATCCTCCTTCTCTTTCAACTGTGAACCCTGTTTTCTTCTATCTCTCTGTTTGATATATTATCTTAGTGTTAAAAAGAAGAGAAAGTAATGACCAGTTTTGATATTTAGCTCAACTAAACTCACTTTACGTTCCTTTTTCCATTCTTTGATATCTGTACGGTATTTAACTTTTCGTCTACCAGGTGCGTTGTGTGTACCTCTTCCAACAAAAAAAAGATCTTTCATCGCGTCTGGGAAATAGAAACAAACGGTTAAAAATCTTCGAATAAATTGAATAGTATCACGAGTATCAATACACATCTTACCTTCAACCTCACTCTGCATACTTTTGGAATACATTGTGTTGAAACTAGCTCTAGTATCATACGTTTCCCTAGTATCGTATGTTTCTTTGGAGTATTCGGATGCATAAGTTGTGTCATCCTCATCTGTTTCAGAAAAGTAAGACCCTGAGCAATCGCTCTCTTCCTGCGCAACGTCAAAACGATGAACTGTGTTTTTTTTGTCATCAAAATTGACTTTATCTTTACTTCTTGTAACATAACCAATTTTTAAATCAGCCGCATTCTTGCTTCTAGGCTTTACTTTTGTCTCAATCTCTTTCGAAAATTCAAAAATGGAGTCTTCGTCAATTAATGATGAGTCAGGCTGTGTTTGAGAAGTGTTACATACGAAATGAGATGGCACACTTTGTATATTTTTTCGTGGAACTTTGGACTCAATTCTCTGGGCTTGATCAATATTGGATGAGGAAGACTGCGTGTTAATCATCACTTGGGAACTTCCCCTTTGTTCTGATAAAAGCTCACGAGATGATTCATTATATGGATAATCAATCTCCGAAAGCCGAAGATTCGGTTTCATCCCATCTTGCATCTTATACGCATTTTCAGAAGGAACCTTTAGAATAGTATCTTCCGCAATTTCCCAAAACTCCGATTCTCTCATTGACTCTTCGGAACTTTCATTAGCTTTGAAACGATGATACTCTGAATCTGTTTTGATCCCTCGAGAATGTGAATTCTTTTTTTTGGTTGCATCAAGTATGTCCTTTTCTCGAGCTATTTCTTCTCTTAATTGTTGAATCATAAGATTATTCTTTCTTTCTCTTTCTGACCGAGTCGTACCATGAGTTATTTCATTGAATGAGGTACTTTTATCGAGGCAATAGCTTTCAAATGAAGATCCTCCAGAATCATCATTTTTATGACGCTGTAAATTGTACTTTGCCGAGACCGTGGCACTATTATTTGCTTTATCCTCACATGAGTTCATACTGACGTCGAGGGGTTCTTTTGAGTCTGACAATATTGCAAAAGACTGGTATGTCGTAGTAGATGTATTAGCTTTATTGAGATCTCGGGGAGAATCTTGACAATAGATACTTTCTTTCGTAGTTTCGTCTTTATCCTTTGGTGAAACTAATACTGAATGAGTTGGGGAGATGAGAAACGACGGTGAATATGGTGCTCTTGATTCCATATGTCTCAAATGTTCCATAGATGAATCCTGGGAAATACGACCAAGGTCTTCACTATATTCTAAAGAAGTTTCATTTGTACAATTGTCGGGAGAATCTAAATATGCTACGAGTCTAGACTTTAAAGATGCTATCAATTCCGATCTATTCTTCATAGTCTCTTCAACGTTACTATACTCCGGTGCAATGTTTTCCACTATTTCTTCATCCTTTTCCAAAATTTTATATCTATCTGTGAGTTGCGTTTCGTCATCATCTGAATCATCGTCATCAATATCTTCATAAATTAGTTTCCTTTCTGTTGGTTGAGGCGGTTCTTGATTAAGTTCATATTTTGTATTGCGAAGATATTTTATGTTTTCGACGTCATGACTAAAGGTTTCCGAAGGATTAGTTTGTTGAATCACTACAGTTTTTGAATGACGATCTTTACTAGATGGAATCATAGGCTCTCCTATTTCATCAAATGGGGTGTCATCGTTGTAAAATGAATGAGTTTCTTCGCCAATAATACCATTTCTGCTTTCATTCAATATAGGATTATCTTCGCAATCAACATCCTCATTAGACTCCGAAACATTTTCGCGTTCTTTTTCACTTGAATATGCATTTTGAATTGTTTTTTGAGGAGAAATATTTGGGGAAATCGTGTTTGCGGTATAATTCATGGAGCTTTCGATAAAGTTATATGGGCTTATCGATTCAAGTGGGGGTTCAGCTAAATTTGACGACTTTGCTTTTGATTCATATTCTATCAATGGATTATCATATTTGCCAGGGATGGAACGGATACCGTCTTCATTATTGAACAATGATTCTGAATTTACATTATGACTACCACTTGCACTATAGGTGGAACATGAAATCCCCATGTTGCTTTTCGTCATCGGCATCGCACTTCTAATTATATCTGTTGGTGGCTTTACTTGAGTTTCTTTTTCTACCAATTCTGCATTGACTACTTCTTGTTTATCAATCTGTGTGTCAACGATTGAGGCTGGTTTACTCATTTCAATCGACTTCGTTCCTGTAACACAAGAATCCGAAACGCTGCTATAATCGTCAAGATCAATCAGTTTTATATTCGTCGGAAGATCTTCACTTGCTGATTTGTTGATATTTTGCCCAAATTCTTTGCTCTCCCTGCTGGACACTGTTGCGACCTTGTCATTTCTTGATTGATAGATTTTTCGAGAATGCATGTATATTGGTGAAGCATCTTGTAATGGTCTCGTATGCTGTCTCTGTTTGCTTACGCCAGTCTGATTGGTATTACTATCCATTGTTAGACTTCCTCAAAGTTGCATATTTTTCTATGATCTTGATAAATTCTACCGGTTGATACAAAGATGGCCTGAACAAAAAGAAACCAAAACCTCTTTATGTCGCAAATCACTTTTATACCATGTGCAAAACTATTCTGATTATTTTTTTCGCAGGAATGGCAGGAAAATTCAAATGCCCTCGACAGTATTATACTGCCCAGCTCTAACAAATCTTTTTCTTCATAATTTTTAAATTTGCATGGGATGTTCAGCAGCTACCATCCAGATAATTAAGGTAATAAAAGTAGGTTTATATTGTCAAGCAATTTTTTTTTCAAATAAAAATACTTAGATTATATTCTTAAGTAGGAACAGACGAAGTTTTCGACTAACATGTGTAATGCCATAATGTACTGAAGCAAACTCAAATTAAAAAACAGTACGAATGCATTTTCTAGTTTCAAAGTACATAAGTTAATTACCACTATGCATTCCTACGCTCCATTACAGCAGAATTTCGCTGTTGAAGACCTTATGGAATGCGATACTCTACTCACGAATGAAATTCGCACTACTTGTGGGCTTTGTAAAAATGATGCTAAACATCCACTTTTTTGAGCGAGAAGGCAGGAGGCTTTGGCATAAAAACGTTTCTGGAGAGTGATATCAAGACAAACACAAGGGAGCTTGAAGTTATATTGAACGGTACAGAATTTGATGGTAGAGTTCTACGATCACGAGTAGAAGCACTCAGAAACAGAATTTCGATGTACCTAGGAACAAGAAATCATGTTGGAGATGCTATAATCAAGGTATCTAAATATGGATTATTTTTAAGGGATAAAAATGATGGAATAATTAATCGGATCCTTGACCTCATAGCATTAAGATTGGATAGGATGCCAGTAGGCCAAGAACCTGGATTCGATATTGGGGATGCTGGGGCCCTTTTGGGGACAGGAGACCTATGTCCACACGGAGACTAGCTCGGCAATAACCATTTGCATCCTGGACATAAAAAACAATGAATCACTTGCATCAAAGGAATGGATACATAGACCATTTATTCCCATATTAGCTAGGTCATACATCTTACCACAAAAAATAGGGGCACATAAAAGCGACTGCAATCATGGGGAGGCCATGGCGATTCGTCTCCAAGAAGAATGTTTACCCATCGAAATTAGCCGTTGCGTCATCATGGATAGCAAATCTGTGAGATCTAGAATTATGGAATTACTCAACAATAGTAATTTAGTACAGGATAGGCAGAAAATTAGATGTGTATTTCCTGGAATTGACAAAGGCATCATGAGTAGAATTAATTTCAACATGCAACAGTGGAAGGATGCTGAACATACCAGTAACTTAATTCCTGATAGCCCCCCCCCCCCCAAGTATAAAGCATTTTGTATTGATGTGGCAGCAGAGATACACGTTGAATTTGTTAATTTAATTAATGAAGAATATAATACAAACGGAGAATGGAGACAAGTATGGAAAAGACCTTACCTTGATGATCACAAATTTTGGGAAATTACCATCTATTATTTTATGACGCGCTGCTAGGGCCCACTCAGGGAGGGCTCCTACGCTACGTCCACACGCTAGTAATAACGTGTATGTTCTTAATTAACATAAAACTAAAATGCACACATGCGAAAAATGAGCTAGAAGCTGTAAAAAAACACACATGGGCCCATTAACTGTGACTCAAATCTTTGAGAGAAATCTTGTGATTGTTTGCGTTCTGCCAGACGATCTTCTTTCATTTCGTTTCATCCTAATAGTAAGTTCTCTCTCTTTTTTCAACAATTTCAACCATCTTATGAGCGTTTTTGTATGAGCCGTTTTGATGCTGCGAGTGACGTTGAGGTGAAGCTTTTTCTCCGCTACCGAAAGTTCTTTACGATCAAGCCGGAGATACTGTCGTAGGGCGAAAAGTATTTCGTTGTGGGTAAGATTATCAGGATCGTCCTTGTTCATCAAATTTGATTGTTTGCAACGGTGCAACCACATATCTTGCGAGTACTCCCAAAGAGCCCTAATTACGTTTTTTGTCCAGTGGAGATTTTTATGTTCCACATCTTTTTTATCGTCACAGACGTTTTGCGCCAGCATCCAATTTCGGGATAGAAAACCTTTATGTAGGGATAATGCTCCTAAAGAAACTTGTTGGTCAAAAACTTGTTGCACGATGTTTATTTTCCTTTTTGATCCTAAGGCCGGTACTACATATTTGGGCTTCAATTTTTTCCTAACTTGAGAAAGAAAGACGTCAAATGCATTTATAATCAAAATATGAGTTTTGGTCCTCCGCAGGGAATTTCGAAGTTTTTTAATTGCTGCGTTGTGGGCCGAGTGTGCTGGTCGATGAGAGCATTGAAATATGTGGAGAAAGGTTTCGGGTGTTTTTTGGCAGTTTGGGCATATGGAAGAGTTTGGGCAGTTTCGTTTCGAGAGGAGATGTCGGGTTGGTAGGTAGTCGTGAATTATTTTGGTTTTGGACGATTTCTCATGATCCTGTAGGTTCGAGTAAGCGGTTTCCATCCCTTCCCATTCGATTTTTTGCAAGGATTGTCGTGATATTCGAAGCATTTTAGAAATCCTTTTTTCCATTTGTGGACCCTTATGATACAATTTGATTTGTTTTCTAATATCACCGGTAATGAGTGTGCCATGGAGGTATAACGCTATTTTTTGATGATAAAGCATTCGAGGTTTTGCATTTGGGTGCAATTCTGAGGGAGGATTTGCTAGAAATTGTTTTGCCACCGTATCCATATCTATGTTGCGTTTCGTCGGCTGCGGAGCGCTATCATAATCGAACGCTACAGCATCATCAGCATGACTTTTCACATGTTGAAATCGCACTTTCAGGTTTGTCATTTGAAGAAGTGCTGTTATTTCCATTTTTATATCACTGTCGCGTTCAACTATCTTTGTGTATGTCATTTTTGCATAACTCTTTTTTCTGAGGGCCTCTGCATTGTCACAGAAAATTTCTACTTCTCCACTATCTAAATTATGGTACTTATATATGGCCACTAAGAGCGTGAGCATTGCCACCACGCTGCATCCTTCCGCTCGATTGGACGACATGTCATCTGGATCGGAGTCTACCGGGGCTTTGCCTGACATCCTCCATTTTTCATTAGTTGTTTCTATGATATACCCATGTGAGCCTCTCTTCTTATCCACCGATGCGTCCCCTACCGCGATTATTTCACCTTTCCGAAGATGGTCCGCCAAGATACGAGAAAAAGAGCATCCTTTAAGCATACCCAGGTTGCGTTTGTAAACGGGAGGAAGAGAATCTATATATTTCCTGAACGTCGTGAATAATGAGCGTTGGGGAAAAATTCTGTCACGATGAGAAGACTTTAAATTGTTGGTAATTTCTTTTGCAGACTTTAAAATAAAGGTTTTTCCTCTTTGTACTACATGTACTGCAAATTTCGGTATTATTGGCACTTTCAAAGAAGATGGGCTAGATGAGAATAATCCTTCTTTTTGACGAAGATAGAGTATGGAAACTTTTTTGTAGCATTGCTGGATAAGAAAGGATCCTGTATCATCCATGAGCCATTCACGTGCTCTGAAAGAATGCATGGTGCCCAGGGCTTTGCCATTCATGGTGGTACTCATGATATGTCTTATAGTAAATTGCCACAAATTTTCGAACTTTGATGGAACTTCTACTTTTGGAAATTTGTCCAGGTGAAATCCACGATGACGTAACGATAAGGCTCCTGGGATTAGTTTTTTACCGTCTGGTTGAAGCAAGTCTCCAATGGAGTAGCATCGTTTAAACAACCTACATATGTTTATGTTGTATTTCGCTTCGGCAGACAAGTCCATGGTGGACACTGCTTCCGATATATTTACATCCTTTGTAAATGACATTTTTGGAGTCCATACATTTCTTATTCTTATGGTGCCGTCAATGTTGTTGAGAAACTTCCACAGTTGGTGGACCCATGACGGAGTAGATATCATATGAAATTTTTCATACGGTTGTTCCAGCACTGGAGTAATCGTTCCTACTTCCTGTTGCAGGCACCCTATTGCTATAGTAATTATTTTTCCCGTTTTATCATTTTTGCGGATATGACCAATAGTCATTTCAATTTGTTGTATACCCATAGTTGAATATAGCGATGTTAGGCCTAGGCCTCCATATCTATGGGGACCAAAAACAATATCTCTAGCCATTGTAGACACAAGCCCGTTTTTCGTTAGAGTTGTAGTAAGAGCTGGACTTTGAATTTGATCGCATTGATATTCCTGAAGATAACTGCACCCTACCGGGTATTCCAAACTTTTCATTATACCTTGTTTGTATGCCATCCATACTTCGTGACTGTTCAAAAATTGTGAGTTCATTCTTGCTTTCCATGTTAAAGCTTTGTGACGGAGTATTCGATATTGCTCGGAGTTGTCTCCCGACGGAGAGATATAGACCCCCAGCATTCTGCGAGATGATGTTGGATTTTCCAATTTGACTTGTTGAAGTTGCTGGTCAAATCCTTGTTGTATCTTAACCGGTGGATTGGTGTTGGCTGTATTTTTTAGGGACCGGACACCATTCTTCCATTCCGTAACTATTAAGTATATCGCACATTTGTGTAAAGCTAACCGACCTCCAGTGGTGAAAAGTAATTGACTGTACAATTGCATGTTTGCTTTAGTCTGTTGTAGGATGTTATTATGTTTTTTGAGGAACTTGTCGGTGTGTTCTATGAAGTCTTCCAATCCGTCTTTGGTGAGACCACTATTTACGTCATCCACAAAGGCGTCAATAACTCTCTGTAAAAATGTTTGGTTGGGATGGACTAGTTTGATGCCCGGTGCTTCCTTGTCCATCACCCTACTGATGAGATCGCTGATCGATGTCCAGCTTGGAGGGGACCAACCCGTCCCCTGTCCCGTCCCATACAAAGGCTCCTTGCTCGTTGATTTGTAAGGTTTTGATGTTTGGCTAGGCAGTTTTAACTCGTATTCTGCTGTTCGAAGCCACATGCATTGGAACTTGACTAGATATAGCGGCATACCCAGTCGCAGGAGCGCATAACTGAGAAAGACTGGAACGATGCGGTCATAGCACGCTTGTGCATCATTATCTATTAGGGAAGCATCTTCTGCGTAGTATCGTATTACATCACACGTGAGCGTTTTGTTCAATGCGGCTGACTGGGCCATCACACCTTTCCTACCTCCGTACTGGTTGTCATTCAATGCATTATTCTTTTCCGCCCAGGACATCACTTCACGACCCCATACCGATCTCATAATAAAATTTAGATCACTTTCGATTAGGTGTATTGTGCGGAATTTGTGAATCGTTGGGTGACCTGCCTTCTTTTCTAATAAAATGCCGATTACTTTTTTCCATCGACGCAGAACATAAGAATTCGACACTGCTATGTTAAGGATCCCGACCAGTATAGAACTTAATTCGTCATTAGTTGCTGACGCTTTCCAGTGGCCCATATGGAGGCCCGATGGGGACGAGGAGGTTTTTTCAGATGTCTTTTTATAGAAAGACCTGTACTTGGTCGTTGTGATATTTGTCTTGCTACTTGGCATATTTGGTAATATGTTATCCGCGAGTTCTTTCATCAACCTTCTGGACGTTGGATGAAGGGAGGTGACATTAAGGGTGTTGTTTAGCACTGCATGAATTTCGTCTTCATTTACATTGTTCACGTCAACTTTGCGAAACCATTCCTTAGATGCAAAAGGAGTTTCACTTGCTTGCGAATAATGAAGATGTTGCCATTGGACTAGTCTGTTTTCAATTTCCTTTTCATCCGTGATATACACCCAAGTCGGCTTGACGTCCGGATCCTGAAGATAATCCCATATTTCTTTGGTCGTTGCTGATTCCATACCTTGTGGTATACCCAGTCTTGAAACTCCGTTGCTTCGAGATTTAGTGACAAAAGCGATTTTGTTCCAAGCTCGTTTCTGTTTTTCTCGGTTCTTCATTTCGGTGACTACAACAGCTTTTTCTTTCTGTTGTTGGGATGAGTAATGTTCTCTTAGTTTGTCCAAGTATTCCTCTCGATGGATCTCAATATCTTCTTGGATCTGACGTAAAGATTGGCGTTCTTCTGTGATTAATTGGTTTATATTATTCGGCGTGATTTCCATAATGTATTCGTACTGCTCTAAACGTTGAATCGTGGATGTGCAATCTTGGTTTTTTTGGTGCAATTTACGGAGTTTCTCCAGGAGTCGTATCTTTACCACTTGTTCTTTTGCTACGTCAGTATGTTTAAAAGCTGTAGATGGTCGTAGGAGCCTTTTTTCACTTAGAAGTCTTATTTCGGTAATTTGATCATCAAGTTTTTCTAGAGTTGCTGCTGCGTTGTCATTAAACCCCTCGATGTCAATTTTTTCCCGTAACTTCTTGAGACGGTTTTGGATATTTTGAGACGACATATTTTTTAACACATCCTGCACATATGCTTCTACCGATATGGTATCATACATTTGGAGAATTCTAGCTGAGTGTGGCGCTACTTTCATATTGGAGAGAAAGAGAGAACTTTTGAAGTCTACGAATATAGGAACGTGATCCGAGGAGTCGAAACCATCATTGTCTGTGCATATCCCTATTTTGCTTACTTCGGGAAGTAGAAGGTGGGACACATAGATGTGACATATACTTCTATTGTTTTTCCTGGATGAGGGAACGTTTCCATTGAAGTGCTCAAACGCATTTACCAAATGGGGTGATGCATCCAGCAAGTGAAGTCCGTTCTCCTCATTATCTCCCAAGTCTTCATTGAAATCTCCCATGAGTAAAGAAAGATTATTTGCACAAGCATCTATTTCCACCTGCATGAGGAGGTCAGTCATATGCTTTTCTCTCGGATTTTCTTCTTTTGACGTATCGGCTTTAATTGCTGTCCGCTGTTGCATCCATGGTGTATCTAGACCCGCTGTTTCTAGGGTTTTTGAATGTGTCCGGTAAATATTGTACACTGACAACGTTCGTTTTTTCAGTTGAATTGTGGTTTTTGTCCACCTGCCATACGCGTCAGACTCAGACTTGATGATACGCGCAGGTAATGTGTTCAGGAAAAGGGAAAGAACTCCTCCAGTTTGAAAACTCGATCTTTCTACATTGTCCCATTTGCACGACGATACTGTAGTTCTTGTCGGATGAGGTTTCCAAAGAGCTTTATTGAGTAGCTGAGCGTTGTACATGTTATCGTGTACCTTCCAGTCCGTATTTGTTTCGGACAAAAGAACTGCATCTGCCAACATGTTGCGAAAGGAAAGCATACATGGAACGTAGTGTTCGTTTTGTGGAGTTCCGACCGGAAAAGCCCCTCTGCAGTTTTGGTGCATGAACCTGATGTCCGTGTCCTGTTTGAACCTAGGGCTGTCAAAACTACGATGAGAGATTAATGATGGAGTACGACTTAAATGTGCTGTTGAGGGAGGTTCGTCATCTAGGTTTGGTACTGGCGGTGCTTGTGAAGGTGATGGCTCTGGAGCTTGTGCTTGTAACACCAGAGAGTCTTGTGTCTGCATCGATGGGAGAAATGGTGAAATATGCTGGAGACTCTCCTTATAGGACTCGGCGTGTGTCATTGAGACATTGATGTGATCCTTGGTGGGTGAAGAAGGAATAGCCACGTTGCAGGTGCTCATGGAATCCTCACTTTCCGCCTCGAGGTCGCAGTACTGTGGTGAGGTGTCTGTGAGAGTCTCTGGCTGGGATAAGAAAGTGTCTTCATCACTTAGGGCGTAGTTGAGAAGTTTGAATCTGGACTCAGGGAGCATATTTTTTGCGTACTCATCTAGGGTGGGGGGGTCCAAGACACTCGGGTCTTCACTGACCGAAGACATTGTGGATTCCTTTTGATAAAGTGTGGGCTGGGACTGAAGACTGGCGAAAACGAAATTCGACCTTTTTGTGGCAGATTTTATATCCAGGATGTCCTTTTCTACCCTACTTTGGCGAAATCGGTATTGATTTTGTAGGTTTTCCAAGTTGCTGCATTCCCTAAATATATCAGAGATGGCTTCAGTCGCTATTTTCGATTGAGATAGACTAGAGTCTTGGGACATTTGTTGGAGCATAGCTTTTATTTTGCTGATTGGAAAGGTGGATGGATCCACAGAATTTTGGGATTGGATTTCAAATTGGTTCTGCAGAGAGAATGCTGGAGGCTGTGAACCGTTTTCTAGGCTAGATTCTTGTGAGCTTATTATGCCTCTAAACTCTTTTTGTTTCTTATAATTGATGTCCTCGCTGGTGTCCGAGGTTTCTCCCGATCGTACAGCTTTCTTTCGTAAGTTGTAGCTTGATGTTCTTTGCGAGGTGGTGGTGGAGGTGTATGCTGATGGTTCACTGGAAAAAGATTGCTCCTCTTCTGAGCTAGCTGTTTTCAAGAGTGGGCGTGATATTGTATCATCCCCGTCCAAAATGCTGCGCACTCTGGCGGTTACTGTAGATTTCGGTTGTGATTTTTTCTTGTACGGGTTTTTTCGGGACGATGTGTTGAAAGTAGGAACATTTAGTAAATATTGTGTGGAAATCGATGTGTCTGTTGAACTAAATAAAGAGTCTAAAGATTTATTACATGAAAGAGATGACTTGGAATTATAGAATACATTATCCTTATTCTTAACCATAGACTTATTGTCATTTCTCTCCGACGCCTGTTTTTTACAGGGCTTACGTCTTGCCGCCCTATTTGTCGTGGGTTTCATTTTTGACATACCCCACCACCTTGTGGGGATTCGGTCATGCTAGGAGTTTGCTTTGATGATCACAAACTAAAATCCATCTGGAAAGTGGGTTCACATCAATTGAACGGTGATGGGAACAAAATAGCTAAGAAAAAGAAAAGATATCCCTCCCTTTCACCTAATTTGGCAATGTTAAATTCCAACCATTGGGTGGACGTATGTGCATCCTTAACTATGTGCCTTATGCACAGATAATGGATTAGATAAACTAATACAAAAGTTGAAAGGATGATAATTATGAGCTTATTTTATTTTGACTAAACTAATTCATAAATTAAACATACAGGACATATTAAACACATATTGGAAACCACATGGTTTCCATGATGAAGGCAGCTGACACTTGTGGGCCAGACAGATGACAGCTGGTCTCTTATTCCATATGTCCAACAGAGCTGCCATTCACAGATGGCAGGCAGCTGTTGGATGCTACTCATTGCATATGGATGAAACTGCAAGCTTTGCTTCAGCAATGTTAATCATGTCCATTATTTTAAATCTTTCCACAAAACAAGTTGACTATACGGCAGCATTTGAACATGCGCCAATTGATCTACTGCCGCATTGTTATAATCAAATGTAAAAAAAGGAACAAGAACAAGCAGGTGTTTATATCGAAATGCCTCGTGGTTTTAAGCAACAAAGTAAAGTTTTCAAACTTAAGAAGTCATTGTATGGACTTAAGCAAGCACCTAGGAACTTCTTCATGCATCTTCAAGCAAAACTTGAATCAATAGGGTTTGTATCAGACCCAGACATCGATCCATGTTTATTTGTATCACATAAAGTCATATGTTTGGTATATGTGGATGATACTTTATTTTTTTCGCCAGATGAGATGTTCATGAATGAAGTGATTGATAAATTGAGTAAAACTGATTAAGAATTGGAAGTTGAAGAATCAGTTGCTGGATTTCTTGGGGTTCACATTGATCGAGGTGAGAGTGGACAAATTAAGCTCACACAAAAAGGACTAACAAAACGAATTATTGAAGCCCTGAACATAACAGATTTACCAAGAAAGTTTGCTCCAGCTACTTCGGAACCTTTGACAAAGGATGAACATGGAGATCTACCAAACTCAACTTATAATTATGCAAGCATCATTGGAATGCTTCAGTACTTGCAAGGTCATTCAAGGCCAGATTTAACCTACGTAGTCAGTCAATGCGCAAGGTTTACTCATTTCCCTAAGGAATCTCATGAGGTAGCACTTGAAGGAATCGGTCAATACCTAAAAGGCACAGTTGATAAAGGACTTACCTTATGTCCAACAGCATTAGAAGATGTGGATGTCTTCGTAGATGCTGATTTTACTGGACTTTGGCCTTATGAAGATAAGTGTGATCCATTCTCTGTTAAAAGTCGAACTGGGTATGTAATAACAGTAGCATCATGTCCTGTCATTTGGACTAGCAAACTCCAAACCAAAATTGCTCTGTCTACCATGGAAGCAGCAGTCGTTATATATGAAAACTGTGCTTCCATTTCATCGTACATTAAAGAAGGTAATCAAATCGTTAAAACAGAGTGATAGCGAATCAGAAATCACGTTCAAAGTCTCAATTTGCAAAGATAAGATTAGCGCACCCACATTAGTTAATCTAGAACCAGGACGACATACTCCGAGATCGAAACATTATGGAATAAAGACAGACTGGTTTAGATCACATTTGAAACCAAATGCAATTATTGTCAGAAAAATTGAATCAAAATTTTAAAAAGCAGATATTTTCACAAAAGGACTGCCAAAAGCAACATATGAATCCATAAGAAAGCAACTTTGTGGATGGTGATACAATTGTATGCTCAAGAGGGAGTGTAAGTATATTAGTAACTACACGTAATCAATATGAGCTTGAATTATATCATAGGTCATGTTAAAAGAAAATTCAGACGACATAAAAACTTTAGAGAAATCTTTTTAACTTTTCGCTTAATATTAGAAAAACACGAATAACGAATATAACGATACCATTATCATCAATTGTATCTCTCTCTCTCTTTGATACAGTTACTTCCTCTAGATCAGCATCACTGTATTCAACATCAGATTACATTTTCACCAGGTAATAATAATAACTTAAGTTGATATGTTGTTGTTGTGTATGATGATATATTTATAGTGGTGAAATCGGCAATGCACTGAGACAGAACCCGCACCTTCACTTCTCCACATGGAATTTACCTGACCTATTCAGTGATATAGTGTAAATAACTAGATTACTATTATAAAGTGAGATAGGCTATTAATACTAATCAACCTACCCTACATACGACATGTACTACAACACCCCCCCCATGTTACTGACGTTCTGAAAATATCAT
>Ga0209092_10002813_pt1 | contig 15627 bp, 9 predicted proteins | sample FraStrMetagenome_FD_187446 | JGI IMG/M metagenome (GOLD analysis project Ga0209092, IMG submission 187446) | Marine eukaryotic phytoplankton communities from Arctic Ocean - Fram Strait ARC3M Metagenome (SPAdes) (version 2) | ecosystem: Environmental > Aquatic > Marine > Oceanic | place: Fram...
TGTCGTAAGACAATATACGTATGAGAGAGACCTAGGACCTAGCTACCTGAAAGAGCGTTCGTGGGACTATCAAAGTTATAATGCCTCGTTCCTCTCAAAACAACACAGCAACAACAACAACAACAACAACCATACCAATACATATTTTGGTCACAAAAAACTACGCACGAGAGGAAATCAACTCCTGAATGACGAAATAAGAGAGATGACGGCTCATTTTAAGCTAGCAACTCTCTTTGTGAACAGTCGACATTGCTTTGGACTCCCATATTGCAGGACATGGGCTACCAATTTTAGACGAGATCCATCAAGTGGCTCAAAGAACCCAAAATCTTTTTGACAAACTTTTTAACCATTTTCATAAAATAGGCAAAGTATCATTTTTCTTGATTTTAATGTATTTTGCTATGCACATAGAGACATCGGGGTCCATATTCCTGTAGAATACAAATATATTATCTTAAAATCATGTACTATACCAAGCTAAACAACTGCTCGACAGTGGCAACTGGGGTCGCAACTAGCCATTTTGTATTCAAAATCATCAAAGTCTTCCCTCTCACAAGGAAGTCAGCTTTTGAAAGGTACCTTCTTACAGCTGCTGCATGTACATTGAGCAGCAGCATTCAGTAGATGGCTTGTAGAGTGACAACACTGCTGGACATGATATGCAAAGAGAACAGCAGATCCATGTTCCTTTCAAAAGCTGGCTTCCTTGTGAGAGGGAAGACTTTGATAGTTTTGTGTTTTTTCTTATTTGACAGACAGCTACTTACTGACTCTTAATCCACTTATAAATATCAAAGCTCCTATAAATTTATTTAGGTTGCTTACATCCAATTGTTTAATAAATTAGTTACAGCTTATACTGTATATTGCACAACAAAGCAGTCCATCCAGCCTAGATTTATGTTAGTACTATTTAGGATTTTTGCTTTAAACATCTTGACTAGGTTGAAGAAATGTTATCAATACTGGGCCATGTGCATCAATTTCTCCCCTCTTTTTGTTTGGTTTTATAAAAGGAATAATTGAAAGTGCTATATTTCACTCCATATGAGAAATAAAAAGTTCATGAAGGATTAAGCAATTTTGCCAAAAAATGTTTAATGATATTTACTAAGTGTATATTCCGAATATCATGTGAAAATTACCTTATTTTTTGTGTTCTAGTCATGTGACTATATTGTCTAAACTTGGTCAATTTGGATGATTTCAGCTAGTACATCATGTACTAGATAACCAATACATTAATAAACAACACTTTGTAAACAATATATTAAAGGCTACAAATTTACAAAAATTAGCTTGATGAATTTGCTGGCAATGTTCAAGCAATCAATAAAAATCAAAAGAGATCTTGATTGTCACCAAAGTCAAGAAAGACAAATGATTATACAAGAAAATCTGATGCAACTAAATTTCAAAAGTTTATTTTACAATTCTGATCATCTAACTCAACAAAAAAAACGCTTTTGGTCGTTTAAATCAAAAGAAGTTCGTATAGAAAAACGAATTCAACAGGATTCTTTCTACGATTCCGTTCGCTAATTAAATGGCTCTATCAAGAATCTACTCAACGCGTAATTTAACGCATGCTGAATTGATATACAAGTCAGTCGAATCGAATGACATGCTTGTGACAGGTACCTGTTGGTTTACGACATCATGGATTCGTGAGCAGGAAAAAGAACAATTGAATACATAGGAGAGAGACATAGGTACAAACTCATATGCCCATAGATGTGCATCTAATTAATGATGCACATTTACGAGACAGAGTACAGCAATCTGTTGAAAATTGTTATTTACTTAGAATATTTCATTTATCATTGACACATACTATATAGGTTGGTTGGTTGGTTTCAGTTCCAATTTTCTCTTCTTAAACCTGACGAGCAGATGCTCGTACATTACATTGTGCCATCAAACTCATCACGGGCGAATTATGGTCATCACTTGTTATTGATAAATAGAATAAATAAATGCCGAACGGAGGAGGAAAATTATCTAATTAAAAAATTGTATAGAAAATAAAAAACGTGAATCGAACAGGAAAATTGAAGGACTACGTCAATAGTTGATGTTGAACTTTGGTCAAACAAGTTTGAAATTGTCCGTGTGCGATGAATCTTGATTGTAGTACGGTACAAACTTTTGATGAGCACTTCGTATTTTATTGAGTCAGATATTGTTGATGAATGCTTGGACAACATGATTGAGATTTTGTAAGGAAATACATTTTTGTCAGAATTTTTTTTTACATTAAAAAAAATAAAATCTATGTTACAATATTATTTATCAATCTCAGGTTTTAGGTAGAAACAAAATGAAATTTCCATGAAACTTTGTATCTGCATCTAGTTGGAGAAGAAAACATGGGGAAGGTTTTAGATTTGAGCTCAGAGTAGTTCTAAACATGTACTATTGATTTTTGCTGACAAATAATGTCGTAGTTTTGAACATTGTTTCAGTGACCTTGATAAAATTTTTGTTTTTTTTTCTTTACATGTCAAATCATTCTAAGAAAGTCCCTATCAAAAGAAGTTTGTATATTAAGAGTTGGTTGGGTGGGTGGAGACAGACGGGTGGAACTTGGTGTAGAGAATAATCAGGTATGATTATTACATGTCAGACGAGACTGAGAGAACAGCGTTCTCGTTGTTTTCGAGCAGTGCAGAAACAAAAGCTTGTTCGTCCATAGCACTATCGAATACAGAAAAATTTTCGTCGACTAAATTACCGGTGGACTAAGGAAAGGAAAATGAAATTTCGTGAGGAAATGAAACATTTATGAAAAAAGTAATAAAGATAAGTTCAATTTGAACTTACAGGATGACCGGCACTTCCGGAACTAAACAGGTTAGGTGTGCTCAATTTCATGCGACTCTTGGATCCTACATTGGAGTCGAACAAGCTAGGAAGTCCATGAATATCTTCTGTACTAGTACTTGAAATAACAGGAGGAAGAGCATCAGTCGCCAGATTACGATTGTTGTCTGCAGTGTTGTTATTGAAATTGCTGGAGCCGCCTTCGCTCTCAGAGAGAGAGACCACCTCACTGTTGCTCATGGGGACTGGATTTGGAGAAAATTCGTGAAATGGCTCATCCATGTCACCTGAATCTGCAAGCCAGTTAAGAGCGTCGGCATCATGCAAGAGCTCGTCCACATCTGCTCCACGAGCGTACCAATGAGGTGCTTCTTGATTGGGCAATCCAGGTGGGGCAGGAACGCTAGTAAGCTTGTTGTTAGGGAATGATGGGAAGTTTGGAATCTCTGTAACACAAGTTGGGGAACCTTCGGAAAATTGTAACTCATTGCTATTTGGCAGAACAATGAATTGATTCGGGTTATTGGGGTCGTTTATTTGTTGTTTCATCCCGATTTGCTGGGAACTTGAGGGGGCAGGATGTTGATTGGGTCGAGGTGGTTGGATGCTGTAATCAGCCGACATGGGTGTCAGAAAGCGGTAAAGAGAATCTTCAAGGGTAGGTGCTCCAGATGGCATCATTTCATTTGTTCCGTTATGAGGAGGCATCGGTTGTCCATTAGGATTTCCAGGATGCATAACGAAAGGAGCTAAGCAAGGAGATATAGAAGGCATGACAAGAGGGTCATTAACTTCTTTTAGTCGTTTTCCTTCTCTGCGAGCACTGGTAACCACAGTTTCAAGAGTCTTTCTCTTGGTTCCACCAGCTGCACAACTATTTCTTCGTCGCTTTAGCTGTTCACTTGACAGTGGGGGAATAGACATTCCACCGGCCATTCCTGGACCGGAGCCGCAATGAATGCCCACACCTCGACCCTCCATGCTTACATCGCCTTCTTCACCATTATGACGAGCTTTCGCCAACTTTTGAAAATATTTTTGAGCATGCGTTCTGATCTGAACAACAGTGCGAGATTTAATGAGTGAAGCGATTTTCTTCCATCCTTTCCCGTGCTTTTCGAGGCCTTCGAGGAAGAGTCGATGTTCTTCTTGAGTCCAACGACCTGTGTTTTCACCGTGAGCTCCAACATTGGCATTCTGGTTCGAGTGATTAGAATTGTTTTTCTTCGACTTTTTTGAGGACTTCGATTTAGACACAGGTACAGGGGCAGGAGCTGTTGGAGTGGGCAATAATGAAGAAGGCAAAGGGGTTGGAGGAACTGATGATGCAGTAACAGTTGGAGGGACGTTCATCTTGGTGATATGCAAGTTTGGCATATTTGGTTTGTGCATGATTTGAGACATTGGTGGTGGAAACTGAGATTTCATGTTTTGAGGAGGAATAGGGGCTGAAAGTTGTTGCGCGGTAGGGGGCATCATGTGTGATGTGTTAGTTGAACTTGGGATGGAAGCGGGTGCCTTTCTAGATTGGCTTAAGATTTGGCTCGCTTTCATGTTACTAGAGGGCTGAGGCTTGACATTGCTAAGCTCATTTGAGTTTCTTGAGGGGAAAGAAGTTTTATTATTGAAAACGCTTGTGGGGGCCTTGTTTTTGTTCGCAACTACTCCAGGAGGAGCCATGAAATTTGTTGGAGGAAAGCTAGAGGGAACTGGAGCATGAGTTTGACCAGAATTTTGATTATGAACATTTGCTTGATTTGGAAACGCAGTCATTTTCTCTAATGTTTTGTCTATGTTATTGTAGTGAGTGCAGATAAAGAAGAGTGTTGAAATGATATAAGAATTGATTAGAGGAAAGAATTCGGATTTATGAAGTAGAGTACACTTTTTGAGAAAAGAGTAGAAAGTAGTTTTTGTTCGCTTCCTATGTATTTTATGAATGAATTCGCATTTTGGCAATCAACGCCCATCAAGCATCAAACGACTCAAATAACTAACTAAGAAACTCATATGTTCAAAACTTTCCACATAGCAGGTGCAAATCAATTCTACACAAAACATTACTAAAATTTAGTATAGAGAATTAATTAGGGGAAAACTTTCATGAGAATGCCACGAGCCTTGCAATGTACGAACGAGAGTCTACTACGCGTCATGCAATAGACATAGCAAACAGGTTTCTACATTCCGGTCTTGATTGGAGGGAGAAAAAGTGGAATGTTGGAACAGATGATGGTGCAAAGAACAAAAGCACGTTTCTCTTCTCAGACTACCACACAAGCAACTTTCACCCGTGGAGATTCCATCCATTCGCAAACTATGTTGAGTTTTGCAGCACTTACTCTGAGATGTAAATCGATTGTTGTTGTGATTAATTCACCTGGCTCTCACTTTTCGTCCCAGTTGTCCTGCCCCCAACTTTGTCAAATTTTGAACAATTTCGGCATCTGCAATCATGTCCTGTATTTGCACTTGTACATGTACAGACCTACTTACGATCCAAACAGTACAGGAAGAAAGAAATAAACTAAATACGAAGTGATTTGCTATGTAAATTCAATTATACTAGGTGATACATACAGCATCTTGCATCAATTGGGAAAGGAAGTATGTAGGAATTGGTATGAAATATGGATGTAAATTCTCGCACGATAACCAACACATTTGAGAAAGAGCAGCAGCAGTGTTATTGAAACATGCTTACATACTTATTTTATTTGTTGTTACCATGACTGAAATATGCTCTCGAAGAGTCTCGAATTATTTTTAATTGAAGTTTCTATGAACACAATTTACTTCCAAAAACCCATTAATACACATGTTGCAACGTTCTTAGAAATGCTCGTAACGGCTAGCATATGTTTTTAACAACATGAGTTGTCAACTTCCTAAAGTACGTAAGACATCTTCTCTTCCAGGAAATTTGATCGTACGGTACGGGACAATAATAGTGTTGAAAAAAATGGTTGTATGTCGAATCAATCAATTAAAGGAAAACAAAAACAGATGGTGCAGCTGTTTAATTAGTTCGCCTAAATAAGTTAAGTTTGTCATTTTATACCAATATAAGGCATCATTTATACGTTTAAATTGTATTGACGTGAAACGCATGTATTTTTTTGTATTGTCTTTTAGGGTATAATTAATATTCATGATGATTCTAATCAAAAGTATCAATTAGGCATTCTCGCGAAAAATAGAAAATACGTCATTTTCTTCGAAACAAATCATATAAATGTTGGGGTATTTATCAAAATTATGCTGACGCAAAGTTGACATGTTTCATAATGCTGTCCAAAAGGGTTCGTCTAGCTGCAAAAAAATGAGACGAGAAAACTAACTAGAGAGGTCAATAGGTGGTACAATTTTTTCTGTCGTCAGACTCTGCGATGAGATAATCAACAATCTCTATATATTCTCTATAGAAAGAGAGAGAGAAGAGAGTTTTTTTTTCTCCCTCCCATCATAATAAATTTAAGTTAACAGCAGTAATGAATCAGAATGAGGGAATTTGTGTTTAACATGGTATCTAAAAAGCGAAAGGAAAAAAAATTTCATGAAGGTGCGCGTCATCAAAGTTTGTACATATTTGCGTCCAAAATAAACTGTTCAACTTGAAGGAGAACTTCAAGCTCCTTTAAGAACCCCAAGGTCTAAATCGTGAAACTTTTCCAAGAGGGGAAAAATTACAAGAAAAAATACTTCAGCAGAAAGGTAGGGTTAGTTAGTAGGTAATCAAAGAAGTCTTTTTCACTCCCGTTCAATTTTAAGTCTGCATATTCAAGTAGAATGAGAAAAGGCCGAATATATTCTCTCGGATGTAATGAAGTCCAAGAAATAAATATCTCCGATAGCTCATAAAATTGAAAAAAGAAAACAAAGCAATAACGTCAATTTACTTTACGATAATAAAGTAGCAACAAGGTCTTTGCAAAAAATTTAGATTAGAATTGACTTTATTTCAATTCGCTTACTCAACAAATGACAGCCCTGTAGATAACAAAACAGGACAATGTAAGAATAAAGCCTTACACAATTTTAATGCTCGTTACGTCGAGCATTCCTAAAATGGATTCCCTGTAGGGTGAAGTGTATACATTCTGTCAAGAGTCATTGCAAATGAGTCTGCTGGATGAGTCCGGATAAGGAGGGGTTCGCTGTTAGAATAATATTACTTTACAATTTTTGTCTATCACAGTGTAGCCAAAATTCTAGGACACGAAGGCTTCTATAAGAGAAAATTGAGATTTTCTGTCATCAATCATTCTAGTTCAACCAATATTCAATAAAAAAATTAATAGGCTTTGGTAATTGCCACAAAAATGTGCTCTAAAGGAATCCCTCTGCGCACTCTACGCGACTTTAAATTTTTGCAGCTTTAAACACAACTGCTTTTCTGTTTGGATCCACAAAGTGAAGGCAGTTGTCCTTTTTCTGAATATGGAATAGGGTAGTTTCCATCTCGTGAGGATCGTTTTGTGAGAATTAATAAAAGGGGGATATCAAACCAGGCAACATACGGTGGAATATTTTATAATTGTTCGCCCGTGCAAACGTAGAAATAATAAAAAGGTTATGTTGCTCAATGATTCCCAGCCCACGTAAAATACAAGCAGCACAGAAAACACAAGAGGTCATTGGGACTGCTGTAACTGCTGAAGAAGACAATCCCAAGCAAAAGTTGGCATTAAAAACAGATATTGTGGTAAAAATGGCACCATCTGGCATGGGCGCATTTCGCCTGACATTGAGTCAACTTAGAATTGCAGCGAAAGTAAGTGTTAACCCAAAAGAGGATGTATTAGCAACCCCTGATATAGGATCGCATTATGCGTTCCTCGCTGAACTAATTTCATTTCAGTGCGAAACGAACAAGACCCGCTTGTTCAACGGAGTGTGAACGAGAGCTTCATTTATCTATTTTTTGTTTATGAACTAACAAAAGCTGTATTTATATTTGAATATCTGAAACGATTCTTCGTCAGAAAAAAAGAAGAGGCCTACCTGAATGTCATGATGAAACCATGAGAGTAATCACAGCTCTTCAAACAGTGAATTACGAAATACCTCCAATATATAAGAAATTTGTAATGGAAGCGGACAAGTGCTTTGAACGTGCAGACGCGGCAAAAAAGAACAAAAAGGCCAGTACACTCTATCATTTAAGCAAATTTATTTCCGAAAAAGCAAGAAAGTAGCAATAGATCATCGATCAAAGACAGACATAAAATAAAAAATGTAAAGAAATGAGTAGATTCAAGTATGAATATATTGGAGTATAAATAGATAATGTTTGTCTGTTTAATCTATATAACTACAGTAGGCTTATTTAATAAAGTACAGGTTTCTTTTTGTGGGAACAAAAAGTATAAATGACAAGCAAAGGAAACATGAAAATTGCCTTGAAACTATAGATCACAATGCTTATCATGTAGAGGTCTCATAAGACTTAGCGAGATTTGGAGACCGTCGCATTATACATTTGAAGAATTCTTTTTCTTAATACTATGATGCAGATATTAGCTGCTTGGACTATCGCATCTGTCGCTTTTTGGAATTTAAACCGTAGCAAGGAGTGGAGAATAGATCTAGAGAAAACCCTCTAGTGCCTCTACCCCTTAATGCCTCATCTGCAATTTCGAGGCTTACGTTCAAGAAATGTAATTTGGGGATTTTTGTCGATCAAGATAAATAAACGTCAAAGTTCGATTGTGCAGCCTGAGGTGCAACTACAGGCTGAGGCAAAAGTGGATCCTTCCTATTCGTATTATTCAATGGGAATGATGAAATTGACATTTTTTCATTTGAAAATACACTTGATGTATTCCCCGGTTGACTATAATGAAGTCTAGTGAGACCATTTCGTTCGGAAGTGGTGGTCAATTCAGATAACCTACCTGAACCAGATATGGGCCTTTCTATTTGAATTTTTCTGACCGGCTGAGATAATCTTCGGGGGTTAACAACAGCCTTTCTGGAATCAGAGGGAAATTTAGATTGTGTCTCATTAAAATTATCTAGGTCTTCAGAAGTATCAAGCATATTTAGTAGTGCAAAGGTCATTGTAGAAATTCCATCTTCCTCTAGGGATCTAGAATGACCATCACTGAAATTCAGGGAGTCGTTTTGATCACGACCTGAGCTTTGACTGAAGTTATCAGAGAAACGTTTACCAAAATCTTTTCGTAGCATATTATTATTTGTGTCGTGATATAAGTGTGAATTGTGAGTTGCATCATTGTTCAATACAAAGGTATTATTGCGTTGGGGAGACGACCCATAACGATTATTTTCCTCACGAAACCGTGTTGAAAGAGTTGATAAAGAATTGTTTGATTCCCAGCCATGCTGTAGCGACTGAGATGCGAACTGACGATTGTTCTCCAGTGATGAAAACAACGTTACGTCTGCGCTACTTCCAAGAGATACGGCGCGTCGGTCCCGCGTGTTTTCGATGGAGGAATTGGGAAACTTCATTAAATTATGTTGGTTGTGGCGGACAGGAGTTCCTGATACAGACTGACCGTTGATTTCAGCGCTGTGGAGCATATCATTGCTGCTAGTTCTTGTCATCACGTAATAATGACTCCCTGGTGTTTGTCTAGGTGTTGGACCAATTCTGTTGTTTCCAGTAGTAGGAAGAGTATTTCCAAAGTTACTAGTCGGCTGCTGAGATGTCGAACGTTGCCATCGACCTACATTATCGGTAGATGATGTTCCTTGACTTGCTGCGATTAATTCGAAACTGGACGCAGTTTCATAGGAAGATGCAATAGATGAAGATACAATGGGAGACGAGATTGACACTGGTTGTGTGATTGAGCCTTGTGGTGCAGATCTATGGGATAAAAACGAATTGTTCGTATTGCTGTGAAACGATGAATTTCCTTTATTCAAGGGTGGGTTGAGCATAGGAACAAGAATATGCGTGGGACCAGAGTGGCCTTGATTATGTTGTTGATTGGCGAGAACAGATTGACTCGCAACCAACGGAATTGGCATATGGGAGCTGTTGTTTACAATATTCATGTCACTTGTTGAAAAAGATCTTCCCCTTTGTGTCTGTCTTCTAGTGAAATCTTGATGTTGTTGTTGCACTAGAGCCATATTATCATGCATGCCTCCAACATTCACAGATTGGTATGTGAGGGGGTGGTGAAATTTGCACGTAGATCCATACTTGCATCTACCATTTCTCAGATAATAAATACAATCAGGTTCGTTTGGTCTTTGAGGCAATAGAACAATGACATCACTTCCAATTGCAGGACCAGGTGCAGGTAAGCACTGAAATTGAGGATTGCCCTGACCTTTATTCATTAGGTGCGAAGGGTGATGAAACTTGCACGTCTGACCAAACTTGCACGTGCCATGTTTCATGTAATATTGACAATTGGGTTCATTCGGTCGTAGCGGAAAAGGTGGTTCGTTAGGATCGAGTGATTTGAACCCACCTCCACTCTGCACATTCGCTGGATGGTGATATTTACATGACTCTCCGTATTTGCACCGCCCAGTGCGGAGGAAATCTCGGCAGTCTGGTTCACCTGCTCTTTGAGGGTATTGAACCATGACTTTTCCAACAATTCTATCAAAACTTGGCAAATATTTTTAGGACCACCTCCTCACCGCCTCTTCTAATGTAAGAAAAGCGGCAGAAATATTGGACAAGCTTTTTAGAATATTTTGGACTCGAAAATGCTTGAAAATTCTTTGAAAATTCTTTCAGTCATTCGCCTTGCTTCTTTCACCCGTTCCGCGCTATTTTCTCGTACACTAGTATTACGGAATCGTGGATATTTTTCAAAAGTTACGCGTACTTCTTTGATCTGTGGGCAGCGATGAAAGAAAAGAGCCACTCGCGCTGATTCGATCGATGTCTTATTTTAGCTTTGTGATCGTACTCTGTTGCAATGTGTTTATCTGTTTGAGATTCTTGTTTTGATTGCATGGAAAAGGCTCTCTAATTCACAACAAGACGAAAGAAAATAGATTTGGGTCAGATTCACATCTTTCTCCAAAACTAAACTAAGAATTCTTTGTCCAAATATGTAGTTAGTTACGCTAAGTATGTAGGATGCATGAGAATTGCTAAATACAAGAACATGGAGATATACAAAATGAAGGTTTTGGTGCATGTGAAATTGATTATTAATTACGTGCAGCAGGTATGTTAAAAAAGCACACGTGTGATTCGGATTGTTCGAAAGAACACATTAGAGAAAATATATCCAATTCCTAAATATGACTTTTGGAATGATTTGTAACGACGTGTAAAGTTGTTTAGGAAAATATCGTTAATTATTTATCCCATAGTACATTTTATTTAAGGTTCTGGAAACAATAGGAGTCAGTCGTGCCATTCTGTTGGATGCAGTACTAAGATACGTGCCAACAAATCTTTTGCAATGATCTGCTGTGGAGGAATGATTGACGATGACAAATCTTTGATCTTCTCTATGATGATATGAATTCAATTATTGACATAAAAAGAAAACAATTCTTTTAAAATGAATGATCACTATCGTAAGTTCAATATTTTACTTTCACTTTTTGTGAAAGTTCTCCGTTCAGAATGGTCATTTTGTACTAATATTAATGAATAAGGCAATAAACAACATTTAAATAAATGTATGGGACATTTTTTGTACTGTTGTTCCATAGAATATCTTTGCATCTCACAAAACAAACGCGCACATGCTAAAAATGCAGAATAAAATGTTACTTGAACATTATTATTACTATTATGAAACAAAGGTATGCAACAGAAGAAAATCGATCATTTTCCAATGAAAGACATTTTTATCTGTATGATTTGATTTAAATTTACCATCGTAGAATTCAATCCTTGTTTGCTAGAATCGCACAAAAGAAAGTCTAAATGATGTCAAAAAGCATCATTTGAACTTTGCATTGATGGATACGAAACAAACAAAAATCTTTGAATTGTTGTTTCGAAAATAGTCATATCTAATTTATAATAAGTTTTCTTGGTCACAATTTTATGAATTTTCGAAATATTTGAGAATCAAAAACTAAACTTTAGAATAGTGTAGTTAAAGTATGGAATAAAGAAAAATAGATCATGATTGGACACAAAAGCAGTCGCCCTGCATGTGTAGGAGTAACATTCCTATTAAATTTCCTATGTTTTTGTCTTCCAATTTTCGTCTCTTCTCAATGTTCCAACAAATGCGCAGGTCATGGAATATGCAACAGTTCCGCACAATGTGAATGTCATGAAGGATTTCGAGGTGGGGATTGCTCAAAGAGAATATGTCCTAGCGGGGCCTCTTTTAGTGATCCAGCGCATTCCGAAAACAAAGCTCATCAGCATGAAGAATGCTCTGGAAGAGGCTCGTGTAACGAAGAGATCGGATCTTGCGAATGCATGCCAGGTTTTACAGGAATTGCGTGTGAGAGAAGTAAGTTTAGGCCAAATTATGATTTCATCAAACCACTTGAAAACGTATTAAAGATGACAAACAATTAATGTTTTCATTACTATTCTTCAGCAATGTGTTCAAATAATTGCAATGGTAAAGGAATGTGTGTATCTTACAGGCAAATGGCTTTGACAACATCCAACTCCAATTCGCAAAGAATTCGTTATGATAATGTATGGGATGCTGATAAAATATATGGATGTTTATGTGATGAAGGTTATAGTGGATATGATTGTTCGATAATGTCTTGTCCACTAGGTGATGATCCCCTGACTCCAGGCGGAGAACAAGAAAAACAATTATTGTATTGCAATGCAACAGAGGGAGCTTTTGTTCTTTATTTCGATAGTCAACAATCTCAAACGGTTGATTTTTCAGCGACCCTTATTGAAGCAAAACATGCAATCGAAAGTATACCTATGCTCAATCATGTTACTGTTGAATTTTCACATGGAAATCAAATTTGTAACAATGAAACAAAGAATATTGTGAGCATTACGTTCAAAGAACAATTTGGACCTCTTCCGCCGTTAGTGCCTGTCACAATAGGCTTGAATGACAATGCCGCAGTTGAAATTGGAAGCGATAACTCTAATGGAATGATGGTCGATGATTTTGGTATGATATATTTAGCAATAAAAGGCAGTAAAGAAAATGCTGAATGTTCCAATAGAGGTGTATGTGATGAAGGTACTGGAACATGTCGATGTTTCGATACAAATGGTGACATTTATGCTGGAAGTGATGGATATGGAAAGTCTGGTTCCAGAGGAGATTGTGGTTTTGCGGGTGCAACTACATCTGATTGCCCCGGTGAGCCAATATGTAGTGGTAATGGGATTTGTAACAGGGAAACAATGACATGTGTGTGTGAGGAGTCTTTCTCAGGTGGTGATTGCAGTTTGAGAGTATGTCCGAATGGATGGTCTTGGTTTTCATATCCAAGTGAAACTGACAAGGGACATGATGAATGGACAGCATGTAGTGATATGGGTATATGTGACCGGATTACAGGAAATTGCAAATGCAATGAAGGTTTTTTTGGGTCTGCCTGTGAATACAGTAAGTTTCAAAATGTTTCTTAGTATACAATACAGATGAAGTCCAAAGTTTATAAGAAGGTTTCTAATCTTGAACGTTCATTATATGAATAGTGGCTTGTGGAAGCGGTGAAATAGACCCATGTTCCAACAATGGAAGATGTTTGAGTATGAGATCTTTAGCTTATCTATATAATAATGAGGGAGTGCTGTCATCTCAGCACTATGGAACAGATCCAAATAATGCATTAACCTGGGATGCTGATCGCATATTTGGCTGTTATTGTGACGAAGGTTATGAAGGCTATGATTGTTCATTGAAAAAATGTCCTTCAGATTCCAATGGTAAAATGTGTTCTAATAATGGCTTGTGTGACAGAAATACAGGTAAATACCAAAAGAGATTACTTGTTTTTTTATGATGGAAATATGTTGCTACTAAAGAAAATAATTATATGTATCTCACTCAATGCACGGTACTGTAACTTTCGACCGTAAAATTACAGGAAAGTGTGCCTGTTTTCGTGGATGGGGAAGCGAAAGGGGTGCAGGTAGTCTAGGAGATTGTAGTAAAAGGCGTCAATAGTGTTTTTCAGCAAAAAAAGAAAATAAGATAATTGACAAAAATAATAGTTCAAATCAAAAATAACCATGACCAGAAGCAGCAAAAATTCCCTAATTTATATGCCACTTAATTTTGAAGTTGTGTGATGAAAGATGGTTGTACTGGGAGCGAGGCTTCATTTACCATAACTCTGTCAATAAGTCCATAATCAACTGCTTCCTGGGGTTGCAAATATTTAACGCGTTGGCAGTCTTCAACGACAGTATTCAATGGTTTTCCACATGCAGAAGCAATAAGTTCACAAGTAGTTTTACGATTGTGCGCAACTTCACGCGCTTTGATAGCAATATCAGATGCTTGTCCACGGGCCATTGATTTTGGTTGATTCAAAAGAATTGTTGCGTTAGGAAGAGCAAAACGACGTCCACGTTTTCCCTGTGCCAAAAGCATAGCGGCTGCTCCGAAAGCTTGTCCAAGGGCAACTGTGCATACAGGTGGTCTAACATACTTCATTACATCAGCAATAGCGAAAGCCTCGGTTTCAAATCCTACACTTTGACCGTCAGCTGTAGTGGTTCCACTTGAATTGATGTACATTGTGATTGGCTTCTCGCTATCTTCGTAGTTAAGGTAAAGCAACTCGGCAATAACAAGCTCTGTTACAGCAGGGACTAGAGGCATACCAATGTAAACAATACGGTTATGTAAAAGAAGTGATGGAAGATCTGGAGGAGGTCCAATACGTACACCTGTTTCATTATATAAAGTTAAGTTAAATACATCAATAGAGGGAAAAAAAGTAAATAAATCATCGCAACAAAATGAGAATATAGCAAGAAAACTGATATGCTATGAAGCTATGATGTTGAAGATTTTTTATGAACGCACCATCGTACATCTCTTCGTAAGCTTGAGCACCGCCTGCGACCATCTTCATTCCAGTGATGGGATCATCACGTATAGGGGTCTTTGTAACAAGAGAATTCTTGTTCACGAAAGAGGTTGTAGTGAAAGCATCTACAGTGTTGGCACCCAAAAGGCAGAGAAGAGCGAGTTTGAGGTATTGCATCTCTACTTATCTCGTCAGGAAAGGTTGATTGTTTTCACAAAGATTTGACAGACAACTGTTCAGAAAATTTCCAGTCTCAAATAATTCACCCCGCAGAGCCCTACCTCGTCGTCAGATATTCAACTTGTAGCAGTCAGCAGCAACAGTTTTTTCTAAGGTTACAATCGTAACTAAGAAGAAATCCAAGAGGCTTCCACGCGGCGTTGACTGCTATGAAAAATTGGATCAATTTTATTTAGAGAAATTTTCCTGTTTCATTGCTTGCGTACGTTCAATTTATTCAGGTTTACTTTCATTTTGTCCTAACAAAATATTAATGTACCCTCATTTTTTAGACAAAAAATGAAGAAAAAGAATATTAGTTGTGACGACGACAAAATCACAGAAAACATCTGCAAAAATCAATTTGAAATTGTTCGCGAATGGTCCATCTCCTGAAAACAACTTGAGATAAATGTTTTTAACTTCATGCATAATGAATATATATATCCTGCCATTCATTGGAACAGCGGTAATTGTATCATGATACCGCATCTCCACGTGTTAAAACGATAAAAATTAACGCCTCCAATGTGATAGGGTTACGATATAAGTTAGGTTTCAATTTAAAATGTAATCAACTACCATGTAGTTTATTTGTCTAAATTTTTATTACGTCGACGGTGTACTCCGTGC
>Ga0209092_10002814_pt1 | contig 15626 bp, 17 predicted proteins | sample FraStrMetagenome_FD_187446 | JGI IMG/M metagenome (GOLD analysis project Ga0209092, IMG submission 187446) | Marine eukaryotic phytoplankton communities from Arctic Ocean - Fram Strait ARC3M Metagenome (SPAdes) (version 2) | ecosystem: Environmental > Aquatic > Marine > Oceanic | place: Fram...
AGATTTCAATGCTGCTATTTCTCCTGAATAATCTCTTCTTATTCTCACAATTTCTATATCCATCCTATTAGTCAATCTAAAATAACGATTTCTAAACGAGATTTGTTGAGCTGGAAGATGTGGCATTTTCAGAAATATTTTAACTTTACCATCTTTAGTAAATTCGAAATCCATTCCCACGAAAGTATGGGTTTTACCTCGCTTAACGGTCATCTTACCGAACCTTTTCTCAAGTGTCAAAATGACATCATCCACGACTGTCGAATCTAAATGTGAAATTTTACAATCATCCACATACCAACACATGGTACATTGCTTACCATCAATTACCTTATTCGCCACACAGGGGTCATATGGATTCAATTTGAAACCGTTATCATCCAGTTCTTCAACAAAAGTCCTATACCACAACAGAGCCGATCTGATACACCCGTACATGGCCCTCACTAGCTGTAAGTACAATACCGGCTTCCCATTGTCGTATTCTACCTAATTCTCATATTCCTTATTCGTTTCACACATGATCCTAACTGATTCTCCCGTGAGCTTCAATAGTACGAACTCATCCATAAGTGCAAATAAATATGCACCTACTATGTCTGCCGTAGCTGCGTCCCTACCTTCTACCGCATCGATAATTAGGCTCATAATGACGCTTTCTAAAGAAACCGCAGGGGAAGCTGCTTCATCTTTAGAAATAAACTTTCCCTGCTTTCGGCCGTCCGCACAAGCTCGACCCTTCACCGTTCCGTATCGTTTGTATTTGATTAGAGTAATCAAGGTAAGTGCATTTCTCCTCTGTTCTCTAGTGAGTGTACTTCTTTTTGCAGCTCTAAATATCACAGAGCCGAGGCTAGTCCTTTCCCTAAAAATAGTAGCCAAAAAGGAAGGCTGTGGACCCCCGGAAGGTTCTAGTATTATGCCAGTTCCTGGTAGTAGTTAAAAAATTAAATGAATTTAGGAAATTTATTGGAGATATGTATTTTTTTAATTTACTTGAACAGCTTATTGTTGTTTATTCACTCCATTTTGTAGCTAAAGCATATTATGAAAGTGTATTCTGATAGAGCGTGTTTTTCTATTAATTGCAGTATTTTTGTTATGTGTAAATGACATTCACATGTTGAAATAAAAGAAGAAACGTAAAACGTATGTTGTTGTTGTTGTTGTTGTTGTTTGTATGCTATAGTTTTTAACGTGTTACTACGGGAATCACACTTAGGTGTATGGCCAGTCTTCACGCCCTACTAGGATTTCCAACCCTCCATTCGTACGAATGGTTCACCAAACGAACTAAGAAGAAAACTTGAGTTCGTGAAATTCAAAAATATTTTTTTCTCGTATTGTCGTACGTACATACGGTTTTTAAGAACATCAAAAACAAAAAAACTTATTTTCTCGTAGCTTAATTTTAAAACGTGAATATCTCGGGAAGGAGAAGGAATTGGGCCAAATAAAAAATTTTAAAATTCATATAAAAATTAATAGAATTTGTTAAGTAAAATATTATTTAAGTTTAATACTTAGAGAAATAATATTCATTTATGTAAATCTATTTAGGATAAATTATACTAAATAAGAAATTACTTAAGTATAAAATTAAGTGATATTCCGGTAGGAGAAGGAATTTAGCTAATTAATAAGTTTCAATATCCTTAAAAAAATTAATAAAACCTGCCAAGTAAAAACAAATTTAAGTGTCACACTTATGGATGAAACTTTTAGTAACGTACAACGTTTAGGTAAATGTTTCCTAAGTGAGAAATTACTTATGTCGAAAAGGAGCGATGTTCAGAGACTTTAGGTTACTTATTAAAAAACAGAATCTAAGTAAGTTATTCGCTTAGGAGAGAGAAAGTTAAGTGTTTTAAACACTTAACTGCATTTTTAGGTACCACAAATCACCCTGTTAGGTAAGTCAAATTTGTACATTCACTTCTATACTAAAATTCACTTAAGCCTACATGTGAAACCTTTTACATTTGTTCATATGCCCTTTTAGGATTAATCATACTAAGTGAGAAATTACTTATGTCTAAAGGGGAGTGATATTTAGAGACCCTAGATTCCCTATTAGAAAAAAGTTGTATTCAGAGCTGGATACAATTGAATGATCTTCTCTGACTCAATGTTCATCTTCATGATGGATATAATTTACTTCTATTTTTCGGGCACATTTTTATTTTTTGCCTAATAGACAGAATGACAGTACACTGTAGGGGGCTTGTGCCCGCCCTTGATTAGGGGGCCCACAGCCGATTTTCTTGTCATTTAATTGAGCATATTCTTTAAGAACTGCTCGAATTGCTGCTTGGCCGTATCGCTTTATACCCTCTTTCATTGATACCTGCTCATGTTTGGACGCGGATTTTATGTGAGTCATTGTAATTGAAACGATTTTCTTAAACATATCTTTTACTAGTACCACATTTGTTTTCTTTCCTAACTTTCGTGCAATCCTTTTAGCTCACTGCTTAAAAATCTTCGCTATTTTTATTTGAAAATTTCCTCTTCCCCTTCGATGTAGAGCAGCATAGTCTATTCGTTCAACGTTTCTGCTCGATCGTCTTATTTCAGGTACGTTCTCTGTTTCTATATTCGTTTCTTTATTAAAAGCTTCCTCTTCAACTTCCTCATCATTCAAAATCTCATTTTCATTCATTTGATTCTCTTCCACTTCATTCTCTACTTCTTCGCTTTCTTTGGTTTCTCCTTCCTCCGGTATTTCCAATCCTTTTTCTTCCGTGTTTGGAAATGTTCTTAATAAATTGTCGGGGGCATCGCAAGCTTCTTCTTCATCGCTCCTTGGTGTGGATGTTGAGCTTTTTCATTCTCCGCTCCTTCTTCTCCTTCGATTTCGTTAGTATCCATCTCTCCTTGGTCATCATACAAGTCTATGTTCATCCCCCAATCGTATTTAAAGTTCGTGTCTACTGGGGGTTGTTTCTGGGACAGTGCTATCTCCTTGACTCTATCGAAGACATCTTGAGTCACTGACAGCACGTGCCAATAATTTCGATGGATCTTTTTACCGGTGAGTAAGGACATGAAATACCATGATCCAGTGCAGTTTGATGAAGGGTGTAATGCAATTGCTCCAATATAACGAGATTTGTTTGTGTTTTTCGTTGTTCCTTCATAGGTTTGAACGTAATCTCCAAAATTGAGTTTGATTACCTCTTTGTAATCGGGGAGTGACGAGCGTTTCTGGGCTGATATCAGATGAGACTCCGTTTACAGTCGGTAAGTTGTTTCTTCTGATGACTGAATGCTTTTGCGCTCCTTCCACCATACTCACATTGTAATGCGTATATGGTAGTCGGTAGATATGTGCCCGAATTGCTCTCTCTATGGACCCCACATGTTCCTCTGCGGCTACTATATTCAGTGTTATCGGTCTGATATCCTCCCGTATACAGTTGTCTGCATTGATTTGCACAACGGTGAGTCCTCTTGCTTCATATTTGTTGATAGTTTTCTTTACTAATTCTAGAGTTTCCTTTTTATTTTTGTTTTTATGAGTTGAAAACAAAGTGCGATATTTAAATCTTTCGTCTTGGGATAGTAGCATGGCTATACTTTGCACATGCATGTAGTCCATGGATAGATGTATTTTTCTGGTGGTGATCAAAAATTGTTTTTGGTATTGGAATTTGTTGTATTGTTTTGATAGAATCAGGCCGTTTCCGCACTGATTTTCCTTTTAGAAAAGCCAAATCTGTTCCGTAGATAAGCATGGCTCTTTTTGCATCCTGTACTGTTACAGGAGAGTTGCGTATTTATATGGTGATATAGTTTCCTTGCTTTGTTCGCTTCTTCAATTTCGCGCTTTGTAAAACTCTTTTTATTTTCTGATACTAAAGTTAAAAACGAACAGTTATCAATTGAATAGTTACTATGAGTTAGGTTGAGTTTAAAATTAGTGAGCATGAAAAGCCCATTTTCAACTTGACAAAACTTAAGTACTTTTTCTTTGTTGATGTGAACTAGGATCGAATTTTCCTTTGCAGTGTCGATGGTGATCCTATACCTGCTTGCCACGTCAGAGAAAGAAAGTATGTTCAGCCTACTGTTCTCGTTGTACCACACTTCGAAGAATCCGGGCAGAAAATTATCTTCGTAGAATCCTGGTATCCTCCGTTCGTATACACACGTTGCACGTGTTTGCTATCCCGTAGATTCCTTAGTAGGGCCTTGTTGTTGAAAACGGAAATGTTGGATCCTGTGTTGATGAGGATCAAATTCATATTCTTCTCTTTCGATTTCCTAACCCTTATTTCATCTTCCTCGTTCTCGGTAAGTTCTTGTTCATCCTCTTGTGCTGAATCAAAATCTTCATCTTCTTGAAAATGTTGCTCTCCTTCGTTAGCAGACTTGGGGCAGTTGTCGGCATAGTGACCCCATTTGTCGCACTTCCAACATTGGGTGTGTATGCTAACACGTCCATCGGTTCCGGGTACTACTACTTCTCCTGCTGGCATGGTGCGTTGGTAAAAGGACTATCCGGTGACGGTGCTTCTTGGTGTTCCTTTGTATCCATTTTGGCCGTTCTCGTGGTTGATGGGAATGGGATTCCTTTCCTTTTCCTCGAGCTGTGGTTTTGGAGAAGGGAGTATGCCCCTTCCAAACTGGTGGGGTAGTTATCCTGATTCAGCAGGTACTGGTCACGAAGGTTATCGAGTATAGGTGAGTAGGTTCTCAAATTTGATCTCCTCAAAGAAAATGGCGAAAAATGTAAGTGAACGGAAATGGTAAACCAAGGTAAGATAGTCTGTTGGAATTACATTCATGTATGCACATGTTTTGATTAGAAAATAAATATCGTATATTTAACGGCTATGTCGAAGCTTGGAATATCCTGGAAATAATGGCTAAACCTCGGAATTTCCTGAGTTTTTGTGAAAAAGAGATTTTGCAAAAAAAACGTTGTTTCCCGAAATTCCGGGATTTGACGAAAATATTAATTACAAGATCCACTATCGTAAAATGTATAAAACGAAGGTAAGTTTCAATATTTTCGTTGTTTCCTGGAATCCGGGAAACGTCGATTTTCTACTTACCTTTGATGACGTCACCAACAACTTCTAGATTGGTAGAATCCGGACGTGAAGATTTATTCTGTGTTTTTTGTTTTTTTGACATCGTTCCATCAAGTGAATTGTTTGGATTCTGTTTTCTAGTGCTAACCATTTTTTGTAGAATTTTGCAGCACTTCGTTTATTTGTGTGATATAAAACAAAATCTACAAAAAAGTGATCTTTTATGAACTGAATTTATGAAATACGTAGAAACCTACTTAAGTCATACTGTAGAGTAAAATGTGTGTATGTACATGTAGTACATTTTTTTTACATGCGTGTGTGATATTAATTGTTTATTGTAAGTACAAACGTATCATTTCTTTTTTTAATACATGATTTACGTATGGTAGGTTTCTGCTTACACATTTGCAAGAACATTGTGGCCATGTAAATATTCAATCTATTTGTCAATCAATACATTGAAAATGATTCGTGGAGAACAATCAATGGGTTATCAGCTCTGGTATACTGCCTTGAATTGAGTCTCTCAATTAGAACAATAGGTTTTGAGTTAAGCCTATATAATGTCTAAATAATTGGTTTACATGCAACTAAATCATTAGTACATTTACATCTAAATAAAGCACATAATTAGATGTAGCAAAAAAGTGTTTAAAACACAGATTCACCCTATTAGGCAAAATTTCTCTTCAAAGCTGGATATATTTCAATGCTAGCGAAGGTTACCATGTTATTCATCCATCAACATACTCATTTTGTGTAGAATCCTACCTTAAAGAATTGTATGGGTATTTAGTAATATAACCATTTCATGGAAGGGGCATTTTGCCCGCCCTGGTCGGGGGGGCCCACAGCCGATTAATTGGTTTATGTTCTATGATAACGGGACTCAATTCTTCTAGGCCATTACTGTTTTTTGCATTTTTCCCAACAACCTGCTCATCACTCAACCATGCGACCGATATTTTTCCAAACAAAACATGAAAAACCTGTCATATACAGTGAAGTCTTGCGAGGGTGTAACAATACTGTCCCTACGTGAACCTACTTGACCCACGTCATCAGCCAAGACAATTCACAGTTAGTGCCTCAATTTAATATAGCCATTAATTACAAGACGACAATTATTGATACATTACATTGTTATCACGTATCGCGTTATCTCCTTTTTTCAAAACATATATTGCTCAAGTAAAGAAGCAAAGAAGTAGCTTCAGATGCTATGAGTAATCGAAACTGCGGTGCATTTCCTTCGCTAGTTTACTTCATTGTACTAGGTATTACAAATATAAATACCCAAAGCTCTGTTTTTGGTTTTTCCGGACCCTCTTTGATGTCTTTTCGAAAATCTTCTCATGTTTTATTTAGCAATAAGGCCAAGAGCGAGAAACGCAAACGAATTGTGCTTATTCGACATGGCTGCACTTACATGAATGAACACCTTGCTAAACCTGGATGCGGATGGGGTGATCCTGACTTTACAGATATTTTTGTTGAAGATGAAGGGCCAAGCAGGAAATACCGAGATTCTCCTCTATCTCCTCGCGGTGAAAGCCAGGCACGCAGCCTTTATAATAGATGGGCATATAGGCGAAAGAATGACCTTTGTAATAATATTATTGACGAAATGGACCTTGTCGTTGTCAGTCCATTGACTCGAGGACTGCAAACAACGGAATTAGGTCTTTTACCTTGTTGGAAAAACAAAAAGGATCGTCCACCATTCATAGCATTGCCGTACGCTTCAGAACGACTTTACCTTATTTCTGATGTTGGAATGCCAACATCAAAATTATCAAAATCTTTCCCATGGACTGATTTCGACATTGGTTTCCCGGAAGTAGGCCACAAAGAAACATGGTGGTTCAGCCCAAATTCTGCGGAATCTAGTGACGAGTTAAAATATGAACTTAAGAACTTTTCAAATGACATCATCAGATCAAGAAAATACAAAGAATGGAGACCCTTCTCTCAACGTCAGACTTACGCACATCCTGGAGAACCAGAAGATTATTTCTCAAATCGAATGGATAAATTGATTCATTGGCTGGATTCTCGTGAGGAGCAAACCATTGCACTCGTTTGTCATTGGGGCGTAATTGATTGGCTAATCGGAGAAGATTTTGATAATTGTGAGGTGAAAGTAGTAGATTTTGAGCTTGACATTATGAACCGAAACTTGATTCGTGCTAAAATTTAAAACATGTGGAATTACCAGGTAATTTTGAAAGGTAGTCCTCACCCTAACTTGATTACATATGAAAGGACCTTAAATATCTTCAACCAATTTGCATTATTGCCCTCAGCTTTTGGGGTATTGGGCCTTTTGTTTTGGCAAGCTATATTTATTCTTCGAATGGTTGTCATTTTTTCTATCTGATGAATCCTCAAAGTACAATATTAATGCACAAAGTTCAACGACTTGGTAGTAATCCTTGCAATTCATCTTTTCGATGGAAAGAAGACTATTTCTCTCTATCATATATGCAGGAATAAATGTCTTTACGTCCATTAACTCAATTTGATAAACAATATGTGGAAAAGAAATTAAATGGTTTCTTCAATTGAGGCATAATAATGCTCTGGTTGAGGCATTCCATTGTAATAAATAGGTGCTAAATTGAGATGTTTGAGTCTCTCAAATCTGCTGTGTGAAATCACGTGCGATTACATATGATTACATATGATTACGTTGAAAATAATTTCACTTATATAGAATTGTTCCGCATGTCATTTCATCACGTCCCTTCATTTGGTTGCAAGGGCAGCCGAGAAAAGAACAAAATGAGACCGAACCTGTATCTCATCATTACCAACATATCGAAATCGAATAACATCAAATCCTTACTGTTGGCAGCTTATGCTTATGGTACTACCACAGTGTTTGTTGTAGGTCAACCGAAATTTAATATTGATGTTATTAATTATGTAAATCCAAATTTATCCCTAAAACCCAGAACTGATCTTCCAAAGCAATTGCTTTCTCCGATGAAGAGAGGGGAATTTCAAGTTCGTCGATTCAATTCCTTGGAGGAATGCGTTGTACATATACGTGAAATAGGAGGTAAAGAAAATGCAAATAGAAGTAGAGGAGTACAAATATTAGGCGTTGAAATAGTTGAGGGTGCTCAAGATATCGATTCAGAACCTTTTGACGTTGATAAAGATACCGCTATTATGATGGGTAATGAAGGGAGTGGTATGAATAGAAAACAAATGAAAATTTGTGATGGGTTTCTTCGTATATCCCAGTATGGAGGTGGAACGGCTAGTTTAAATGTAAATGTAGCAGCTAACATTGTCATGCACCGATTCAACATCTGGGCTCGATTAAACGAGAGTTAGCTGCAAAACATGTGAATTTTCTCTGTGCTAACATTAGGACATTCATTCTTGACCTATACCAGTCAATTGACAATAATATACGGTATTTATTGCACAAATCAATTGAAAAATGAATTTTGAAAACAAAATCAGCGATTTCAATTTTCGAATACGACCACTCAATATCATGCTGATATTATATTGTCAAAATTAAATAAAGGATCTTTCTTTTGTATGCTAAAATGTCTAGATTTGGGAATCTCGTCCCACTCCGGGATGCTTTCGATAATGATGAAATCAGTGATCAGAGTGGGAGAGTTTACGAGGATGACGACGATGATGACAGTGATCTCATGGCGCTTCTTGATGCCCCATACTCGGCTCCTAATACAAAGAAAGGCCCTTCAGCAAAGAGCATAACATGGAAAGAGGATACTCATACAGCATCTTTTGGTACAAGCGATGCAAGTGAAATAAGGAAAAAATCTGGTTTTTCTACAGATTCAATAAGATCGAAAAATAGGATAAAATTGAATAAAGGTTTGAATCGCAATAGAGAAAACAGTAAAGCTTATTTAAATAATCTAGATGAAAATTACTCAATTGATGAAGATATTTCTGTAAGTGCATCGATAAAATCTGACGCCAATGCCAAGAAAAGGGAAAACAAACAAGGTAATGATGCTGTTTCAACTACAAAAAATATGAAATCTAGATACGAAATGGATAATGTATTGAAGATTACAAATAGTACACCTTCTTTATCCCATCGAGTCCAAAGTCGTATGGAGAGTCCCAAACAGCAAAATCTGAGCAATGAAGAAAAGAAAACCTCAAAAAATAATGATTTCCAAAAAATTACAGCTGAAAAATCAATTGAAGAACATGTATCTCCTTACAAAAGTAGCTATGAGCCAAATTCAATAATTAATCGCCACAATACAGTTCCACTATCAAAACAACATGACTATGAACTAGAGATAACGAAGAAAAGCCTGGAAGAAAAAAATACGGAGATTTCGATGTTAACGAAACAAATATTAGATTTTACGAATGATAAAGAAGAACGAATTCGCACTCATGCTAAAGATATGAAAAGATTACAAATGGAGCAGGAATTCAAAGAGACAGAAGTTAGCTTGATGAAGAGTAAGATATCAAGTTTGGAGAAGATACTAGAACACACAAGTAAAACCCTACACTCTGCAGAGGTCAAAAGAGCTGAAGCTGAAAATGATTTTTCTAAAAAATTGCTTCTGGCCGCAGAAGAACGAACGAAATTTCAAACGGCACAAAACGAACGCTTTATGGAATGGCAACGCAAGCAAGATGAATATGCGAAGGAAACAGTTATTTGTCATAGAGAAGAAATTCAGAGAATAACTGAACTACATACCAAAGAAGTCAATTCTATGAGAAAAAGAATTTCTGATGGAAATTTTTTTGATTCACTTGCAAAACAAATAAACGAAAGTGCGAGCGTTCTACAAATATTTGAAGCAAAATGGAAGACCGTTGCCAAGGATTTTGAATCTAGAAGATCAGATGAACTTGATGCTCGAGAAGTTTTATTGACAAGAATGGAACAAAATACACAAGAGAGTCAAAAGAAAAGCGAATTCGAAGCTTCAAGATTACAGAAATCTATATGTAAAATGGATGATTTTATATTGAGCATTCAAAACAGTCAGAAGGAAGAAAATTTAAGATTTGAAGGAGAGCATAACCGTCTAATGAAATTGCAGGTACTACTTATCACGTTCTTTCAATTTTGTGACGATTTAGACTATACCTTACCCTCAGTATTTTTTGGCTTAGACCGCACTTTTTTCGGAACGTGAACAAAGCCTTTTGCAGATAAATGAAGAAAAGAATAAACTTTCTAACAGATGGGTAGTGCTTGAAAACGAGCAGAAAAAAATGGAAAGTAAGCATAACCAGCAAAACCAGCAGCTAGAGCAAAAATTGTCTGAACATGAAAGAATGCGCAAAGAATTTGAAGGAGAAAAAGCTGAAGCATGTAGGAGCTTTGACTTTAAGCTTCAAGGATTGAAAGAGAGGGAGGTGAGTTGCATTTAAATCCTATTGAAAAATACGTTCACAAGCATGGATTTTTCTGACATAACAATTTCAAATGAAAGGAAAATCTTTCACGAGAAAAGCAAAAGCTACGGGATGAAATTGCATTATTTAATCAAAGAAGAGAATCCGCAAGGAACGAACTGGATTCCGCCGAAGCTACAAGGCTAGATCTGAACATAATAAGAACGAAATTAGAGGACGATCAAAATCGAATGACTCGATTAGGAGAGGAGTTATCAAATATGAATGCCCTTGTGAGTATGAAAGATAGTGAAGCTGACAACAAACTAGCCTTCGCAGAAAAAATAAAAAGTGAAGGCGAAATCATGAGACAAAAAGCCATGCATGAGAGATCCGCTATTGATTCAGAAATGAAGGTACTTAGATTATCTGCAAGAAAATCAGAATCGGACAGGCTCAATATTGTATATGAAAAGACCCAACTTTTACAGGGCAAAGACTTTCTGCGACAAGTCATGTCAAAGTGCAAGGGAAACAGTGCTGAAGTTGATACGCTTAATTGTAACCAATATTTCAATCAAGACTATTCCCAGCCCAAAATTGATTCATCATCTACAAAACGCTTCTCTAGAAACGCATTGATGTCTATTCAAAATCAAATAAGTCACCTAAAATGAAGCTTTTATGAAATATGTCTTCTCAATTTTTACAATTGAGCACATGTCTACTGCTGAGCGAACGCTCTATACGACAAAAGACGATAAACAGAATAAAAGAGGTGTTTTTTTGCAACGTCAAATAACCGAACGAAAATAAGTGCTGTATTATCTTTCTTTTGTGTGATTGCTGCAGAAGTAGTTAAGCATCTGCTGATGAAATAAAATGGTCCTCAATACAAATATATATTGGGATGGTAATTCAAGAGAATGCACTTTATTCGTGGGGGTCGCATTTGTTAATTCCTCCGGAGAAAATGATCTTAATCCTTTTGCTGAGCTTTGCATATTTGTCTCGGATTGTTTACGATATGATGAAATTGCAACTAGTCGTGATGGACAATAAAAGTCCCTGTTGTGTTTGAAAATGTAGAGATTATATATATTTCTTGAACTACATATGTTACTTTATATTGTGCCAAACAAGACAAAAAAATTGAAGAGCTATACAATTTGCAGGTTTTGGAGGTATGACGGATGCTATTATAGACAAGTCCAAACACCAGAGTTCAAACACCTGAATATAGCAAGAATCCTAATAATAGGAGGGAGTAAGAAAAGGTTAATTTCTTTATAAATTTTGATACCAGGATAAATGTGGGCATAGCATTGCTTCATTTAGACCATTATTCTTAATTATGAGTACTCAATATACTCAGCTTGCATCTGAAAGACTCTTTGAACCCAAGCACAATTGAATTATAACATACTGGTTTCTTTAATTAAACTGTCCTAGATTGACACGTAAACTAATTTCCCCTTCCTGCATGTTATAACCTACAATGGTTTTGCAGCTCAACCGTACAGTTGGGTTCTTTTTCATACGTTTCTCCTCAGTCAGGCCCATTGGGTTAAGCAAATGCTTACCCTTCGAAATAGAAACGTAGCAGGCACTGCCACAAAAGTCACATTTAGGCTGACCTGGATCATCCAAAATAATTCCCCTGTTCTGAAGTGCCGCTTTTAAGTTTTCACCAGCAAACAGCTCTAATTTTTTTACATTATCAACGCCTTCCGCACATTGGCTAGGTGGATATTCTACTGTGACTTGTATTTTTGGCCATCTTCGCATTCTTTTAATATCTAAATAAACGACCTCAGCGTCTCCTGGAAAGTTTGCCAACGCATCCATGGTCCCGTCAAAATCCCTACACTCAACATTCCTTGTTCTTTGAACAGTTTCATCCATTGTTGCTGATTGTTCCCCCTTTTCTAAAACTGTTATGCTACCAATAGCATCACCGGGCAAAATGCCAGCTTTTGCTGCATTTCCACCTTCTTTTACAACAGAAACAATAGTAATACCAAGTCCATCACTTCGACCTCCAGCCAATTCTAATAGTTCTAATCCCATTCCCCCATCTCTTGATACAGCCAGTTGAGGAATATCATCAACAAAATAATCTTTGGACTTGCTGTCCATGTATGCTATTCCAGCTTCGCGTTCAGCATTGCGCTGTTCTTGAACTGAAGCCGTCCACATATCAGCAGCCGTGTCTAGGTCAACATTGTAACGATTTGCGTCAACTACATTTCTGTCGTTAACGCCAATTGGTTTCTGAAAATCGGAGTCTGCTGGTGATGAGAAAAGGGTCGTGTGGCGATGTTTATGATGATGAAGTGTGAAAGCATTTACTCCGGAGATTGAAATAAGAAGGGAAATTATTTTTTTTTCAATGTTCATGATAAATTAGAAGACCCGAATTCAATTTCTCTGTTTATCTTTAGTTCGAGATATATGATGTTAACGCTCTTTTATTTCTTATACATCTACTTGTTTCATTTAAAATTAATAATGAGGTGTTTAGTCGGAACACTAATCAAAACCCAGGTGTTTGTTTGGGACTCTTGAACACGTACGTAGGATGTCCACGCACCTCTATTTTTTTAATGTTTGTTTGTTTCTGATATATAGTATACGGTGCTTCCTCTGGCAGTAGACTGTGCTAGGGCCCAAAGTTTCACCAGCCTAATCTTTCAGTGCATATTGGTCGTCTCGCCGTACTTTATTACCGTGAAGGATGAGATCGTCAGAAAAGAAAATCGGCAAGCAACATCAAAGGGTGGATAATTGATCCAATGCCTTCCATGCACCAAAAGGAAATCAAACCCATAAAACAGAAATTGGAAAGCACCAATACATTTTTCAATACTCAAATTCAAAGGCAGAAGTGCAGCAAAGTCACACTGCTGCAAGAAAATGAGTGCGGATCACGAGCTATACTACCCTGCTTCATCATTGCGGTTGACATCAAGTATGGGCATAACATTAAGGACCTAATAGAAGAAGCATTATGTGTACCAATTGCAAACAGAAACCATTCACCACACTTGGCGAAAGAATTGGCGTACCAAATTCTTATGGGAACTCATGAAACGGACTTAAAGGAAAAAGTCTTCTCAACTAAAATCACTAACAAACCAGCAAATGCATTAGCATCATCTACATCTGCATCTTTGAACATAGCCCATTTTCCAAATCCCTTAACCAATATAGGCCAATAAGAGATTAGGAACAAGAAAAGACAAGAATATGCTTTCACTATGTGTGAGAAAAGAAAAATAAAAGCGAAGAAAAAGAATAAAGAAAATAAAAATCCAAAAAACCCAAAGAAATTAACAGTCGCTAAGTCCAAAGGTGAACGAAAAAGGGAGAACGTCAAAGAATCCAAGCACCAACAAACCAAAGGAAATTGGCCATATCCTCTCTCCCCTAGCACCCACTGTAATAAAAAAACACCAAAAATTGCTTCAGAATCCTTTGCAAGTACACCAAACTATCTGCTCCTAACCCAAAGCTACCGCTCCCAAATAAAAAGAGCTCAAGCAATTGTCATATACAGCTATAATCAACAATAGCTTCACGACATTGCCATGATAAACAATACGTAATTAATAAATAATAAAATAATATTTCCTATATTGATAAATATATTAAATAAAAATAAACAAAAATAAACAAAATAATGCATGCAAAACTAAATCATGTGTGACAGCTTTGGCGCACACAATTCTGATGATAGAGCAAACAAACAGAATTCTGAAGAACAGAATCTGACACATTTGAAGTAAGAGATGATCCAGAGAGATCATACTTACGGTTGTTCTGTAATGTCGACATGGTGCCTGGCCAGCACAGCGTCATAGTTACGTCTTTTAATGCATTCATTAATTTGATGTTCCTTTGTTGTAAATTATATATTAGAGTTGTAGGTAGTTAGTGTAAAGCAGTATGTAGTAAAATTAATATTCATTTATTTTACTTTCACCTCACAATTCAAAAACAACAAAAACAAACAACCAACCTCCACAATACATTTTTCAATAGCTTCTTCCTACAAGCCATGGGCACCAACGATGCGTATGATAATAATATGATAAAAAGATGGACCAGGAAAATCCACCTAAAAGAGAACATCTTTCAACTAAAAAGGTTTACATTTCCTATAAATATAAGTAACTGGCATTGGACGTTAACAGGAATCAATTTCAATTTCAAGAAGGTCATTGAATACTTCGATTCGATGGGAGACTTGGGAATTAATTACCTGAACGTCCAACTCAAAGTCTTATCCGACGAACATGAAGATAAACTAAGTTGCCCGTTACCTGAAATAGATAGCTGGTCTACATCATCATGTGGCGACAGAGTTCCACAAGAACCAAATGCATTTGATTGTGGAGTATATGCTTGCATTTTTGCCAAGGCTTCGTCTAGAGATCTGTATCCAACGAATATTTCACAAATTGTCAAGAACCCAAGAGAGAAACTAATTCAACTCATATCAGAGTCACAATTAACCAAATGCAAATTGTCCAATTGAACCTTTGTCGGCGTGCTAAACATGAATGAAATCTATTCAACGAACTCAATGCCTTTTGTCTAAGTAAAGTTAATTGCGATCCATCCCTAAATATCTCACAAATGTAAGTGCATGTAAAATCCTAATTAAATAATAATAAATGGTCGGAGTCGCTTACTATCAACTGAATACTGGAATAGTATTGCGAGGTCTCTTTACTAGACCCTCGAATTTTACCTCGAGTACAACAAAACCTATTCGGAGGCTTCTAAACCTACCATACGCATAAAACTACCAACGTTCAAAGTCCTCTAGTAAAGTGAGACGTCCGAGGTAGTGTCGAAAGACAATATACATATGTAAGAGACTGTAGGTAACACTTCCTGAAAGAGCGAATATGGGCCCTATCAAAGTTATAATGTCGTATGCCTCTAGAAACAACTACAACTACAACAACTACAACAACTACAACAACTACAACTACTACAACAACTACAACTACTACAACAACTACAACAACTACAACAACTATAACAACTACAACAACTACAACAACTACAACAACTACAACAACTACAACTACTACAACTACTACAACTACTACAACTACTACAACTACTACAACTACTACAACTACTACAACTACTACAACTACTACAACTACTACAACTACTACAACTACTACAACTACTACAACT
>Ga0209092_10002815_pt1 | contig 15625 bp, 6 predicted proteins | sample FraStrMetagenome_FD_187446 | JGI IMG/M metagenome (GOLD analysis project Ga0209092, IMG submission 187446) | Marine eukaryotic phytoplankton communities from Arctic Ocean - Fram Strait ARC3M Metagenome (SPAdes) (version 2) | ecosystem: Environmental > Aquatic > Marine > Oceanic | place: Fram...
TTACGAAGAGAAGGATCAATCCATTCTTATCGATGGGAGTATCTGAATCTAGCAGAAAAATGTTAATGTATCAGTTAAATATAACGGACTGATATATGATAATCTTTAATGCTATACTTCTTATGCTTATTGAATGAATGAGTGAAGGAATGGTTGACGAAAACTAAATACTTCGTTTAACTTAAATACTAAATATCTACTCTTCCTCCAGTTGAACACGCAACATACACAGCAGGAGCAAGGCTGAAGGCTTAGAACGCCTCCCGTTTTAAAAAATGATCAATCGCAACATGAGCTAAATATTGCTCCAAATGATACACTATGTTCTCTTCGTGATACCTTGAAAAAGTAACGACCTATATTATAAGCCCTCTTAAAGAAATTAAATATAGTTGAACACAGTTGATATATAGTCCGGAAAATCATCTACACGAAGGTCATTTATCTCTTCTTCACAACCCACTTTGGAAGGGAAATAATCGTTGTTGTGACCCAATTTCCATGCCAGTCTCTTTATTTCTTCTCTTTCCTTTTCAACATTAGTAATCCGTTCACTTTGAGACTTGTTTATCCTTGATTTAAAGTTTTCATGTGAAGAAAACAATTGTTGGGAGATAAAAATTTGGTTCGTTTGCGCCAAAAACATAATAGTTTCTCCAATAACACGTTTGTAGTCTTCGTCTAAACAACTTGTTTTCATTGCGCTTATCAAACCACTGAGTTCTTCTTGACTTCCTGGTCGAATTTTGTTGCTCTTCCCTCGAGTTTTTTTCTTTTTCTTAGATTTTTTTTTCCCTCTGCCAATCTTGTTAAATTTCGATTTGTGCTTGTTCATGTCATCATTTGAAGTCATACTAAAAGAACTCGCCTTTGCTGCAGAAATAACGCTTGAAAAGCTAGAGACACTACCAACACTACTGCCACTCATGTTACTTCTTAAACTCATATTTGATAATTCTGATGACATCGAGTAAACACTGCCATTTTCATTGGCAAATTTCGATTCTCCATATTCTTCTTGTTCAATTGTTTTGGCTTCGGCTCTAATCTTTATTACAATAGCGTAACGTTCGTTAGATTTCACAAACGTGTCGGCTCGTTCGTCAAAATCAAGACAGCAGTTCTCTGCATACGAAACAGCTGCATCTATTATTCGCTTACAAAAATATTCCTTATTGTGAAGAAGAGCTAGACGACGGGCCTCAGTCCATAATTCTCCATGAATCAGCTTTTCCAAAGCTCCATCTACGTCCCCTGCGTAATCTAATAAAATTCTTGAAATATCTGACATATTTTTCCGTTTATTTAAAATTGATCCCGAAGTAGTAATTTCATCAGCTAAGTCGATAGCATTTTTGCGTAAATTACTTTGAGACTCAAAGCAAGCAAAATATGTTTGCCAATCACCACACATTCTAGCCGCAACCTTTGCCCCTTCCATATCTTTTGGAGTGGTTGAGAGAAATATTGTAAGAGCAGATTTGGCTTTTTTCTCCTTCAAAAGCCTTTTACCCAAAGATATCATAATGCGATTGTGGTAGTTTTTTGCGTTGTTTTCAAATAATTTGAGACCCAATGAATGTAATTTATGCTCTTCAATCAAGTCATAGCATCGTTGGAAATTTTTGTCTTCATCGTTCATTGTGTTTTTTCCTGCGTTGAATAAATGCCGCAATGCGGAGTCGTACCGTTTCAGTTTTAAGTCAACTTCATACTTGGCCATATCAGCTGGTTTCATCTCTTTCCATGCTCTTATCTGAGAGACGTATACTTTTGGATCAAGCTGCGAATTTCTAGCAACGGCCATAGCCAAATCGAAATCATACATTCCTATAGCAGTATTGTAGAGTATTTCATAATCCGCAAGAAATGCAAGATATTGAATTGATGATTGAACTTGATCAGAAAGGTATGGTGATTTGAGCTTCCTTTTTTGTTTTACAAGATTGTTGGAGAATACTGCATTTTGTCTTATTAGATCCAATGCTTCCTCTAATTTGGGTGGGCCTTCTTTTGCAAAAGTTGATAAAATAGGCAGCAAAAAATGACATTTTTCCATTTGTTCTTGTTCCAACATGGCTTTTCGAAGGGTTTGACATATTAAATTTACTTTGCTTCCTGCGTTTTTCAATTTGGCAGCACAGCTATTCCATGAGCTTCTTTCAAGAACCATCCATGATGGTATTGGATACTTGCAAATAGTGACATCATCATCCCTTAAATTAGCTATAAATAAATTCAAGTAATCTTCTCTTTCCACTTCGAGCACGAATTTTTCAGCATCTTCACTTATCATCAGATTCGGATTTAAATCGATGATTAGATTCATGTCCACCTTTTGCTTTCGCATCATTTCAACTGCTTTTGAATATTCTCTTTTCGATATGAATGACATGACATAGGGGATAACTAAAGATCGTGGATAGATGCCCTCTAAATTTCCTCTGGGAAGCTGCAAAATTGCTGATGGGTCTCTATTAGAAACAGATACCAACACCGATCCTCTTTCCACTGTCCTGGCTTCGTACCCTTCTCCTTGTATCATTGTATTTATATCATTATCTAATCCAGCAAGAGGGTCATATGCACTTAAGGCCTTGAGTGGAATTGTCCTTAGTTGCGCAATAGATCCAAGGGTTGTGTAGGATACGACTTGATGGGGGTAAAAGTTCGTTACAAACGAGGAAGTCGCGTTGCTAATCAAAATATCATTACAATAGAGGCGTGAACGCTTTGACAAACCGAAAATAAGTTCAGTAGAATTTGGTTCCATTGTTGTGGACATTTTAAATGCAGATATCCAAGGACATGGTTCCATCAGAGGTTCGCAAGACAGAGGTACTAATCCATCATTAGAATCATATGATAACAATGTCCCATTAGTTAACTCAATGACAGCACCTGGTGTCGAGTCAGCCCAATTAATTGTTCGCAATACATGTCCTTCGAGAGAGATCGAATTCCGAATCGTAGCTTCGAAGGTGGATAGATTGATTTGAATTTCTATCATTTTTTCGTATTGAATTGTTGAGCATGAAATTGCAATGATTGACAGTGTATTCAATTCACTATCACCACTAAGAATGGTGTATTGGCGTAAGGAAGAATAATCCTCCACAAGAGTAGTGCTGGTAGTATGTGTTAGAATTGATGGTGGCGTGTAATTTCCGAAAAGAGAAGCTTTCTTTTGACTTCCTGTATCATTTTCGTCATGTCCCAAAACGACCATATCTCCATTAGATAAAACAGCAAATGCAGATATTTTTGTATTTGATTCAGGGAAATCCGTGTTATAAAATGGAAAATGGACCACATGATTTATTGGAAAATCTAATTGCAGGGAAGCAGCATACATTGGTGGAGGAACAACTGCTTTAGATAGAGGAGTAAAATTCAAATTTCTTCCATCAATAACGGCGGAAGTAGAGTCAGCACAACCAATAGCAACAGTGCTCACATCCCAACAGAACTCATACTCTCTCCACTCAATTTTTTCTTCGTTTTCCGTTTGAGAGTTCAGCACTACATTGAGTTTATAAGGATTTTCAGCATCAAATTCCACTTTGTTCACGCGATGGTTTTGGTATCGTAATTCATGTTTCATATACCAATGATAATTTGATCGATACCACAGTTGCACTCGGCTGCCCTGTGTATCCTTCCCATCCATTATTACTGCCAATATATCAGATTCGATGTTCCATTTCAGACCGTACACATTTGCTTCACCAGGTGCTTCTCCCATTTCTTCTCGAAGTTGGAACTCTCTATGGCGCAAACCATTTGGTTCCATGAAAACAATTGTTGGCATTTTCTTTTTTCTTGCTTTCTGCACAGCAGCAATAATATAGCTCACACAATCTCCTCCCCAAGCCACTCCAGAATGCGATAACAAGTTTTTCACTAATTTACCGCTTCCATCTTCTTCACGAGCTATGCTCTCCATTGCTAACGTATCTCGATCATATATTCGAATTCGACACTGTTGATCTTCCTCGTCAATCGAATTTATCACAATTTTTGTCGCATCTGGTCTCCAGCTCATAGCTGCTTGTGGTATTATTCTTTCATTGTTTTCGTTTGTTGCTTTATGAGGTTGGGGAATGGGCATTTCATTTAATATCTCGAATTCCAAATTCATAGTTAAGAGGACACTCTTTCCATCTGCATTGTATGTAAATAAAGCTAAAATTTCTTCATCGGGACTCCATTGTCCATCTGAAATACCATTTTCAAACGCACCTACAGATTCGCAATGCCCGATCCGAGGATCTACAGATACTATATTTCCATTTCGCGACAAGCAAATCAAGGTGTTCAGTTCTGATACAAACGAAAGAGAAAACCAAGTACTATCATTTTCAGTTTGAACGTCATCATTTTCTTCTACGCATGCATTTAGATCTGCTGTCCAAAGGGTATAAAGGCTTTCTTCATTTGATCCACTGTTTTCTGACGCATGAGCAGCACTTTGAGATGCAGAAGCAACGAGCACTCCATTGCTCAAAAGCAAAAAAGTAATATTGGTAGATTCATAATCATCAGGGTCTGAGTTTGGATCTTGACAAATGTCACACAAATGTGAGCCATTCAAATTCTTGAAAGGGAGACACAAGCGCTTTTCACCAAGTAAAATAATGTTTTTCATTGCAACCTATTCTTCAATTTGTTTAACAGCCTTTGATATTCTCTGCTCGCAGACTTTTCCACAAAAGATTATTTGCCTCAATTTTTGAATGTGTTGCTTTTTTTCGCTTCCAGTATCGTCAAAAGTAATTGAAAGTGCTGCTCTAGAATATTTTGACGATCTAATCTTTGTTGACATCCAGTCATGCCAAATGTGTTTTCAATGGATGTGCTCTGCTTGTTCCAACACAAAAGGATATGGGTATAAAAACTTATCGCACAGTCATTTATTAGCAACGGAACAAATTTTAATATTCATCCTATATATTTGACAAATTAAAATTCATCGAACATATTTGAGACGAATGAGATTCTATCTATTTTCCATTCTACGTACGGTACAGTCGAATGATAGTTGAGGCAATAAAAACATACTTAAGGATTTGCATTTATTGCTATCATCAAGTCCACCTAAGTACCATCATACATAGTACTTATTGGTCTAGAAAATCTTTTTTTTCATTAGCAGATCTTACTGTAATGTCAAATAATTAGGGCTAATTAGGGCTAATTTTGGTCGGTCCCTCCGGGTCCTCCATTTGTATTAAACATAACATAAAAGGTAAGCCCAAAAAACAGATAACAATAATTATTTGTACTTCTCGAGGAAGTACGTTTGTTTGTTGTTTGTTCCGATATATTTTATCCTTTTTATTTTAAAAAGAGAGTCTCTAAAGGGACTGTTGTGCGAGGACAATCGTATGCTAATTCACTGAGCAGACGGAAAATGCAAGCATTAAGACTCAATTAAGAGAAGGATTAACAGCATAATCAATAATATTCAACAAGACGAATATCAACTCGATATAACAAAACGATGATTTCAAAAGATGAGGATGAAAGGTCGGCGGTTTCAAGAAGTGGAAAAGAATGTAAATCATCAGAGGAATTTCACGATGCTCAAGAGCATCAGGTGGAAGCAACTAATGGTACAAGCTGCTCAACATCTAGCTCAAATCAACAATTAATTCCAAGAAATTCATCTTTTCTTGAGAACTTTTCAGCTTGGTCTGGGAGTACCTACAAATTAGAATGCACACTCAAATTTGCCCAATACTCGATATGGTTAATATCTAAATTGGCCTCTAGCTCGGAACTGAGGAAAATGTACACTCAAATTAGCAACTCAAGATATGTCATGAGATTTATGGGGGGTCCTCTAACACTTCATGCAATCAAAACAGGGTAGGTTTGCATCAATCGATGAAATCAATATCTTACATTTTTATGACCTCACACGAATTTTTTGTTCGCTCATGAAACAAAACTAAAAGATCTTGGTCAGGAAATTGGGAAGATAAACGCATACATAAATTGACGGATATTATGGCTTGGTCGATGCTTTTTTATTATCCTTTTGAACATATGGCCTTTACGAAGTGGATATGTCCTAGATTAATCAGAATAAATGCAGAACGTCATTCTGCTATATCGTGTCGATTCTGGGGGCTCTATGTGATAGCAGATATGGGAGCAGTTGTAGCAAAGTTAATTGAATTAGGAGCGCATCGTAAAAGGATCCTTTTGAAGAAAGAAAAGAAAAGTATATCAGAAAAGGTAAGATTTTTTGGATAAAAATTTCTTCCACAATGAATGCCGTTTTATGATGTTTTATCACAAATGGTTCCTCATTGTTCCCCACAGAATGCAAAGCTGGAATTAAATGCTGTAGATGAACGTATAAAATATAATAAGCTACACGGAATTCGTTGTCTTTTACTAATTCTTCCGAGCCTTAATTGGTCTCTCCCAAAATGGGAGAGAGATCCATGGTTGAGAGAAGTAACAGTGAATTCACTAATGTTTACAGAAAGTATTGTTTGTCTATATCAACAAATTTGCGCGTTCAAAGTATAATGAATTTGAAATAAAATTAAATAACAACGTAATAAATGACTTTAGCATAGTTCTAACGCAGTTCATATTTCACACAAAATAATGTTATTACAACTTCCGATATTTACAAAATGATTGCTAAGGATTATGTTAAGATTACAATCTTTAGATATTGTTAGTCATCCCTAGTGCATCCATTCTTTTTAATAGCTGGGATACAAAGGTCTAGTTGAATATTTATTCATGAAGTTTTGATAAGATTGAAATTTCATCGTTTGACATTGAGAATTGTGGGTTCAAATGCCTGATCTTCTCACAATATGGCTCGTATACTATGATTCGAGAAACATTGTTTCGTTTTTCTTTGAGTAAATTTCTTAATTCCCTTCCTGATAAATGGGATACCTAAGATATACATGAATTAAAAAAAATTGTATTAGAATAGATACAAAGACATGTGGTTATATTATAAATAATAAAGAACTTACATCTTCTCCATCCAGGCTAAAAATAATATCTCCTGCCTGAAGAGTGGGACAAATGCTTTTGGAGGATACCGAAAGCACTAAAGGACCTCGTTTTGATGACTTCAATGTCAATCCTGCATTACCTTTTGGAATATGCAGAATTTGACAGTTTGAATTCCGTCCTGTTGTCGTGTAATCGTCTTTCATATTTAGAGTGTTTGCATGAGAGCTTGAATGTAAATTGTTAGGAGTAAGGTTGCTTTTACAGCTATTTTGACTATCATTGATTGATAGTGAAGACAAAGAAATTGACGACGACGACAACGTGGATGCTGTTGAAGTTGAAGGGGTTGATCTAAGCTTTCTATACTTTTCAATATTTCTTTGTGCCATGTACATTGTGTCGGACGCTTTTATTGTTTTTTGCTTGAAAGAATTGACAGACGAAGATGAGGAAATATTTGAGGGTGGAGGCGGAGGTGGATCTTGATTGTCATTGTAATAATTATTTTTGGAACAATTTCTTCCCCTAATATTTTTCTGACGTTGCGGCAGCGTAGAGTGACCTTGAGATTTGGAGTATGGGGGGGAGTATCCATATTGCTTAGTGGTGACAGAATCCTCAGATGAGTAAAATGGCAAAGACGCAATTTTAGTTGTTACGGAAGATGAGGAAGAAGGATTTGGCACCAATTCTTGATACTTTTTTCGTCCAAATACAGATAATAGCTCGTGAGACATAGAAGCTGACCCATCTTGCTGTTTTTTGTGTAGTTTTCCATACCGTTTATTTTTCTTTTGCATATTTTTGTTCGCATTTACATTCATGGACGATGATAAATTTTGTAAAGGCCGTAATGAAATTGATTGGTGTCTTCTATACGAATCCGTTAAATGAAATTCATTGGAAGGGTTGTCGTAAGAATCCTTGGAGGCTACAGAAGATGAAAATGAATGAGAATCCAATATGCTTGGTACCCGTATGAAGTTTTCTCTTAAATTAGATGTGTCTCGTTTCTGTATTTGTAATGAAGCACAAAAAACTTCAGGACCATCAAATCGAGTTCGTGCTGAAGCAGGGACCGAAGCTGATCTGGAAGAAAAATTGTGAGAAAAAGAATCATGGCGAGTATGAGCATAAGTTAAAGGTATTGTTTCGATCCTTATTTTGCTTGATTTAGTCGAGTAGGAATTACATGGTTGTATGTTTGGTTGTATGTTTGGTTGTGGTTTTTTATTGCTTGGAGAGGATTCAGATTGTGTGTGTGATTCGATAGAAAATGAATGATTGCGTTGTGGATGTAGTTGCATATTGAAATTGGTTATAATAGTTGAATCAATCTGTTGAATATCTCTTTGGTTCTGCTGCTGTTTTGGTGAGTTTTCTGTGGAAGTGGAGTCGACGGACGAAGATTTAGTGAGATCAGAATATGATTTTGCATTTGTGAGCGTAAATTGAGAGCGTGTCTTTGTTGATTGACTATCGTTTGATGAATGCATATCTTCATTGACTTGCACGTTCTGGTCTCCTTGGATCATTTGATTGAAAAAATTGTCAAGTGGCACTATCTTGGTGGAGAGTGAGGATGAAGATGGCTTCAACTCTTCATCATAAATAAAATCAGGGCGATCTTGATCTCTGTGTAACGTTTGAAACGAATCTATCGAACCATTTCCATTATGTAAGGACATTTTTTCTGATTTAGAGGGAGAGTTATTGAAGGAACTGATACCATTTTTATAGAGTGAGATATTTTTCGAGTCGTTTGCATTATTCGGTTTTGGTTCATTATGTGCAAGGGTCACAGTTTCACAGTCAGTTTCACAATCAGTTTCACAATCAGTATCACAGTCCGTATCACAGTCAGTGTCACTTTCAAACTGAGAATCGTCTGAAAAGATTTCAGAATCAGAATCAGATTCAAATTCAGAATTGGAATTCGAATCAGAATCAAACTTGTGACGGCTGCTTTCCGTGCAACAAGTTTGACTTCCGAGAGATTCTTCATCGACATCGTATGTTGAGCATGAAGACGAACCATATGAATGATTTGACTCGTCAAAACTTTGATTGATGCTCTCCAAATCATCCAATCCCTGTTCTACCCCCTCAAAATCCTCTTCATCAGAGTTGACTTCGTTTTCGTTGCCTTCATTATCACTATCGCTCTCCGTTGAATTTGGATTTAAGCTCATAATGAATGCTAAAGTTTCTGATGCATTTTCTTTTGAATTGCATGTGAACATGTTCCAAAGCGAATCACCTGGAGTAGATGATGGTTGGGGGTGTAATGTGCAAGACTGGTTATTTCTGTCATTATCTTCTTCATTCGTTTGCTTTGGATTCAATGGCTTTTGCAATCCCATGTTTTTACGGATATTATCCATTCTTTTCTTTCCTATTGAAAGAGCTTCATTCCATCGGTCATTTGATATTAATGTTTCCATCTATCCTAGATTTGAGAGCATATCATGTGCCCTTTAATATCTTTAATTAGGTTTCTATCTTTTGGGGAGCAGAGTCTGCAATATCAATTGTATTGAAAATAATCTTGACTTTAAAACTTGTCGTAATTTTGTGAGCTTGTTATTATAATTGATAGTGACTGCTTTATTTCTGCGGGAAACCTTGGTTGAACCGCTAAAATTGAAAATAATTAGACGTCAGAGAAGTTTTCCTAACTGCTATAACGTTCCTTAGTTCGAGTAATTCTCTCTACAGAGAATGGATATATCCCCTACATACACACGAATTGCTCCATTCTCTAGGTGTAGACTCTGGTAGAACCGAATATATCTTTCACGATGTCGAACATATGTTCAGCCAACCGTAGCTTAAAGTACTTTACTAAAAAGGCTGGTAGCGTAATTTTTGCATCGTACGGTATAGTATAGTATAGTACGGAATTGAATTGCATCACCCAGCAGATGCGATTTTACTCTTTTGAAAGTCAGGATGCACCAAGCACCAATCAACGAAAGCCAACAACTCATAACCAAATAAAATAAATAAAAAAGAAATTTATCAAATAATGAGATGTCCATCAAAACCTATCTCAGACTGTCCACCACCCACAAGAACGAAAGAAAAATATTCTTTATCATTATACCTTGAGCACACAAAAATATTTGTTCTTCACTGTGCCTTTTTGTGACTTTTCTTTTCATCGAAAACTACATTGACTCAAAACGCACCGAAAAATTAGTGTTCCTAAATCAATATGGGGAGAGAAAAGATCAGAAACGAGGAAGGTTCAAAACCAAAAGTAAGTCGGAGAGGGAAAAGAGTGAAACATGAGCAGATAAAAGAAAAGAAAAGGCAAAAAACTTCGACTGCTACTTCAACTGCGAAAGGCAAAATCCAAAAGAAGAAGAAAGAAGTGAAACTCGATGTTACTAAAAAAGAGAAAAAATCAAAGTCTGAAAGCTCTCCCGTAGCAAATTCATTGGAATTGCCTCAGAGCAAGAAAAATGAAGTTGTTACTCGAAAAAGACCTGCACCAGTTCATGTTCCCATTTCATACTCCATTCTGGACAAAGGTGCAGAAAAAGATGCGAAGAAAGGCACTAAAAATGTAACAAAAATGAAAACCCTCGCTACGAATCTTATTCATCCAAAGCACAAACAAACTTCCTTCAGACCTCAAATGTTTACTCATGTTACAGATAAGAATTCCTACATTCTCCTCGCTCAAAAAGAATGCATCCAGCTTCTCAGTTCTGATACAGGCCGACACGTTGCCACTATATCTATTCCTACTCAATATCATGAGTCGGCACATGCTCTTTGTTATTCTCAAGGAAGTGTTTGGATCGGTTGTGAAGGTGGAAACCTTTTGGAATACAAGCTTGATTCAATTCTAAACAACAGAAATAAAAGTGATAAGCAGGATTGTTTGAGTTGGTCTTTTGCTTTGAATGAACTTAACACCAATGTTGAGAAAAAGATTCAAATTGAACATATTTCACCGCCACCTTTTTCCCAAAGTACAGGTACTAATAATGAATCAAATCCAAATTCTCGATCCTTATTTGCAATTGTCACCACATCAAACAAAGAAGATGGAATCGTCACTAAGCTTGTTCATGTTGAAATCCCGTCTATTTATTCATGTGAGGAAACCAAAACCAACTGCCGAGTGTATGTTTTGTCAGAATTAATGCAGGGGGGGGTTTTAAGTATGAAATCTTTGACTAACGGCTCTATCCTTGTAGTGCAAAATTTCGCTATATATATTGTCGATAGAAAATCAAAGGCTGCTACCAAAATTATTGTTGAAAATCGCTTTCGTAAGAACTATCAAAAAACAAAAGGCAATGATCCTGATGGAGATGATTTCACGGAAAAAATTTCCTCTATAGCGGTATGCCCAGAAGAGAAAGATCTAGCTATTGGATTCACAAATGGACGTGTTCGTATTTTTTATCGGTTTTTCAAGGAATGTCAGTTGTTGGAAGAGAAAATTGAAAAAGAAGAACCAAAAGACGGACAGCTTCACTTATTTCAGCATCGAGTTTTGCATTGGCATCGACATCCTGTAAAAGCCTTGTTATATCCAAATCCCAATCTATTGCTATCGGGAGGTGAAGAAGCTGTAATGGTATATTGGCAAGTTGGTTCTACTTCTACGGGTGGTGGGACCATGTACCATAAACCTATCGGTACACTTCCTCGCTTGTTCCGTGGATCTGGAGGTATTACTTACTTATTACCAAGAGATAATAATAGAGTCTTAGCTTTAAGTAGAGGAGAAAACTCCATGAAAATGATATCTACACATAACAAACGAATCTGTTGGTTTGTTGGAGGACTGGCTCATAAAGAAAGTAATGATATCAATGATGAATATCAAATTCATCCGGAGGACTATGTAGATCAACAAAGCGTGAGCTTGACTTCCATTTCAAACTATGGAGGTGACAAGCATGAACCTCTTCTCCAAATTTGTCCAATTACTCAACAGCCTATTTTGTCTGGACTTAATGGATCACCTGGATTTTTGCACAAACTGTCTTCCATCTCTACATCATCTTCAAGTAGTGACAATGGAAATAAAACTTCCAAGTTTGGATTTCATGCAATTATCGATATGCTAGAAATAGCACCATACAATCGAGTATCTCGGAGTGGAATTGGTAAAAATGCAAAGAAATCCCTAATTCCGCAAGCAAGCCATTTTGCCTTTTCTGAAGATGGAAAAGTTCTAGTCACTGTCGATCACTTCCTTTCAGAACTAGATAAACTTGGGCGAAAGATTCAGATAAAGAACGATTCTTTAAGCGAAACAACAACACTAAAATTTTGGGCTCTAACCAGTCAAGGAGCAAATGTGAAGGGCTTGAGAATGCCTTACAAATTAATTGCAGTGGTGTCAAATCCACATGGTCATGGAAATAATATCTCTGGAATTGCACTATCTCAAAATGGAAGGCGCCTAGTAACTATGAGTTCGACAGAAGGAGCTTTTCGAATGTGGGCATTTGACTCTCGAAAGTCCTCTTTACGAACTGGGACAGAAGGGGAAGAATCCTACAGAGGTGGGTGGAAATGTCAATACAAAATTGCTACGCCATCTTCTCTCTTTACTTCTTTATGCAATATATCTGGAGCGATGGCGTTCAATCCAATAGATACATCGGAAGAAGATGAATCCGTTTTAGCGGTGGCGTATGGTAAAATCATTGCTTTCTGGGATGTAAGCATTAACAGAGAATACCCCATTCTCCTTCGACATGTTTCTCATGATGTAACCTCGATCAAAAAGAAAAATAATGAAGATGAAATGATTGTCGAAAAAATCTTCTTTGGTAAGGCACCAAGTGGTGGTGAAACCATTATTTCTGTAAGTGGTGAAGGAGTATATTCTCAATCGATCTTTCCAGGGATCTTGTCTTCGTCATGGCGGTTTCCTTCCTCAAAGAGTTCGATGAAAATTACTGCCGTGGATTGTATTCATTCTACGAAAGAGATTGTGATTGCCAGTTCGAGTCAAGATCAAGAAGACTTATCTACAACCATCAAGATTCTGGACTCTACTAATGGAAAAGAAATAGAGCGCATAATACAAAAAGGTTACGAAAGAATCACAGGTTTAAGCGCTGCTGCATCAGGCAACGTATTTTACGCTGTAGGAGCATCCAATGCTTTACTTTCCTTTACTCGTTCAAGTCAAAATGATGGCAAGATGATGATCAAGTCATCAACAGAAAAACGACGACATGAGGGTGAGCTGACTGTGCCAAGATTATATACCTCTTCGAATTTTGATAAAGATTCATCAAAACGAGCTAAGGTGGAGGTGGATATTGATACAAGCAATTTGAATGATCAAAATGTTTGGTCCAAAGGTGTGGAATCATCTAGTTTACCATTGCTTAGTGGTGCTTTCTTACGGAATATACTGGGCAATAATCTGAAAAAAGCAACAGTATCTTCAGACGAAGAAGAGGAATCTGATAGCGATGATGATGAAAAAAGTAATAACATGGGATCTGATAGTGATAGCGATGACGATTCTGATAAAGATGACGATTATTGATCAATTAAACTACAAATTAATTTTACAAAGTACATCCTAATCCTAAATTAGTGTGCGAAATCCTGCCAAACATTCATTGAATGAGGCAAGGGAAATTATGAATGAAAAGCATTATTATATGATAAAAAGAGAGATTGCTTTAGTCTATTGTTTAGATACGTTACTCGGTCACATTTTCTTCATTTAAACCATCACCTATATTGCAAGGAGTAGTAAACCATCGAGGGGCGTCATGAGTATCCCATTGAACTTGCCTATGCTGATTCAAACATTTAGTTCCACTAATTTTAGAAGCTAGTCTACCAAAGTTTCCAATTCCATAAGTAATACATCGAGCTTCTATCATGAAAAATAAATCTAAAAACGTTCCATAATGTTCTTCTATGGAACGACCTTTTTTTCGATCTATGTGGAAGGATGGTACTGAATCATCACGAGCGATCACTTGGTTATCTTCCGAAAAGGGTGATTCAGGAGAGGATACCATGTGATTTGTAACTTTAAAAGTGTCCGTTAGTAAGTAAACAGGTTCTGCAAAATGGTCAATGTTTTCAGCATGAGGATGATTCTTTTGCAAAGCTTGCGCACATTTAATGGCGTGTGTCGCCACACTAACTGTAAATTCTTTTTCATAGCCCTCGAAAATAATATCGGATTTATCTGCTGGATATCCTTCTACTTCTGCACGTGGAGGTGGCTTATCCTTAGACCACCCCTTTGGATGGCGAGTGCGACAATGTACAGCAACATAATTATTTTTATGGAGTTGCAGAATTTCTTTTTGCTCCATGATTAGGTTTTGAACTTTAGGATTAATTTGGAAGAAGGACCAAAAGATTCGACCAAATGTCAACGTATCATCAATCATATCGGTCTCGTGCGCTTTTTTTAATCTTGATGATAAGAGTTCTCCCTTCTGATCTCCTAGCAACTTTGTATTAAGAATTCGAATCTTTGATAAGTCGCCATTTTTCATATCCTCAATGACGTTGTCTAAATCTTTTAGAGAAGTTCCAGGTTCTAAATCTAAGTAGGTGTGAGCTCGTGCAGCGTGCATATCATCATATCCAACTCCCTCAGGCACAGTCCAATCGAACTCATTTGGTAATAAATATTCTTCAAGTGGATGTGGCTTCTGCCATTGGAGGAGAAATATTCTCCCAGTTTCATTTGCCATGGAAAGATCTAGTGGTAATTGACCTAGTCGATCGTGTAGACCTCCACATAAACCGAGGCACACTCGTATTAGGAGTGGTGGTGCATCTGGGTTAGTAAAGATTTCTTTTCCAGGATACTTGGCTCGCATTTGATTGTGATATTCTATATACTTTGTTATCCAGTCGGGGAGAGGAGCCGTAGCTGTAGGCACGTCAGGTATATTAAGATTTCTTTCATTAGCTTTGTCACCCTTCAGCGTGTTTTCCTTCGGAGTCACTTCAACGTCTCTTTCTTCGTTTGTCTCTATTGTTTGGGGTTGAATTAGCAAAGTGCTTGAGACGATATCATTGGTTGAAGTTTCTTCATTTATTCCTTTCATGTGGCGTAAGGTGTGGAAACTGTTTCGAACGCTGAAAAAAAACACTGCTGCTAATAATATGACTGAACATAATATAAATTGTTCATATTTGCGTCGGGCAGAATTCTTCTGCTGTGTTTGTCGACCAGCTATGGCCACCATAGTCTTGGCTCGTTTGTTGCAACAAAACAATTTAAAGTTAAGGAAACCGTATTTAATTATGGCCTGGACGTACATAATTTATTTATATATCCCTAATATATTCTACATAAATTCAGTATAAGTTTTTGTAGACAAAGGGGTGCATTATAGACTTGTTTTGTTCCCAAATTGAAAACGTTCCCAAATTAGGGTGCCCGAGGTAAGAAAGCTACAAAGGGGATGGGTGGTTTAGACGTAAACCACCCGTCCCCGGGATTTGTGAAAAACATATATCTATGATAAATTTTCATAGACTCAGATTCTCATAAACATAGATTTTGTATTGTAAAAATTAATGACAATGCAGAAGGATCCATTTCCAATTGTTCGTAAATAATAAAAGTAGATAGAGAAAAAAGGCTTTTTAATGTATTGCAATA
>Ga0209092_10002816_pt1 | contig 15625 bp, 17 predicted proteins | sample FraStrMetagenome_FD_187446 | JGI IMG/M metagenome (GOLD analysis project Ga0209092, IMG submission 187446) | Marine eukaryotic phytoplankton communities from Arctic Ocean - Fram Strait ARC3M Metagenome (SPAdes) (version 2) | ecosystem: Environmental > Aquatic > Marine > Oceanic | place: Fram...
AATTACTGTAACTGGTAATGCTGGTGAATTAATTACAACAACTAGAACATTATCAGGAAAAGATTCAGATATAACTTATTCTATTAGTTCAGTAACATCTGATAATACAGATGTAGTAGTAACTAAATCAGGGACTACACTTACTATTAAAACAACAATGCCATCCGGTGGAGGTAACGCAGCCGTAGATGTGCAAGGATCTTCTAGTGTAAATAGTTATTCATATACTACTACATTCCGTATTCCAATAAAACATAGTAGCTCTACTTATGGTTGGAAATCTACTACAAGCAATGACATTAATACTGAAATAACGGAGGTTGCAGTTACAGTTACTGGTAATGCCGGAGATGTAATATCCATTGCTCCACCAATTGCTTTAGTTACAGCACAAGATTATTACAGAGTAACTCCAACAACAAGTACTAGTCTTAATCCTGAGATAACAAATGAAGGTGGTACTAATGGTCAATATACCGGCGGGACTAATACAATACAACACGCATATACTCCATCATGTACATTAACAATGCCATCTGGCGGAGGTTCAGTTACAATAGATGCTTATATGACAACCGCAGTAAAATCTCATAGCTTTAGTTTAGTAGTTTCTACTGCTAGTGGATCCAGTGGTGTTACAGCAACATCTTCAGCATGTTCTACTGATCCAACTGGAGTTAGTAGAGGTGCTATTGCAGCTGGAGCACAAACAATTACATTTATAGGTAGTACAGGTGTTACTAGGAGTACTATTCAAGTTCCAGTAAGACCAAATAATACTGCAGATTATGATAATGAAATAAATTCATTTACAGTTGCTCCTGCATCAATTACTGGTATTACAACAGTAGTAGAACGTAATAATTATTGTGGCGCTAACGTAGAATATGCAGATATTGATTTTACTATGCCATCATTAGATCCAAGATTTGGATTAACTATTAATAGTGGTACAATAGTAGTAAATGATACAGTATCTGCAATCTCAAGATCGTTTACACTTAACTACACAGACTCAATATCAAATGCAGGTCCTGCTAGAGCATCAGATACATTTATAGGCGGTGTCGGAACTACTCATAATTATTCAATTGTATACTCTGCTTCTTCTGGATATTCTTTAGCATTAAGCGGAGCAACTGATAATAGTAGTGCTGTAACTGTGGCCCGATCTGGTAATACAGTAAGTGGTGTTGTAACAATGCCATCTGGTGGTGGTAGTGCAACTGTAACGGCAACAGGAACATCAACTCAAATAAAACATACTTACACTGTAACATTATCTGAAGTGATTTCTAATGCTAGTATAGTTGGGGCAAATGCTGATGGTATTAAAACGTTATCAGTAGACTTAGCTCCAGGAGCAACACATACATTCACTGAGGCAATATCAATGACTAGTGGATATTATTGGTCATCAGGCCCTACTATATCTGATAATCAAAGTCATGCTACGTCGTCTATTAATTCAAGTGGAGTAATTTCAATTACAGTAACTGGAGGTTCAGCAAATAGATCTGCAGATGTACTCGTGGATGGTAGAACAAGTGTAATACAAAGAACATTAACAGTTAAGTACCGAGATGCTAATTTAGGTATAGCAGGTGGAAATGTAACATCTGGTTCAGGTGCTGGTTATACAACATATACACAAGACTCATTTACTGGAGCCCCAGGTACAACAGGTACTAAAACTATGTACTACATGCCAAATCCTGGATATGTATCAGCATCTATTAATAATATCACTTCATCAGATACTAATTTAGCCGGTGTTTCATTATCTTCTATTACAAATGCAAACCCAGGTAAAGCATGGTCATTTAATTATACAATACCTAGCTCTAATACATCAGTTACTATTACGGTTAATGGAAGTGGAGTCGCAGCTACACAAGCGACAGCAGCAACAACACAAGCGACAGCAGCAACTGCGGCTACTACTCAAGCGACAGCAGCAACTGCGGCTACTACTCAAGCGACAATGGAAACATTGGCAACAATAAAACCAACGGTCGCGACAGATCCTACAATAAAACCAACGTCAGCTACACAAGCGACAGCAGCTCCAACAGTTTATTACTATTACCAAGTCCGAGACTGTAGCGGAGGAACATGGATTGCAAGATCAGATTATCCTGCTGCTAGATTTACCTATCACAATGAAGGCTTGACGCAACCGGAAATTGGGCCAGGTCCTATGAGGGTATTAGGTAGTAATTTAGGAGAAAGGCCTTGGGATTTGACATTATTCTCAGCAACTCAAGAGGAATGTGACGGCGGCGAAGGGCCTGAAGGGCCTGGAGGTGAAGAACCTTTCAATCCAAGATAGTAAACTTTTTTTAAGTAGGTTATATAATTAGTAGAATAAAATAAAGCTACTAATTTATATGGAAAATAGTATTAAAATACCTAAGATAATACATCAAATTTGGGTTGGCGAAAGAGAAATGCCAGAACACTGCCAACAATTTACACAAAAAATGAAAGATCTACATCCAGATTGGGATGTAAAATTATGGGGCAACGAAGTCTTTACAGAACTCTACAAAGATGATCCATTTTTACAAAATTATATCAAAGATCCAGAATTATATAAATGGGCATTTATCTCAGATCGAGTAAGATTGTTGCTTTTAAGAGATTATGGCGGTATTTATTGCGATGTAGATGCAATGCCAGTTAGATCATTTGATGTAATTAGAGATCAATTAGCTCCCCAACATACTTTTTTCTCAGGACTAAAACCATCACAAGCAAATAATACTCTTTATGATTGTACAGTATATGGATCGGCTCCAAATTCTAGAATAGTAAACGAGTGTTTATCTGTTTATGATAGAGTTAATTGGGCACATGGATGTAAAACATTCTCTGATAAAATTATTCAGAAAATAGGTCCAGATGTTGCAGCTTTTAGTTATGAATATTTTTACAACTGGGAAATAAATGATAAAACGATAGTTCTTCATGATGTTTTAGAGACTAGATTATTTTCTTGGGTAGATCCAGATAAAAGAGCGGCCGGAGCTATCGAATGGTAGCCTCCAGCAGCTAGTTAGACGACCGTGAACTAGATATATACAAAATAACAATAGTTTACATACCAAAAATAAAAGGTTCTTTAGAACTCATATTATGACCGACTTAATTTATCTATGTGCTCAGCCAGCAACTTACTATTATTCATGGCAAGTAGATGCGATGTTACTCTCTTTTCAAAAATATGGTGAGCTAGATCTTACTAAATGCCATATCGTATGTGCAGTTCAAGCCGGTGGGATAGATCCATGGTTTCAAAAAGTCGCAGACAAATGGAAAAAACATGGAGTAGGATTCTTTTGGTATAAAGATGATAGAAAAGCACCTAGATATATTTCATCTGTTAGGCCTCATATTTTAGAAAAACACTGGTCGGCAAATCCTTGGTTATCAACAAAGGCAATAATGTATCATGATTGTGATATTGCCTTAACAAAACCAATGATCGTTGATGATAAATTAGACGAGTCACAAGACAAAGAGTGTTTCTTATCAGATACAAGAACTTATATCGGACCACACTACTTAGATGGTTTTAAAAATAACTTAACAGAAGACATGTGCGAAATCGTAGATATTCCTGTTGAGCTAGTAAGATCTAAAGAAGCAGAGTCTGGAGGAGCACAATATATGCTAAAACCAGGGATAGATTCTCAATATTGGCGAGATGTTTTCGTTGATTCTGAGAGACTTTTTGAAGAAATTAGTGCAAAAGTTAACAAAATCAAGGCAAAAGACTCAGATTGGCACCCATTGCAGATCTGGTGCGCAGATATGTGGGCTGTTTTATGGAATTTATGGAAAAGAGGGTATACAACTCCAATTACAATAGATTTTGAATTTACTTGGGGAACTCAAAGTATGGATATGTGGGACAAACACTCAATATTTCATAATGCTGGAGTAGTAACAAACCCTAAAGATGGTTCACCATTTTACAAGGCCCTATATATGAAGAGTTCTCCGTTTTTAGCTCCAGAAGTGGATGAAAAATGGGCTTCACATAATTATTTAGCTCTAATTAAAGAATCTTACCAAGCAACTGAACTAGATGCAGGAGCATTAGGGCTTGGATTTAATGATGGAATTAGTTTTATGGTTCCAACATGGAAAAGACCTCACTTATTAGAAGAAGCATTAGAATCTTTCTTGAGACAGACTAATAAAAACTGCGAGATGGTGATTATTAATGATGACGCTAGTATTAAATATGAATTTGATCACCCTAGAGTAAAAATTCATAATGTACCTAAGTTTGAAAAGTTTATGGACAAGCTTAAGTTTGGATTTGATCAGTGTAAGTTTAACCACATGTACAGATTAGATGATGACGACTTATTAACTAAAGATGCCTGTGATATAGTATTGAGAAATACAAAAGCTACTCCGGACATGGATTTATATGCTGCTGCTAGACATTGGTATGTTGGAGTACATCAGTTTAATCAAAATGGATTAGGTTCAGCTGTTAATACAGGAAATACATTCTCTAAAAAGTTTATTGATTGGTTAGATTGGAAAAATGCACCAGAGCCACCAGGAGAAGATCAATGGATGGTTTATTATCCAGATATTAGAAATCATGAATTTGAAGAACCTACTATGATTTATAGATGGGGAGTTAGTCCGGCTCACTTAACTCATAAGCCGCACAACAAAACTATGCAAGAATTTCATGATAGTGTAGAACAATGGAAAGCAACAGAAACTAAAACACATATACTACAACCACATTTTACTAGAGATTGGTATGATGCAGACTTTTTAAATGGAGGACCTATTAATATTGATGATGTAAAACCAGATCCAGCAAATGTATGGTTCTATTGGGATGGTAACTGTGAAGGAGAGAGATTACAACAGTTATATGATTCCTTAATTTCTACAAGATATTTTAATCCAGACAGGCCAATCTACCTGGTTAGTAATACATTTGACCAGTTACCAATTTTTGATGAACATAAGATTACAGTAGTAAGATGGGGAGATACAATATATCGCCACATGCCAAATGGAGAACAATGGAAACCTCTATACAATGCAGCATCACATAGAGATAGATGTGACCTATTAAGATTCTTATTCTTAAAGGGCTGGGCAGGTAGTTACATAGACTCTGATGATATGGCAATAAGACCCTTACCACCAGTACATGTAAAGAATATAGTGTGTAGATCTTACGATCCACATACCTGTCATTATGATGGCCTCAAGCCAGAAGACTGTCTACCTGGCCATCTAAGAGGTAAGCCAGAATTTGATCACATTCCAATATTTCCGCGCACAGACATCTGGCTAAATCATCATCTAGATAGTCCAATAGTTAATGGCCTACTTAATAGACCAGAACATAAACCAGAACAGGGTATTAATACCATATATTCACATGCAAATGGAGGAGGAGTAGGATGGCAAACAATGATCTTAAGAACATGTAATGCTAATATGGAAACACACGGTAAAGAATGGCACTTAGAGATGACACTCTTATACCTATTTGAATCTCATGTAGCTAATTGTTCTGTATGGGATCAAGGTAAACATGGAGGAGAGATGCATCAAATATATCCAAAGGGACAGGGTAACTGGGGTAGCCAAGAATACCCAAGACAACAGGCAGTGCAGTTCCTATATAAGTGTATGGAAGAATTCCCTCTAGCTACTCATTTATGGTTACATGATAAGGGAGATGGGATCAGCCCACAATGGCACTATGACCACAATGAAGAATGGGCACTGCTCTCAACACACTGGATCCAGCATATTAGAAAGGTAGCCGGTATTCCAAGCATACACAAACAATAGATGTTACTAGCCATCAAAATGATCGGCATCTTAGTAGTATTCTACTGCATCATGAATAGGATCTTATGTAAAATGGATAATGGCTACTGGTTTAAAAAGCCTAAGCCCACCCCTTTCAAACCGCCGGCACCACAGCACAACAAATCTCAATAGGAACATAAGTAACCAAAGCCATCAGAGTAAACAAAGTCTACATATACACATATAAGTAAGTAAGGGAATAAGAACTCTTTAACACTACATGGAACACATAGAACACCTACAATACATTAAGCCTATTATAGTCAGTATAATAATCATGTTGCTTATTAGTTACATACAAGAACACAGGCAACAGGGTAAAGACTAGTCAGTAAGGTAATATATACCCATATCAGCCTAAATCTGCCAGTCTAGGCTTCAAGGCCCCTCTACAGTAAAGTAGATATATACCAACATTTCACTATCAAAAAGCCGTTCCAAGCCCAGACGGGCCCACGTTCAGTAAAAACCAATGTTATACAGCGGCCAGTCAAATGGGAGCGCGCCAACACACACGCTTGGGGCTACCCCAGGGCCCCGATCGCGTAATCCCCCACTGTGGCACATAGCGAAGGGCCTACTGCTGCCACAGTGGCCCTTCTGGGTGTAATTAAAAACTATAGGGACTTACAGCGTCCCCTGACTATAATGCTCTCTAAGCCTCTCCTCTAACTGGGGCCAATTCACCGTTAATTTCACGGATAGCCTCTTCCTCAGCCAGTTGCTCATTGGTCTTAAGTTCACCGAAGAGGGCGTCGAATGCACCTGCCTCGTTTTCTAACTTCTGACGTTCCTCGGCAAGCATAGCGTCATTCAGTAGATCCCTAGAGTATCGAGCCTCATCAAAGGTAACTCCTGCCTCAAAGTTAAAGAACATCTTTTGACCTACTTGGCCTAGACGGTTCTTACTGAACTCCATATAACGTTGGGCTGAGTTTTCGCCACCTTTCCAATTGAGTTCCATCATCGCTGTAGTCATGTGCTTTAACTTGTTAGAGCCCACGAATGTACCTCCCTTACTTAACTGCAAGATAGTGACGAACGTAGTATAGACTTTACGCTTATTCTTACCCTGGTTTTGGGCAATCATGAGGTCCAAGAACCATTTCTCGGTCTTGCTACGGGTTAGGTTACACTCCTCTTTAACTGTGTCATTGACCTCAGTGTAGGAATCGGTCAGTACGAGGTCCCATCCCTGGTTGAGAGTGGACTCGATTACCGCCTGAGGGTTGGCATCTGTATAGTCACTGAGGAAGAGAATTGGCAATTGACCCCAATGTGGGAATCGTTTCAGGTAACGGGCCATGTCTAGTTGGTTCATTTCCGCAGAAATAAACAGTACTTTCTTGTTCGGGTTGGTTGCATGTACCTTGTGTAGTAGCTCTAGCAGGACCGTAGTCTTACCAACACCCGGGGCTCCAGCCGCCATAATGTTTGAGCCCGGCATAAAGCCACCCTCATTAGAGAAGAACTTATCAGCTACAGTGCCAGTTGGCATAGGGACAAAGAGATCTGCATTAAACTTAAGATCATCCAATTTCGTCAACTTAACCTTCATGGGTTTCGTTGAGGTAGACTTAGCATACAGACCCTTGTAATCGGCTGATGAGGTCATCTTACCATTAGGGAATACGTTAATAACCCGATTAGGCTCTTGACCAGCTAACCAGTTAAACTTCTTATGATCTTTGGTGATGGCGATCGTAGAGCCATTAGTTGATTTTAATTCGAAACCAGTGGCAGTGGTCTTGAATGTGTGCGGTTGTTTCATTTATATGATGTTTTTAATTACAGTACTAATATACGAATTTTAATTGACATAAAAAAGTCTAGAGGCAATTATTTTGCCTAAAGTTATTAACAATCTTACTTAGACTTCTCAATTGACATGATCAGACTACCTATACACATTAGGGTAGATAGGAAAAAGAAGGCCATAGCGTTAAGTTCGCCGGCGAAATGGATATACTTATCGATTGATTCAGTAACAGTCATAGCGGCCACGATACCAGAAACGATAGCGATAGCAAGGAATTTAAGATCTAAAGTGATTTTCATTATGTGTTTGTTTTTAATTACAGTACTAATATACGAATAATTATTGACATAAAAAAGTCTAGAGGCAATTATTTTGCAAAAAAAATGAGGTTCCGAATGGAACCTCATCTTGGTAGGAAGGGGGTAGTAATGGGATTTAGTTAAGCAATGCCCCAATCTGCGCAGTAGAATCAAGGTGTGCATTCTCGGCGAATGGTGACCTTGCGCTACCTTGTAGATTCCATTGACGACCAAGTAGATTACCTGCTTGTACCATCAACTCTGTAGAATCTTTGTCTTGCATATTCATTGCTAACATATCCGGAGCGTGAGTAGCGACGTGAGTCATACCATTTACCACAGACCATATAGATTGATTACTCTTAGAAGCTTTAGGACTGTAGTCCATTATATTGGCTTTTAAGTATGCTGATTCATTTTCAGCGTAAGGGATCCAAGATTCAGCTTTATCACCAACGTGTTGCTTAATCTTATTAGATGCCCATGAAAGCTCTTGCATACTAGCAGGAGTTTTAACAGCCTCTTTGATACGATCTTGAAAGCCGGTTGGGATAAACTTGTTTTTACGTAATTCTGACATGTGTTCGTGAAACTTCTCCATAGAGTCTCCAGAAAGAGAATTAAGAGAGTAAGATTCAGATGCCATAGCAGTAGTAAGTCCATTTGAACACCATAGACGATTTACGTAAGGCATAATTTGAATTCCCTTAAGAGGTGAATTCTTCATTGTGATACCTGCAGTAAATACCTCATCCGAAAGACCAGGAACGTCAAATTGTGCAGAGGGATTAAAAGCATTGATAGTTACACTACCATTATTAGCGTCTACACCCCAATTGGTAATAGATAGGCCATGTTGGTCAACTAGGCGATCAGTAAGACCCATAAAACGTTCGTGGGATATAAGATCTGTAGCCTTCTTTGAAAATCCAACTACCTTCTTAGTAATAGGTGAGACAATCATAGTAATCTCATTCATTTGTGATGCCATTGCATTTTTCATAGTATTAATGAATTGAGCTTTAGCTTCAGAGTTAAATAAGTTTTCGAATTTCTTAGTAAAGGACTGTGACATACCGATCATCTTGATCAGGCCTTTAAAAGCCTCTTTAGTAATCTCTAGGCGTTTACCTTGAAATTCAACAGTAGTATCGTTGATGAGGTTGATGTCTCGAACTGCTACGGTTTTACGTAGTGATTGAGAATTTAGGGTTTCCGCTTTACGTGATGTAAGAATCTCTCCGGATAGTGTTTGAATTGCTGGCATAATCTTTAGCTTTTTTGTATTAGTTATATGGTTAGTTACGCTATTGTTTCTGATAGCTCAGAGTTAATTTTAAGGAAATCCTCAACAGTACCCAATACAGAAGGGGTCTGCCAGATGATCTCATAGTCTATATATTTGAACCTCTCAAGATCCGTATTGTGTGCCTCTACCATCTTACTAAAGATAGCAGTTGAATCTTCACAGTACATAAGAATGTCTGTGTCCATTTCGATTTGAAACTTATGGCCACCTTTGGGCTTCCAAGCTTCCCCGCCTTCATAAAAGGCTTTGTTCTCGTAGTATTGGCAGTTGATGTGAACGATGTTTGTCATGTGTGTATGTGTTTTAATTACAGTACTAATATACGAATTTTAATTGATATAAAAAAGTATTCGTGGACTTATTTTGCTAAAAGTTATTAACAATTACGGGCTTTAAGGGCTAACTGCCTGTCAATGAAGTAGTTAAGCTTATTTGAGAAAAACATAAGAGAATCGTTATCAAGGTTCTCAATGGCCTTGTTCACCTTATAGGTATAATAATCAATCTTACTCTGGTAACCGTTTTGGTATTTCATAATGTGTATGTGTTTAATTACAGTACTAATATACGAATAATAATTGACATAAAAAAATGTATGGGCACTTATTTTGCAAAAAAAGGCAGATTTGTTGCCATGGCCACAGTGGACCAGAATGGGGCATGCCCACAGAAGGCGCCTGTGGGGCCGCGTGTGGCTAGTGGACCGGGAGTCCATGCTAGTTGCCATCTAGCGCGCGTATGTGGTATGCCCCAGGTCATGATCCATATAGGGGCCCGGGCGCGCGGGGCAAAAAGCGGTCCAATAAATCTGCTGAAACAAAAGCCAGAAACCAGCTATAGTAATAGGGGTTATGTCCCAACCCCAGCTGGCCACTATTTATACTCATTGTTAATAGACAAATAAATGCAAAATAAGTCACTCTAGATTTTTTTATGTCAAACTTAATTCGTATATTAGTACTGTAATTAAAAACAAACAAACATTATGAACATTTCAAATTTCGACAAGCCGTCAATAAAGGCAATCAGAATCGCAATGGATGAAGCCCTTGCAAAAGTTAGTAAAGAGTATGGGATTAAGATCTCTACAGGTAATGCAAGGTTCTCAGCTGATGAGGTTACCTTTAAAGTTAAAGCTAATGTGATCGGTACTGGTGGCGTAGTTAAGACCAAAGAAGCCCAAGCATGGGACATATACGCCAACATGAATGGTTTAGGCCACCTCTCAGTAGGCGATTCAGTAGAACTACAGGGTAAATCATTTACCATTAAAGGGTATAACACACGCGCCCGCAAATCACCTATCAATATAGAGGATAGTAATGGTAGAGGGTATAAGTGCTCAGTAAGCATGTTGAAGATGTATAACCCATCAAACTCCTAATATGCCATATATCACGAAAGACCAAGTAAGGGCGAAAAGGGCTGCCTTAAAAGCGGCCCTCCCACAATACAAACTCTCAGTAACAACAGAACACTATAGTGGGATCAAGGTAGCCGTAATGGCCGGCCCAACAGATTTCAATACTACATATAGTCAACTAAATCCCAATATAGACTATAGAGCAGAGACATGGAACAGGTATACAGAGCAATACGACTCTAACCCACCTATACAAGATCTTCTAGATATAGTGATGCCTATACTAAATGAGGGTAAAGGAGCCAGTACAGAAGATGGCGATTATGGGATGATACCCGATTACTACACTTGGGTCCATATAGGTAAATGGGATCGGGAGTACCAACAGACCAAATAGGGAATAGAGCCCAATTAAGTATATAAGAGCTACAGAGCATATAGGTAACTATGGGCCCTGTGGCTTTTGTGGCTTTACGCGTTCGCATGAGTTTTCTAAGGTAGGGGCCAATTAAGGGTGGGGGAGAGAGTGGAAGCCTCAGGGTCATGAGTTTAATAATTGCCTTCTATATTAACGCGATGTCCCAAACGCGCACCAACTGCCACGGTCCACGACTAGGCCGCCCAGGCCCTCAAGGCTAACCCCAAGTAATACCAAATGGAATTGTCTCAGTACCCAGACCGGCCAATTAGGGGAAACGCGCAAGTAGTCAGTCCAGAAAAATTGGGGCCCCCGGGGGAGATGGGCTTTTACCCTCGAGCTACGATCCTTTAAAAGAGGATCGCGCGCGCTCGCAAATTCACCTCCAGGGTGCGAAGGCACACTAACGCCATGATACTCAACTTTACTGGACTGTGATACTGGCTCTAAGCTAAGATGGGCTGATAGAGGGACTTGGAGTCTATGAGGTACACAGAGGAACTTTTATTTCTTAAAGTGCTTAGAGGGCTGGGGGTAGTAGGTTGAGGTTTACTCCCAGTACCTATGGGGACTTAGACATCCCACAGCGCCGGCCGGGACGGCAAGTCCCCTGAGTCAGTTAGAGTGCCGGTACAGTAAAGGCCAACGGTTATGCCCAGAGGTTAATGTAATAACTTTTGGTCATATAGGGAGTGATGGTAAAATTTCCCTTGGTTGCGGCGCGGTCTGGTAAAAATTTCCAAAGACAACAAAAATTTCCTGGATGAAACCTTTTAGGCTTTAGGGCTATAACAACTAAATAGAACTAACATGAAAGTAGGAGATAACCATCGCACTAATCCACTCAGCCACAAACCAGGCGGAAGCGAAGTCAGGATTACATTTATTTCCGGTCTCTATAGAGACTATGATAAAGTAAAGTACCCTCAAGCATTTATAGAAAAATGCTTCGACCTGGATGATAGCATTCTAGAGGCTCAGGTTCTACCGGATGGTAAAGTGATTACAAATCCAAATTCATTTAAATCCATTAACTTTAAGAAGAATGTTAACTAAAGAAGAAATAGTAGCGATCGCGAATCGCCTAGATAATGTCATCGGCAATCACTTTCACGACTCTATTATAGCTGAGGTAGATGAAGAGATTGAAGACGCGGATGTCTACGAGATTAAAAAAGAGTTAGCCCTAGGCTATCTAGAAGAGTATACTAAATTTAAGAAGAATGAAACAATCTATTAAAATACCAAGAAGTCAAAAGGATATTATTATCCATGCACTTAATCACTATCAATCAGCCCTAGAGCAGATGGTAGATTCAAACACAGTTAATGCCGATGATGATTACTTAAGATACCAACATTTTGATTGCAGGCAGCTAATTGGCATTATGGCTGATGAAGAGATTGATGTAATAGTAGAACTAGAAGATGAAGTAAAGGAAACATTTGTTCATAGAGGACATGGTGTAGACTTTCCAGAATACGTATAATATGAAGATAGCCTTAATAGCACACGATAATAAAAAAGCTGATATGGTGGCTTTCGTTTCTAAGCGCCTACCTTTCTTTAATAGAGAAGATGTAACGATTGTCACAACAGGAACTACTGGCAAACATTGTAAACATGCTGGTATTAAGAATTTAGAAACTGTACAGAGTGGACCATTAGGTGGTGATGCGCAAATTGCCGCAATGGCAGTTGAAGGCAAAATAGATCTAGTTATTTTCATGAGAGATCCGCTGGATAAACACCCACATGATGTTGATATTTCTATGTTAATGAGATTATGCGATGTACATAATATACCACTAGCGACCAACTATAAAACCGCTAGTTATTTAGTAAAATATTTGAAAACAAAATAATATGGCTAGAGTAAATGCAAGTAAAGAAGAATTCCTATATGATTACCTTAATGAATACGCTCCAGTAGCGCAGGAAACTAGAGGTCAAGAGGTTTGGAAGCAATATATGTTTCCTTATGTAGACTTTTTACACAATGATGCGTACGGAACTTCGTATGGTGTTATTAAAGGTACTACTGGTTCTCAAAAGAATTCTAATAAAGTAGTAATTGAGGCTCATTGTGATGAAATCGCCTGGATTATCACTAATATTGAGAAGGATGGTATGATTAGAGTTAGAAAGCATGGTGGTAGTGACAATATGATCGCTCCAAGTAAGACAGTTCTAGTCCATACTCATGATGGTGCTAGAATACCAGGAGTTTTCGGTTGGCCAGCAATCCATACCAGAGCTAAGAGAAAGGATTTAGGCTATGCCGATCATGAATTATGGGTAGATTGCGGATATTCTAGCTTGGACGCCGCAAATTTTGCTGGAATTGAGATTGGATGTCTAATTACCTTTGATGACCAGCTAAAAGAGATGGGCGATTACTATGTAGGTAGAGCGCTCGATAATAAAATTGGCGGATATATTATTGCCGAAGTAGCAAGACGCATCCACGACCGCTCAATTGGCTTACCTTATGACTTATATGTAGTAAATTCAGTACAAGAAGAAGTTGGACTCTTTGGAGCTAAGAAAATAGCTAAACATTTACAAGCAGATCTAGCCTTGGTAACAGATGTTTGTCATAATACCGCAACTCCTAAAATGGATTTAGCAAAACATGGCCCAGTTGAAGGTGGTAAAGGTCCTTCACTAGAATATGCTAGTCAAAATCACAGAGGTATTTTAAATATGCTAAAAGAAGTAGCGGCAGATAAAGAAATTCCATTACAACATCATGTTGGTAGCTATGGAAACGATACAGTTGCATTCTTTCTAGAGAATACTCCTACTGCAATTTTAGGTATGCCACTTAAGTATATGCATTCCACAGTTGAGATGGCTCATAAAGAAGATGTTGAAACATGTATCGAGTTGTACATAGAATTCTTAAAGGCTTTAACGCCAGAAAAGATTGACAAAATTAATAATAAATAAAAAACGAAGATGAAGAAGATTTTAATGTTGGTCATGGTTTCGCTTGGACTACAAACACAAGCACAAAATCAATTAGTAACATGTGATTCACTTGGTTGGACACAATATCCAGCAAACGGATTATCCATATCATTAGATACTACAAATGCAACAATGTCTCCAATAGACTCAGTAGCGGTTCAATGGTCAGTATGTGATAATCAAATCTGTTATTCAGGTACAGGTATGGCAGATAATTTTCCGTTTGTTAATATGTCAGATACTGTAAAGGTTTGTATCTCTACAGAATTCTATTACGTAGCAGGATTTAATCAGATTATAGAATACTGTTATACATGTGATTCTATATTTCATAACGGAAATGATTGGGTATCAATATATGATAGTAATACAGTTGGAATAGAAGAGTTAATATTAGATCAATTAAATAATAATAAGATATATGATCTATTAGGTAGAGAGTTACTAGAAGTTCCAGTTGGACAAATGTATATTAAGAATAGAAAGAAATATATTAGAACAATTTGAAAAATCTAAAAGACTTGACGCTAGAAGAATTAAATCAAAAATATAGAGATTTGATTAGACCAACTAATTTTATTCATGTATTCGATACAGAAGATGAATTTAAGGAATGGGCTAGATTAGGAACTGTTGAAGATTTAGAGTGGACAATTAAAGAGTTTGAAAAAGATGAACTTTACAATTATTGTGAAATCTTAAAACAAATACAAAATGAGAAAAAGTAAAAACATTAAAAGAAGGACTGCAGCACAGTATAAAAATTTAAAGTGTCAGAACTCTGACTTAGAAACTTCTAAATATGCAAAGTACGCTCCGATTGAAGGACCATGTACAGAAGTTGTAAATGTTCCAGATAACGTAGATAGAGTTTTGTGTTATAGATGTACTAGTAGATCTGCTAGCGGAAAGTAATTAAGACCAGTATTTTCTTACGATCTCATCTAGAGAATGTAACTCACTAGAGTCGTACATTTCTGTAAGAGGTTTATTCTCATCTCCCTTTCTTCTCTCGGTAGCATAATTACATGCTGACCAATACTTTTCTAAACCAGGAATCTTTTCAACATCTTCTCTGTATCTGTCATATAACTTAAGAGTTTGTAAACAAGGAGGAGTATGTCCGAATTCAACTTTACCAGAACCTTTAGTTCTGTAATAAGGAAAACCTAAGTTAGCTCTAGCAGCTAATGGGAATTTCTCTTCAATATCAATATCGTCTATTCTATCAAATTGTTCAATAGTTAAATCAATAATTCTACCTGAAGTTTTGTGTTGACAGAACCAATGAGTAGTTTGTCCACGTTTACCTTTAAAGTTAAATTTTAATTCTGATGACTTAATTAGTTTTAAATCATAATCTCCATCATATCCGCCCTCTGTATAAAATACAAATTGTGAAATAGGGTAACAGTAACCATAAGGAAATGAAGTGTCTAATCCAGCCTTCTTAAGAGCTGCAGTTTTATCACCATGCTTAACACCAGAATCTGGAGATACAGTTCCAGTATTATGCGGTTCTAAAAGATCAGTATTCTTTCTAAACCAATTTAACATACGAACATAACCAGTATTATCTACCTTTAATGTAGGAGACTTATCCTCTTTAAGAAGACGTTTATTCATTGCAATTTG
>Ga0209092_10002818_pt1 | contig 15612 bp, 11 predicted proteins | sample FraStrMetagenome_FD_187446 | JGI IMG/M metagenome (GOLD analysis project Ga0209092, IMG submission 187446) | Marine eukaryotic phytoplankton communities from Arctic Ocean - Fram Strait ARC3M Metagenome (SPAdes) (version 2) | ecosystem: Environmental > Aquatic > Marine > Oceanic | place: Fram...
GTTGGCTTTTCGCAATACACGTGCTTGCCCGCGGCAGCGGCAGCTTTCACTGCAGCGAAGCGGCGAAGTGTGGTCTGCGCATCGAAGTAGATCGGATACGCGGGATCAGTCATTACACTGTCGAGGTCAGTGGTGTATTTCTCAACGCTGGTCTTAGCGATCAGCTCTTTGAGCTTGGTTTCATTGCGGCCGACAAGAATCGGATCCGGCATGATGCACTCGGTCGGGCTGATCTTAACGCCGCCTTGTTTGATGATCGCGTCGATGGAACGAAGCAGATGCTGGTTAGTGCCCATGCGTCCTGTGACGCCGTTCATGATGATGCCTATTTTATGTGTTTTCATGTTTTTTGAGTTTTGCGGTTAACCAGTTTTCGGTTAACCAGTTGTTGATGATTTTGAGTTGGTGAGTTTTTTAGTTTTCGGTTGTTCAGTTCGAACTGGGAACTAGTGAACTGAAAACCGGTGAACTGGTGTTTTCGATGCGCCACTTCGGGATCTTACACGTGTGCCTTATATGCCTCAATAATGTCGGCGAGGTAAGTGTCCTGATCACGCTCCCAGTGGCGCTTCGAAAACACTTCCACTTCGATCCAATCGGCGAAGCCGGCGGCGGTTTCGACCAGTTGGCGGATGCCACGGTTGTCGATGCAACCTTCGCCCATCAGGCCACGGTCGTTGAGCATGTCGGCGGTCGGCGTCATCCAATCACAGACATGCAAGCCGATGATGCGCTTGCCCGCGCGTTTCACTTCTTGCTCCAAAGTAGGATCCCACCAGATGTGATAGACGTCGGCGGCGATGCCGACCCATTCGTCGCCGATTTGATCGAGCATGTCGTTGCACTGGCCGATGGTGTTCACTGCGCTACGGCAGTCGGCATACATCGGGTGGAGTGGCTCGATGGAAAGTTTGACGCCGACCTTGCTGGCGTGGTCAACGAGGCTGGCGATGCCTTCGGTGATGTGCTTGCGATTCTCCGCGAGGCTGAGCTCTGGCTTCGCGCCGCAAACGAGCACGACTTGTGGCGCGCCGACAGCAGCGGCTTCGTCGAGCGCCTTGATGTTGTCGTCAAAGGAGGCCTGTTTCTCGGCAGCGTTTACGTATGGGTAGAAGCCACTGCGCACGAGTGACACCGCTTTGAGGCCGTGGTCGTCGAGTATTTTTTTGGACTCGGCAAGTGGACGGCCTTCAAGCCATTGACGCCAGAGTCCGACGCCGGGCACGCCAGCAGCTGCATATTTAGCACAAGCGGTGGGGAGATCCCAAGGCTTGGTGGTCATTGTGTGGATGGCGAGTCGGTCTAGGTTGTTCATAACAAAAGTTGTTTGGTTTTTGGTTTCCCCGTTTTCGGTTTCAACTGGGAACTGGGAACTGGCTAACTGGGAAGCTGGCTAACTGGGAACTGGTAAACTGAGGAAGCTTGCTTCCTAAAAGCGGTGTGTTTTTTCTAGGTGAATGATGGAGATCTCGCAGTCCTCTAAGATCTGATAGCTATGCTCCAGTGCGGCATCGAATTTGAGTGCTTGCCCCGGAGTAAGCGTATGTTGTTCGCGGGGGAGGGTGATCTGCACGGAGCCTTTGCGCACCCAGCAGATTTCAAGTTCGTCGCCATGGGCTTCTGGCTTCGAGAGGCTTGCACCGGCTTTCGCGGTGGCGTAGAAGCAATCGATGCCCTTGAAGCTGACCTTTTCGAAGTCAAAGGGACCGGAGGTGTAAGTTTCTGCGGTCTTGCAATGAGCCGAGCAGGATTCGGCTAAATTGAGGAGGTCTGTGGCCGAAAGGTTAAACACGCGAGCGATGCGATACAGTGTATCCAATTCGATCATGTTTTGGTTTCGCTCCAGCTTGGAAAGCCCTGCGATGGAGATGCCTGATTTCTGAGAAACGACCTCCAGTGTCATGCCTGCACGCTTGCGCAATTCACGGACAATGGAGAAGTCGAGGGGTAAATCATTTGTGCTCATGGCCTTTTTAATTGCGTTAAAAATAAAATATGTCAATTAATTTATCTCATACGATAATTTAATCAATTTTACACAATGACAGACACAACGACGCAAACAGGTGGTTTCGATGCGATTCCACAGGCGATTTTAGACAAGTTGACGCGATTCGACATGCCCGCAGTGCGCGGGATTGATGCGTCGGAGCAGACGTTGGACATAGCGGGCGTTCTGCTGCCGGTGTATGAATCCGAAGCATTGGTGCTGGGCAGTGGGGCCGCGGGCATGCGGGCCGCAGTGGAGTTGCACCGTCGTGGTGTCGATGTGCTGGTTGCCAGCACTGGACTATTTGCCGGAACGTCCGCCTGCTCGGGTTCAGATAAGCAGACGCTCTACACGGCGAGCACCGATTACAAGGGCGACAATTTCGTCAAATACGCAGAGAGTCTCTGCGGTGGTGGAGCGATGGATTTCTCAACGGCGTATGTTGAAGCCGTTGGTTCAAATGATGCGATTGGCGGCCTGCAATACATGGGACTGCCGCTCCCGCATGATGATCAAGGCGCGATACTACGTTACAAAACCGACCACGACGAAGCGGGACGCGCTACCAGTTGTGGCCCGCGCACTTCGAAACTGATGGTGAAGGTGTTATTTGAAGAAGCACTCACGCTCGGAGTTCGTATTCTTCCTAGCTGTAGCGGCATTCAAATCGTTAAAGAAACCGTGGACGGTCAAGAGCGTGTTCGCGGCGTAATCGCGTTGCACCGCGAAGAAAAGCGCAACGCCTACGGATTGATCTTTATCCGCTGCGAGGATCTGATCATCGCGACCGGTGGCCCCGGTGAGCTGTATCGCGATAGTGTGTATCCACATCATTGCCACGGCGGTCTCGGGCTTGCGCTCGAAGCAGGCGTCGAACTCTGTAACGTCACCGAGAGCCAGTTCGGTATCGGCACACCGCGCACCAAGTTTCCATGGAATCTATCCGGCACGTATGTACAGGTCATGCCACGGGTTTATTCCGTCGATGCCGAGGGCAATGAGATCCACTTTCTCAAGCGCTACTACCGCACCACACGTGAGATGGTTTCCAACACTTTTCGCAAGGGCTACCAGTGGCCGTTTCATTCCACGCGAATGTTGGACTATGGTTCCAGCTTGTTGGATCTCGCGGTGTTCCGTGAGCAACAGGCGGGGAGAAAGGTGTATCTAGATTTTTTACGAAACCCTGAGCCGGTGAATGATGGCGATCATTTCTCACTGGATGATCTCGATCCAGATGTGCGTGAATACCTCGAAAACAACGAAGCGCTACAGGAGCTCCCAATCGACCGCCTGTTTCGAATGAATCCATTAGCCATTGAGCTTTATCGCATGCACGGCACGGATTTGGCGACCGAGCCACTTGAATGTGCGATGAACAATCAGCACATGAACGGCGGCATTTTAATCAACGATTGGGGCCAGGCGAGTCTCACTGGTTGTTATGCAATCGGTGAAGCAGCCGGTAGTCATGGCGTGACGCGTCCCGGTGGTGCGGCGCTCAATTCCGGCCAAGTCTTTGGTAAGCGCGTCGCGATTGCAATCAAGCGCGATCGCCTGGATCGAGACGAGTCCACTGCGGATGCCAAGAATATCGCGTCGGCGCTTCAGGACTGTCTCGCGGCAGCCGATGGTTTTGTCGGCAGCTCATCAGGCCAGACGACTAAGGATATTAAGACCGAAATTCAGGCACGCATGAGCGACTCCGCCGGAATTATTTGCACCGCATCCGAGGTGCACTCTGCATTGGAATCTGCCCAAACTTTGCGCCATAAAATCGACGCCGAAGGCATTCGCGTGAGCTCACCCGCATTGGTTGGCACTGCCTTTCGCTGGCGTCAAATGGCTTGGGTTTCAGAGGCAGTTTTGACCGCACTGGATCACTACATTCAACAGGGTGGCGGCAGTCGTGGGGCCAGAGCGATTTGCTCAGAGGTCGGCACGCGTTGCCCCGAGGCGAATGGTGAAGACTTGAGTCGCTTCCGCTTCGTCGAAGAGCAAGCGAAGGATCGTAATGAAAAACTGATCGTGAGTCGTGTGGACGATGGCATTGCGATCAGTGCCGTCTCTGTCGATCTCACTCCAGAAGTGAAGCGCGAGTTCTTTGAGAAAGGATGGGGGAGTTATCTCATTAAGGAGGGCTGAGATCTCTAATCTGCCTTCTTATGCTGCTTTTCGTTCGATAGCATTTGCTAATCTTAGCGCCCCGGATTCAGGGATTAAACTGAACGAATGCTGATTTGTGATACGCAAGTCGTTGGCATTCAGGGCCGATATCCACCTTGCCAAGGTGGCTGTCGAGAGTTCTAACCTCTTCGCTCTCTCCATTTTCAAAGCCCCTAAGTATTTGATAATTAGGGGCTTATTTTTTTAGAAAGACGCGTCGAAGCTTCAGTCATTCATCTGCTTCAAAATGTCAATTTAGACTAGTTTAGACTGGTTTAGACAATTTATACTGATCGTTGCATCTAGCTCTGAGTGAGCTAGATGTCGCGTTCTTTGTGGACTGCTGCTTTCGTGCCAGGGGCGAGCGCGGCATCGGCTGTAATCTGACAGTCACTCGGATTGGTTAAATGAAAGAGATGTCTTTTGGGCTCTAGTGCATGATTGGAGCTTTTTTCTTAAGGGTTGTGCTGGTTTGGTTTTGGAAAAGACCAAACCTTTAGTTTGGTATAAAATTTGGCTCTACCATATCTGTTCGTATGTGTTCATACGTGTTCACGATGGAAAATGACCAAACTTTTGATTTTTATCGTAAAACTAAAAAGGCCTCTAAATCAGTGACTTAGAGGCCTTAAGATGGGTGCAGGGACAGGATTTGAACCTGTGACCTTCAGGTTATGAGCCTGATGAGCTTTATTAAATACCAAGGGAGTGGTAAAGAAGAGTATCCTTAGATCGAAGCAGGAGTGCCAATCCTGCAATGTGTCCGCCAGTCCAACAGGCTTGGAAATTGAAGCCGCCTATAATGCCGTCAATGTCGATACATTCGTCCGCAAAGTAGAGATTTGGGACGATGTTGCTCTCCATTGTTCGGAAATCGATCTCCTTTCTGCAAATACCACTCGCTGTCACAAACTCGGCAGGAACTTCTTTTTCATGCCTTTTGCTTCCGTGCAAGGTGCGAGCGCGGCATCGGCTGTAATCTGACAACCTGGCAGTGGCAGTGAAAAAGGTCGATTGGTATGACTACCGAGGTGAACCTTAAATTTGGCGCCCTTGAGCAGTATAAGAGACGTTAATCATGACCACGCTGGCTTAGCTTACGGATGGGCAAGGGCGAAGCGGGGTAAGATACGTCAAGAACAACGCCCTGAAGGGCTCGGTAAGGATGGGAACTAGGGTGTATCGATGAGTCAAGGCCAGCGCTTGAATCTACGTCTTCAGGGAAAAAAGATAAAAACTGGGCTATTCGAAGCGGACAGTGGCGGGGCGGCGTTAAGCCAGAATTTACCGTCATGGTGAACGCATTCCCTCCGTCGCGGCAACCCAAGTAGTAGGTCATTTCCATTGATTTTTTTATGGAAATAGAAAAACCCGAAGTTTTTTTTGACTTAGAAATGTCGTTTTTTTGTAAACCTTTCTTGAATTGAAAATACTCGCGCCCCTGGGGGTGCCAGTCCTAGAGCGGTATGGGCGGCTCTCTCTCAAATGTCGATTGCGGCATTGCGCCTAATCGCCTTATAATATGAGTGGCTGGAGACAACAGATTTGCTTGCGCAGGAGCGGAAGTAACGAAGACACCTTGGATGACTAGATCCGAGGCGGCAGCCTATGTCTCGATTTCAACTCGGACTTTAGATCGAGCCCGAGAGAAGCACCAGTTAACCACCTATTTGATCGAGGGAACCACCTGTAAGCTGTTTCTAAGGCATGATATTGATGAAATGCTTGGTGCTCCCCCGGTGAATGTAACTGGAATGCAAGCGTGGATGACTATCGGCCAGGCTGCTGGTTATCTGCGGGTTTCAGAAAAGACAATTAGTCGTTTGAGGGGGCAAGGGGAACTGAAGAGCTACACAGGATTCGGAATGAGTTGCCCTCGATTCAGGCGAGCAGATCTCGATCGGCTATTAGGCTATTCAGCCACAAAATAATTCGACTACATCTACCTTCGGCAGATTTGATCAGCTCTCACGTAAGCGTTTTCTCGTTCTGGTGAGCTAGATGCCTTGGAGGCTGCACGCGATTTGCGGCAGGAGGTGGATCGAGCGTGTTACCGGGCTGCATTTTAAGTGAAGTGGGTTCAGGAGCGTTGTCGGGGTTCGATGAAGAGTGCTCCGTTCTGAATAGAGCAGCGTGCGCGTTTGTCCTCTTTGGTCTGTCTTCTATTCTCAAGTCCTTGTGGAATTATTAGGGAAAGATTACATAGTAGTCATAGCTGAAGATGCCGTTTTAGGGGCACGGCTCAAATCGTAGTTAAAAAGTAGTCAATGGGATTTGTCTAACGCTTGGTGATTAAGCACGAAAAAGCCCTAAAGCTGTGGAGCTAAAGGGCTTTTAAAATGGAGCCACCTGTCAGAGTCGAACTGACGACCTGATGATTACAAATCAACTGCTCTACCAACTGAGCTAAGGTGGCCTACTTACTGGATCGGGGACTTGAACCCCGAACCAATTGATTAAGAGTCAACTGCTCTACCAATTGAGCTAATCCAGCAAGTTTGTTAGTGACGTTAATCACCAACGAAGATGCGGAGAATGTTTCTGCAGTCCCTCCTGTCAAGCCAGCGATTTCATTTTTTTAATTTTCTTTTTCTTCTGACTCTGCATCTGGCTTGGGGCCGCGCCCAGACTGAGGTTCCTTGCCATCGGGACGTTGCGAACGGGGGCCTTTTTTGTGGTGATGTGGGTGTGGTGCCATGAAGCCTTGCTCTTTAAAAACGGCTTTGCGCTTTGCGGGAGACATTTCTTTGAGCTTTTTGCGCCATTCTGCGCGCTCTTCCGGGCTCATTGCCATCCAGCGTTCGCGCATGGCTTCGCGTTGCTGTTTGGGAATTGCTTCAAATTTCTTACGCATCTCATCGACCTTGCCAGGTGCCATGCTGTCAAATTTACCGATCCGCTCACGTAACAGCGTCTTTTCTTGGGGCGACATCTTTTCGATGCGCTCGACGGTTTGACGCAAGTTGACCAGCTCAGCGTCGTTCATTTGCAGCAGGTGCTGCAGTAGCCGTGTCTCTCCGCCTGAGCCTGGTTGAGATATGCCTTCAGGGGCTCTGTCGCCGATACTTTGGCCGGCCGCGCTGGTGGCTGCAATTAATAGACAGGCGAGCGCTGCGATGAGTATAGAAGCTTTCATGATTCGATGTCGAAGGTGAGTGCGTCGAGTGTGTTTAACAGGTTGGTGCTACTGAATTGTTCGTGCTGAAGTTGGCTGAGTCCGGTGAGGCCTTCCTCTAAGAGGAAGATTTCCTGCATGTCGGCTGCGCTGAGCGCTGGGGCTGCCACTGCGGTCGGCTTAGTTGGAATGAGTTGCGCGAGGGTAAAGGCGACTGCGATCAGCGCGGCGATGGGAAGTGCAAAGCGTAGCAATTGGCCGACGGAGCTGGTGCGCTGCTTCTCTACGGGGAGCTGGTCGGCAGCGGCCAGCACGCGTGCGACGAAGTCGTCGCTGGGCTGAAGCGGGCGGCTGGCGAGGAGGTCGTCGATCGTGCGGTCGAGTGGGTCGCGTGAGTCTGTGGTTTTCATGGTGAAAATGAGTGGGAAAGTTTGAAGGTGGGAAAGTCGGAAGGTGGGAAGAGTTGTCTAGGCAAAGTCTTTGAGTTCGTGCCGTAGGTGGGTGCGTGCGCGGTGTATCCAGGTCTTTACGGAGCTGAGGCTGGTATCGAGGGCTTTGGCGATCTCATCGTAAGCGAGCCCTTGCTGTTGTCGTAATAGGATAGCGTTGCGCTGGTTTTCTGGAAGTGCCGCGAGCGCGAGGTGGAAGGCTTCTTCAATCTCGCGGGTTGCATCGGCCTGTTCAGATTGCTGCTGCATGACAAAGTCGGTGGGGTCGATGAAGTCAAGCGGGCGGCGGGCGCGTTTGCGGTAATTGTCAATCAAGCGACGGCGGGCCAGGGTAAAGATAAAGGCGCTGAAAGTGCCGCGGGCCGTGTAGCGCGGCGCGGCGCGGTATAGTTCGAGGAAGGTCTCTTGGGCGAGATCTTCGGCGTCGGCTCGGTTGCGGGTGGAGCGGTAGAAGAAGTTAATTAAGCGAGTCTGCCAGCGCTGCACGAGGCTGGCGAAGGCACTGGTGTCGCCTGCAGCAAGTGCACGCAAGCAGGCGCTGTCGATATCTTCAACAATGGCTGCGGGGGCTGGGGGCGTTGGTGGGGTGGTTCTGTCCATAATACCAGCGGGCGTGTGGGGATGTATGATCCAAGCTCGAGTGGTGGTCTGTTCGTGAGTAATCATGCTTACTCAAACAATCGAGATTTTGCAAAGAAAGTTGCAGTGCTAAGTGTAATATTTTGAGCCGCGACCACTTTTCGGTATAACGTGTATTTTTTTAGTCAAATATTGCGGTTATAAACTACCTGGGTGTCGACTTCCGATAAAGCCCATAAGTATGCGGGTTTACGCGATTTTTGGCATCAGTTATTCACAGTGCTTTGCGAATAACTTGTGCGTAAATACTAGATCTAGTGTGATTTTTTTAAAAATATACGATATACGGTGTTCATTTATTTGACAGCGCAGATTCGCGCGCACATAGTTCGAATTAGCAAACAACCCCTTTTACGCCCCAAAAAATCTATATTATTCATTTTCAACAGCTTCAGTTACGGCGATAGCTTTCCCGACTCATTTGCCGGGATTGCCGTCCTTTTTTAACTCTTTTTAGATCTCACCACCAACAACTCAAATATACTCATGGAAAAATCCTATACAATCGGCGATAAAACCTTCGTGCTCGACGAAGCGAAAGCAGAAGAAGCCTATGCTGCTAAAAAAGTTATTAACGGCAAGGACACGATGTTCTTCAATATCCTGCCGCTCAAATACCAGTGGGCGTATGATTTGTATAAGACTATGAAGAACAATCACTGGGAGCCGGAAGACATCCCAATGCAAAAGGACGTTGAGTTGTGGCGCAGTGCTGACCTTTCCGATGCGGAACGCTGGATCATCAAGATGGCAATCGGTTATTTCTCTGCGGCTGAGGGTATTGTTGGAGATAATATTCAGCATGTGACTCGTGAGTTGGTGACTGCTCCCGAGCTCAAGTTGTTGCTCGGCCGCCATGCGCATGAGGAGAATATTCACGCGGACTCGCTGGTTTATATGATCAGCTCGCTCGGCATCAACCCGCACGAGTGTGAGGCGATGTTCGAAGACATCCCAACTATCAAGCGCAAGACCGACTTCGTGGTGACAAACTCCCGTGGCTTGCGTCGCGACATGGATTTGACCACCACAAAGGACAAGCAGGCATTCGCTAAGAATTTGTTCCTGTTTGGACAGTGCATGGAAGGCACTCAGTTTTACGGTCTGTTCGGCATGGTGCTGTCGCTCTACCGTCAGAACAAATTTCCAGGTATCGGCCAAATGTTCCGCTATACACTACGCGACGAGTCGAATCATATCGAGGTATTCCGCAATTTGATCATGGATCTGATTGAGGAGAATCCGGATGTTTGGACGGCGGACTTTAAAGAAGAGCTGCGCGACTTGATGCGCGAAGCGATCTCGCTGGAGAAGGACTTTATCAGCGACTGCCTACCCGTCAATTCGGTTGGCCTTAGTGCTGAAGAATTCTGTCAATACATCGATTACATTGGCGACCGTCGCCTTGAAGATGTCGGCCTAGAGCCGTTGGGCGCTGGCGCCTCTAATCCATTCCCTTGGCTCGCTGAGATGATGGACATCAAGAAGGAACAGAATTTCTTCGAAGGCCGTGTGACCGAATACCAGAAAGCATCTGCTCTGGGACAAGTCGACGACGACGAGCTATAATTCAAAAGTTCGCCGATGCACCATTTCCGGAGTGCGAACCAAGTTCGCACTCCGTTTTCTATTTTCTACTGATTCTCCGGCCTACCCAGCCACCCCATTTACTAACTTGAACTAAAATAACAAACAATGATCCAAAAAATTTCATTCGAAGAAGACCTCGAACTTAAACGCTACGCATCGACTCCCAAAGATAAAAAACCGCGCTTTGATTGGGCGGCGGTGATCGGTAAGGAGCATTTTCAACGCTCCGAAATTAAAATTGAAGTTGAGGGTGGCGAGCGTGATTTCGATCTTGCTGAGATTGCCGATACCATTGGTGCAGCACTGACTGACTTGCTTTTGTCTCGTCATGAAGAAGAAATTTACACGGATGTGAATCAAAAGTTTGTTGCGAGTATTGCTGAGAGTGTCGGCAAAGTGCTGGCCACTTCGATTGAGCAAGGTCGTGCGTTGAAACTATCGGCCCACGACATCCATCTCCTCATTGAAAAGGCATTGATCGAGAACGATGCGCATGACGTGGCTAAGAGCCTAGTCTTTGGTCGCGCCAAGGGCCAAGAGCGTGAGCGTGATCCCGTTTCGATTCGTTTGATTCGTCGCAACGGCCAAGTCGTGCCGTGGAACGAGGCGAAGATCGAAGTCGCTGTTCGTAAGTCTTTTCTCTCGCTGCACTTGGACTCGACTCCAGCAGTCGAAGTCGCACGTGCCGCTACCGATCGTCTCAACGTTGCCGGTCAGGCATTTCTCAATATCGAAGATGTCCAGGATGCGGTGCAAGAAGAGATGATGCGCCAAGGTCATTTCAAGGTCGCCGAAGCATACATCCTGTACCGTGCGCACCGTTTGCGCGTCCGTGAGGATGAGGGAGAAGTGGATTCTAGCGAAGCATTGCAGGAGTCGATGATCGTCGTCACCGAAGCAAATGGTGAGAATACATTCTGGGATGGTCTCGATCTGAAGCGTCGCATCGAATTCGCGATGATTGGCTTGGATCTTAATTTAAGCGCTGAGGCAATCGACGACGAACTGCGTCGCTCGCTCTATCCGGAGATGACGCGTTCGGACTTGCAAAAGACGATCATACTAAATGCGAAGAGCATGATCGAGCGCGACGCTGACTTCTCGCTGTTTGCTGGTCGTGTATTGATGACATACATTTACGAAGAAGTGCTCGATTGGGACATTCTACGTGATGGTGTCGAGCAACTCAAAGAGGCACATCGCCGCGGCTTTAAGAGCTACCTAAAACGTGCGATTGAGATCGAGCGCATCCACCCGAAACTACTCGACTTCGACCTCGATCAGATCGGTGCTGCACTCGACCCATCGGCTGACCTCGATTTCGATTATCTCGGCGTGCAAACTTTATATGACCGCTACCTGATTGTCGATAAGACCGGTAAGAAGCACCGCCATCTGGAAGTGCCACAATACTTCTGGATCCGTGTCTCAATGGGCCTGTTTCACCATGAAAAACAAGACCGCGAGGGCTACGCCATTCGTCTGTACAATCTCTACAAGAGCCGACGCTTTTGCTCCTCCACGCCGACACTGTTCAATTCCGGCACGTTGCACTCGCAACTATCGTCCTGCTACCTCTACAAGGTCGATGACAGTATCGAGTCGATTATGCACCGCGGTATCGCCGACAATGCCTTTCTGTCTAAATGGGCCGGTGGCCTCGGAGGTTCTTGGACTGCGGTTCGCGGCACTGGTGGATTTATTAAAGGTACCAATGGTGAGAGCCAGGGCGTGATCCCATTCTTGAAGTTGCATAATGACCAACTCGTCGCAGTCAACCAAGGCGGCAAGCGTCGCGGTTCTGGTTGTGCGTATCTGGAGTCGTGGCACAATGATTTACCCGATTTTCTGGAGTTGCGTAAAAATACCGGTGACGACCGTCGCCGCACGCACGACATGAACACCGCGAACTGGATTCCGGACTTATTCATGCAGCGTATGGAAGCCCGCACCGAGTGGACCCTGTTCCGCTCGAACGAAACACCTGACCTGCACGAACTCTACGGTAAAGCGTTTGAAAAGCGCTACACCGAGTATGAAGCGATGGCAGAGCGCGGCGAAATCTTTGGCCGTAAACAACCCGCTCTCGACCTGTGGAAATTAATGCTGCGGATGATCTTTGAAACAGGGCATCCTTGGATCACTTTCAAGGACCCGTGTAATGTACGCAGTCCGCAGGATCACTGCGGTGTGATTCACAGCTCGAATCTCTGTACCGAGATTACCCTCAACACCAGCGACGAAGAAACTGCGGTATGTAATCTGGGTTCGGTGGTGCTCGACTCACATCTGGATGCCGATGGTAATCTGGATCATGCCAAGCTGCGTGAGACGATCAGCATCGCAGTGCGTGCACTCGATAACGTGATCGACATCAACTTCTATCCAACTGAAGCCGCTAGAACTGCCAATAGTCGTCACCGTCCGATCGGGCTTGGCATCATGGGGCTGCAAAACACGCTCTACAAAAAAGACATCGCATTCGCGTCTCAAGCCGCCGTTGAATTTAACGACGAGTTCATGGAAGCCATCGCCTATTATGCCTACGAAGCGTCCAGCGACATCGCCGCTGAGCACGGCACTTACAGTAGCTATAAAGGTTCCAAATGGGACCGTGGTCTGATGCCGCAAGATACACTGGATATACTCGAGCAAGAACGTGGCGAGAAAATCGAAGTGCCACGTGCGGGTAAAATGGACTGGAAGCCACTGCGCGAAAAAATCGCGAAGCATGGTATGCGTAACTCCAACGTGCTCGCTATCGCACCGACCGCGACCATCTCCAATATCATGGGCACCACGCCATGCATCGAGCCGACCTATAAAAATCTGTTCGTAAAGAGTAACCTATCCGGTGACTTCATCGTACTTAATGGCGAGCTGGTACGCGACTTAAAGAAGCGCGGGCTGTGGACGCCTGAGATGCTTGATCATGTTAAGTATTTCGATGGCGAACTCGACGCAATCGAAGGCGTGCCGCAAGACCTGCGCGATAAATACCGCACCGCATTTGGTATTGAATATAAATACTTTATCGATGCTGCCGCTCGTCGCCAGAAATGGATCGATCAGTCGCAATCGGTGAACTTATTCCTTGCCGAGCCAGACATCAAAACACTCTCGCACATGTATCGCGATGCATGGCGCAAGGGTCTTAAGACTACCTATTATCTCCGCACCCTGGGCGCTTCCAATATTGAGAAAGCAACCACCAGTGTGAAAAAAGAGAAGCGTGGACGTATCGGCCAAACCGATGCTGAAGCGGCGGCATCCGCAGCAGCCAAAAAGGAATTCAGCGCGGCAGAGGCCAAAGCTTGCTCAATCGAAGCCATGATGAATGGTGAAGAGTGCGAAGCTTGCCAGTAACGTTTCCACAAGATATTGTTATTATCTTATTATAGGAAAGCCGCATCCGAAAGGGTGCGGCTTTTTTGTGGGCAATCGTCGACGATGATTTGGGATTCCCGCGGCAGAGTATAGGGGAGGGTCCGCCTCCGCGCGGACCGCAGTACATGAGCACCAAACACATTGCGGACGACACGGAGGTCGACCCTCCCGGCGAATTATGCTGCATCGGGGAGGGTCCGCCTCCGCGCGGACCGCAGTACATGAGCACCAAACACATTGCGGACGACACGGAGGTCGTCCCTCCCGGCGAATTATGCTGCATCGGGGAGGGTCCGCCTCTGCGCGGACCGCAGTACATGGGCACCAAACACATTGCGGACGACACGGAGGTCGTCCCTCCCGGCGAATTATGCTGCAAAGGGAGGGTCCGCCTCCGCGCGGACCGCAGTGCATGAGCAGCAAATACATTGCGGACGACACGGAGGTCGTCCCTCCCGGCGAATTATGCTGCATCGGGGAGGGTCCGCCTCCGCGCGGACCGCAGTGCATGAGCACCGAATACATTGCGGACGACGCGGAGGTCGTCCCTCCCGGCGAATTATGCTGCATCGGGGAGGGTCCGCCTCCGCGCGGACCGCAGTGCATGAGCACCAAACACATTGCGGACGACGCGGAGGTCGTCCCTCCCGCAACTGAAGGGCCTACGCAAGCGGAGACGCCACGATTAGGAGACGGTGATGCGCGGACGACACGGAGGTCGTCCCTCCCGGCGAATCATACTGTAAAGGGAGGGTCCGCCTCTGCGCGGACCGCAGTGCATGAGCACCAAATACATTGCGGACGACGCGGAGGTCGTCCCTCCCGCAACTGAAGGGCCTCCGCAAGCGGAGACGCCACGATTAGGAGATGGTGCTAGCTGGCCTAGGCGCTTAATTATGCTTAGCACAAAACATGGTCTGACAATCGCTGAAGAGGGGCCGGCGTTAAAAAGCAATCCGCCGGCCGAGCAGAAATTAACTAGCTTAAGATTTCAGGTAAATTACCAGTGCTATGACTAAATTGCTTCGCTGGGACATCTGCTTGCTGCAACAGAGTCAGCCAATAGTTCGCCAGTGGGGTATCCTTCTCAGAGAGTATAATATGCTCTCCTTTACGTAGATTCTTCGCGCCTCCGCCAGCGACAATCGCGGGAAGGTTCTTCAGTTGGTGGCCGGTGCGAAGATTGGTGCCGTAGCTGACGATGCAATTGTCATACAAGCGGCTGCCATCGCTATCTTTCGCCTCTTTTAAGCGATCAAGAAAGTGTGCAAATAACTCGGAGCACTTTTTGTCGCGTTCGCGGGAGGCATTCTTGCGAGGTTCGGAAAAGCCATAGTGGCTGAGTGAGTGCGCTTGCAGCGCGACTCCGATACCCACGAGCAGCGAGCACACGGGCTGGCGATAAGTGACCACTCGAGTCGAATCGGTCTGTAGCGCGACGATGATCATGTCGTACATCAACTTAATCTCTTCCTCACCAATCAGTTGGTCGATGGGCTCTGCAAAAGGCGCGTTTGGTTTAGGGATATTTGCCCATTTGGCCTGCCGCTCTAGTCCGAGTTCGACCTGACGCACGCCTTGGAAGTATTCATCCAGTTTTTCGCGGTCATTGGTGCTTAGATTTCGCTTCATTGCGCTGGCATTGACCCGCACAATATCTAAAATACTTTCCTTCTTCCTTAAGCGATCATCTAGCTCGGCACGGGTGCCGGTCTGTTGTTCGAATATGGTGTGATATAAATCAATCGGCTGGTTGATGCCCGGCAACGGATTGCCACTGTCATTCCAGGAGAGCGAGAGTCCGTTGCCATGGCCGGAATTTTGCAGGCCACTCTTTTCCTTGGCAGAAAGTACCAAGGATGAAAAGCGCGTGTCTTCGCCCAGATGTTGCGCCGCCACTTGATCGCAGGAAATTGAATTAAAAAAACGTTTGCCGGGAGTGCCAGAAACATTGGCGCCGGTGAGGTAGGATGAACTACCGCCATGTGGATTTGTCGCACCTATATTGGTTAGATTCGAAATCATAGTGATGTCGTCTTGGTGGCGCTTCAACGGCATCATCCCTTCGGTGAGACCGATATCTGCGAATCGACCTGCCTGTTTGGGATAGAAAGTATCCTCAGTAAATCCAAACCCGCCTCCAAGGAAGATCATCCGCTTGGGCGCAACATAGGAGGACGCCGTCTTGCCGAATGAAAAGCTCTCGAGGAAAGGAAGTGCCAAACAGGCGCCACTTGCTCTGAGGAAAGAACGACGAGTGATGGGGTTGGTTTTAA
>Ga0209092_10002819_pt1 | contig 15610 bp, 22 predicted proteins | sample FraStrMetagenome_FD_187446 | JGI IMG/M metagenome (GOLD analysis project Ga0209092, IMG submission 187446) | Marine eukaryotic phytoplankton communities from Arctic Ocean - Fram Strait ARC3M Metagenome (SPAdes) (version 2) | ecosystem: Environmental > Aquatic > Marine > Oceanic | place: Fram...
AGCAAGTGTGTTAAGTATGAAATGTCTACGTGAATGTCAGTAAAAAAACAGATTAGTGAAATTTACACTATAAAAAAACAGATTAGTGAAATTTCTCTAAAAAAAATAATAATAATAGTAATACAGAACACTTAGTAAAATAATACTTTCTATTTTTAACTTGTCTAAATTGTGTGTTATTTTATTAAAACAATGAATGGAAGAATGACTCTCGATTCCTAATGGTCTTATACCGATCTTTCCGATTTCTTAGTCATTCCCATTAAAGTCATTTGCTCAACATTCCACCCAAAAGTTTTTGGTTCTCCAACTTACCCGCTAGACCGGTAAAATTACCTTTTGCCTTAAACGTAGAAAACCATTATTGATTTCTTTCTCGTGATACTTGTATGTGGCAACATCTGTATTCTTAGCGCAGATATCCAAAGTGTTCTCCTTTGAACTAATCCTTACAACCGCGCCACGAGTAATGCCTTCCAAGTTCTCTGAGCAGAATTCCCTGATGGAGTGCATGGCGATATGAATGTGTTTTGTCCTTGAGCTAACTTGTTTATTCTTCACAAGATACTCACAACCCTCATTGTCCTCCAACAAATACCTGGAGTTTTAATATAGGCAATCTCCTCTAATAGCATCTGTTGGAACTTCGCCTCTCTACCACCATTACTCAAACTTTTCTACTTCGCTTCTGCTGTACTATTCGAAATTGATTTTCTCCCTTACTTGAATATGCCGTCAAGCATCCTCCCAATGTGTGCAATTCGCCACCGACGCTCTTCCTTGTAACTGGATCTTTTGCAATGTCCAAATCCATGAGAAAAATTGTACGCAAGTCAACTGGTTTGCGTAATATCATTCCCTTAATTTCCATACCCTTCATGTATCCAATCAACCTACCAAGTGCCACCCAGTGTTCTTCTCCAGGATTTGACATATGTCTGGCAAGATCTCTTACTTGATTGCACATCTTCGGTCCAACCTTTGTCGGAAAAAAATAATCTTACCAACCAAAGACCTGTATTGGTTGATATGCAGTACCTCTCCAGGATTATTACCCAAAACCGAGTTGGAAACTCCACGCGAAGCATAAATTTTTACATCTCCGTCGATAAATTCTTCATAACTCTTAACGATGTCATCGACCTTAGCTTCCGTGGTACATAACACGTACATATCATTTTTGTTATTATTTCGTTTGAAATCATAATTAATACCGAGATGCTTCCTAAGATCCATCTCCTTGACGATGTTAAATTCCCTTTCAGTTCCTTCGGATGACCTCCCATAAGACAATCATCTACCGTTACCGCAGTGACCATCAAAGGAAAACCGTTTACATCTTTCTTGTAAAATACACAATGATCTGCCTTTGACTGAATAATACCGTTGCATTTATTACTCATCAAATGACCGACGAACCTTACGAAAAAGCGAAGTGCAGCATCCACTTGCCCATACATTCCATTCTGCAATTCGATGCAATATAAATTGAATTCTTCATTCGTCATAAATCGAGCAATACCAGCATTTCTGGTGGCTCTAGATAATACTTCTTTTGTAACTTGCCTTCCAAGAAAGCCGCTTCGACATGTAATCCTGTTTCTCTCCAACCGTGACTGTCCCAGAAGAATAGAATTAAAGCTATGACAATTCTTATTCACGAATCATTTGCCACTGGACTAAACTTTTCAGTAATGTCCACACCGAGTATTTGCATGTATCCTTTGGAAACAATTCGGGTTTTATACCGAATCGTTCCTTCAGGCTCATCTTTCTTTTTGTAGATCGTTTTAGTTTTGATGAGTTTACGACCAAGCTTCTTTACTGCTTCTTTCGGTACGAGTTTCCATGACCCTCTATCAAAACATTATTCACTTCTGCGATGCTTGCTGCAGTCCACCAATCCCGCTCCGGTCCATTGAGAGCTTCTTGATATGTTGTTGGCTCTCCGGGATCGGAGTTGAGGGAGGTGTTGTATATGAGCAGGGCTGAGTTTACAGAACCACTTATCACCGATATATATTCTTCCAAACTAATTCGTTTCACTGTTGTATTCCCTGTGACCTTCTTCTTGCCATCTGTCATGACACCCCTCTTAGGCGCTTTACTAGCAGTATTCACTTGAATCGGTGAATTTTTATGCGATCTTAGTGTCATACTGTGGCCAGATTTACCAACGTGTCTTGAATCTATGTTTATTTTCTCAGGGTCAGGGTGCACAAGCTTTTCCTATCATAATTCCACCTTCGTCGTAATTTGGTAGTCCTGGCTCTTTAGCTAATTCCATTGCGTCCTCAAAAATTCCTTTCAAATTTCCTCTAATTTGCCAACGGGTAAATTTCGTCCATGTCACACTATCAGTACTTATGACCCTTTTTGTCTTGGGATTATACATGCGATAGGTTCGAACCGGAGCATTCTGAACATAACCAACCATGATCATTGGCGTCCCTTTTTCTTCACCTTTCTTCACATACCTATTTTTAATCTTAACACTTCCAACTCGGCCAAATTCTTTTAAATCCTTTGGTTTCCAATTAGACGGTTTACCGTACCATAATTCGTATGCTGGCCTTTTACTCCTAGCAGTACGTGCAATATCCTGTAAGAAAGTTGCAGTCTCAATTGCCAGGTTGAAGGCCTTCTTCTTCGCATCTTTCGTAGAACCAGCTGCCTAAAGCATTGCCATCGCCATTGAAATTATTATTGTAAATCGTCTTTCGATCCGACCATTGTATTGTGGAGTATGTGGTGGAGTTTTCTCGATTGTTATTCCACCCATTTCTTCCACAAGATCTTTGACGCCCTTGTTCTCTCCTCCACCATCAATTCGAATATATTTTACTTCTTTCTTTTCACCTTCGCACCTTTTAATAACCTTCTCTGCGACCTGCGTCATTTGAGTTTTTGTACCTGAAAACCGTGCAAACATTTTGCCGCTGAAGTCGTCAACCGCACCGTGTAAGTATTTGTGGTTTAGCAAACATTCGGAAAATGGGCCAGTTGTGTCAATAAAAAGTCTTTCCCCTGGCATAGTTGCTTGAATCTTTGTTGATTTCGAAATTCTTGTTTGACATGCTTTTGCAATACCGCAAGCGTCACATGGGTTCAATTTACCAGTGAGGCGAAAACCATAGACCGAAGCCATTTCTTTCAAACGTCTCTCACCATGGTGTCCCCACTGATTATGTGCAACGTTCATGTCGATGTCCGTCTTTGAAACTGAAATTGGGTTACCGTCATTCCTTGCAATTGCATTCTCGATTTCCGACATCTTATCGTCTTCTTTAATTTTGAAAATACTCTTTGCATGAATATTAGTTAACTTTGATAGATTGTCTTTCTCTAAGCTAACCGATTTGTTCATTTCCTTAATTGTTTCTTTCGCTTTTACTGGTTCACCTTTTGTATCAGCAATACTATCTTCATCGTTATCGGATTCGCTATCAGATACACTTACTGCGTCATGTTGACTGCCAAGATCAGTACTGGTTTGCATGATTTTATTATACACTGGAAACTTAGTGACATCTCCCACAGTAGTCCATTCTCCATCGTCATCATTATTCTTTGAAGTAATCGAAATTTTGTCATTATCAACAATACTTACCTTTTTCAGCCATTACGTTAATAGAAGGAACTGTTTCAGCTTCCATATAATATAAATTGTCTTCCTTATCACTTTTGGCAAAGCGAAGTACCTGATTCTTCTTCTTTAATGTTAAGATGTTATCTTTACCACTGAGTACCCATCCTTCCTTTTGTAATTGACCTATACTGATAATATTCTTCTTTATCAACTTTGATTTCATAACGTTCTTTAACTCCATTGTGCTATTCGTTGAGGTATACTTTACTTTTAAATTTCCTTTCGTCTTGATGTATACTACACTCCCATCGAATCCTCTAACTTTATCATTGGTCTTTTCTTCGTTCTCTAACTCGATGCTATCATCACAAATTGCATGGGTCATGGAGTCACTGTCTGCTTGAAAACGCAGGCTTTGAACTTTGTTTTCATGATTTGAGTTCTCATTATTTTTTTTCAAACGATCTAAGATAATGCTTCCATCATTTACATCGCTTTTGTTTCCTTTATATCTAGGGTACTCTTTCTTTTTGTGTGCTCCACCACATATCCAACAAGGACCTTTATTCTTCTTATCGTTGCTGTTACTGCCATCTCCATTTCCTTTAGATTTTGGTCTTAGTTCTGGATGCTTCTTCCAGCACTGTGCCTCATTATGACCTTTCTTGCCGCAATACCCGCAAGACTTATCGTTTGTGACGTTCATAATGAACTTTTCATTCCCAGCTCTATTCCCGTGTAGCTGGGAATTATTTTTATAATACCTTTTTAGTGTGGTTTTAAAATCTTTGAGCTTGTTTGCACTATCCATCTTCGAATTACTTGTTGAGGTTTCCCATGTGTTGATAGTATTCTCGTATTTTGAATCCCTCGCCACACTCTCCGTGATCTTGATGATAAACTCCTTTGCGTCCTTCTTAAAGGACTTACCGCCTGTCTTCTGAAATCCTCAAACTTGTTGTTGATGTCCTCGACTTCAGTAAAGAATACCGATGGTGCTTCTCCATCGCTTTACTTTAACTCATCGAACTTTCTCTGGACTACCTGAGGATCTTCCATCTCCTTACCAACGTCATACTCGTTATCAAGGACCTCAAGCATCTCTCTTGCGAGTTTTTGTTCTTGATTAACTTCTTCGGAGCACCTGTAGTGGCAAAACTAAACAAGGCACATGCTGTATCGTTGTCATCGATCAACTTCTTTTCTTCTTCTATAGTTGCATCAGCCCTAGTTGGAAGTTGAAAGGAAGAATCCAATACATGCTTCAATTTATTCAACCTGATTAGATCTACGATAGTGTCCCTCCACTCTTCGTACTCGTTATCCTCATCTTTACCACTGAACCTGCTTACGGTTACACCTCCTGAAGCAGAAATGCCGACTTTGTCGTCGCCTGTCATGATTGTTGTTACTTGTCTTTCAATAGCTATTGTTCTCAACGAATCAAACATATATTTGTGTTGAGTATTCTCTATCTCAATATGCCAGAAATAATAATAATAGTAATCCAGAACACTTAGTAAAATAATGTGTTATTTTATTAAAAATCATGAATGGAAGAATGACTCTCGATTCCTTATGGTCTAATACCGATCCTTCTGATTTCTCAGTCATTCCCATTAAAGTCATTTGCTCAACAAATATGTACGGTCGTTCATTTATCGGTCTTGTATTGAACTTGTGTTGGTATTATGTGGATTCACAGGAACTATAAAAAATGTATTACGAGAACCCAATGATCGTGTGTGTATTGATGGAATTCATTATTCCTCTTGACTTTTATTTTATTGCGAGCGTTGATACTTATATAAGAAAATGATGTCACACTATACAATAAAATTAATTGATCTTGAGAGTGGGTTCACGATCATACAAGACAAGGCAAAGCTGATTAGACTTACTCTTAACATTCTACTTTAACTCACGATTTTTTGTCTACGATTTTTTTTATACTGCTGTAAGTCCTCACTCCTATACTGAGGTTTTGCCTTGGTATTGTGTATGCTTAACTTGATGTAATATTGAAGCATTCTGACAATAATATATATTATTCCGGAATAGGTTCATATATTTCTTATCAAGTTAATCATTATGAGTGAGGGCTGAGATCGTACTAGCCTCAACAAGGTTAGCACGTTCTCAGGTCCAGATGAAGATTTTCATCAGTGGTGGTTGAGAATCTATACGCATGCATCAGTCATTGGTGCTGCCGAGGCACTAGACGATGATTTTTCCCTGGTATTGCCTACAGATTGTGAAAGCGAACATCTCATGGAAGATGAAGTCAAAGCCGTTAAGACAAACGCCAAGATCGTTAACTCATTTGTTGCCTGCATCAATAAGAGCGCGACATTAATGCGGATCATCGCCTATTAACAAGACAATTGATGTCGTGTTGGGAGGGCCTGGAAAATCAAAGCTCGGTTATTTCAGAAATTTGCACCTGATGACTCCATTGCGTCAATACAGTTGGAGGAAGAGTTAAGTAAAGTGGAAAGAATGCAATGTATGACTTGTTTGAAAAGACCTCGGCACTACAACTTCGTTTTCATCATGAAACATTACTTATTGAATATCATGCGTGTGCGGCCAATGCAAAGAGAGTTCATTCAATTACGTCAAAAGAACCATACACCTTTAGTGCGTTTGAAGATGTCATCTCCACTTCACATCGCCAAAGCAGAGGGTTCGATTGTGATGATTCCAATGGTGATAATATGGAAGCTGTATTGACATCATTTTCTTTCAATGGACACTGTAACTTATGCAAAAATTGTGAACACAAAGAGACGGACTATATGGCCAAGGACTTGATCAATCCTACCCAAACAGAAAGTCAAACAAGAACAAGAAGAAGTGTTTGTTGAAAATGCTTTGTATGCTACCACAAGGAATACAATGGAATAACATGGAATGCCAAAGACAAGGAAAAACGCGGCAACAAGAAATAATGAAGGATTTCCTACCCTACGGGACTCGAATGAAGAATGTAAAAGAATAACTCTGAATGTCCTACGGGAATCAGACAAGTATTCTAAACCTATCACATTTTTAGTAATGTAAAGTCGAAATATGAATAAAGTGAATACACTGAATTAGGAGACTTCTAGCAAACTTTAAAGTTAAACGTAGAAGACCCTAGTGTACAACAATGAGCACAATGAATGAAGTTAAGATGGCAAAGGTGCCGGTGTTTAGTGGCAAGAAGAGTGACTTCCCGATGTGGTGGTCCAAGTTTAAGGCCGTAGCAGCTCAACGAAAATTTGTCAAAGTGATTACTGAAACAGAACAGGGACTACCAACCTCATCTAACGATAAAATTGATGAAAGTACGGTGAAAGGGAAAGCAACAATGAAAAAGATTGAGAGAAATGATTTAGCTATGGCAGCATTCACTATGGCGTTTCAAACGCAGAAGCTAATGAATATGTTGAATAAGGCCAAAACTCCAGAGTAGGAGAACGGTAAAGCACACGAAGTGACCAAGTTATTGTTGAAAAGATACAAACAAGATGACGCTATCAACAAAGCCGAAATGACCAAAGAGCTCACTGATGTAAAGCTAGGTGAGAGTGACGATCCTAGTGAACTATTCGAAGAAATGTATCGTATTAAGAATGTTTACGAGACGAAGACAAATATTGCTGCATATAGTGTGCTTATTCGTTTTGTGCTTTCGGTCGCTCCTGCGAAGTATCATGCTATCATAACGAGTGAGATGAGAGATAATGAAGAAAAACTCACGCTAGATGATCTAGAAGATGCAATGAACGATCAGTGGAGACTGACTCCAGAGGGAAAGAAGGATGGCCATGAAGAAGACGACAAAGAAGGTGAAGGTGCGTTATCTGCATTCAGTGGGACGTGTTTCAAATGTGGAAAAAGTGGACACAAAGCGTTGCAATGTCGAAGTAGTGGGGATCGAAGAAGAAAATTCAACGGCAACTGCAATCATTGCGGCAAGTATGGACATAAGAAAGCCAATTGCTGGCTATTAGAGAAAAACAAGAAGAATCATCAGAAAGGAACAATGGATCAAATTGAGAAAGGTGCTGGAGCAATGGACGCAAGCAATGAGGGCAACGAATTTCTGCTAGCTTCAAGTGATAATGTCTTATGTGGGTTGTACAATGAAGGAGCTGATGAGAGTGAATTTAGTACCGTAGGATTAACTTTGGCACAGAAGTCATTTATCCTGAAAGACCCTAATATTTGGATTGGAGATTCAGGTGCTACAAGTGATTCAACATTCAATGATATGGGAATGCAAAGCTGTGAAGAAACGAAATCAAGCGTAACGATGGGTAAGGGTAAATCAATTCATCCTAAGAAGATTGGAGATATTGCAGTCACTTTTCACAACAAGAATGGATGACTGACGTGGCGTTCATTCAAGAGGCAAACTTCAACCTATTCAGCATTACAAGAAGTTTGAGGCAAGAGTTCAAGCTCGGAGGAGATAAGAACAGTATCTAGTTGGAGAAGAGCGGCAAAAAGATTGTTTTCGATATTGTCATTCCAACGCCTAAAGGGGGCAATCTATTGTGCCTACCTGAAAAGGAAGAATGTGGAGGTAGGAAGTGCTTCTAAGGCAAACAAATTGACAAGTGTTAACTTAGCGCATCAGATATTCGGACATGGAGATGAAGCGAGTACCAGAAAGACTGCGAAGGCATTAGGATTTGAACTTAATCGAGGAACTATGACACCCTGTGTATCATGTACAGCTGCAAAAGCGAAGCAGAAGAACTTGCCATCACATGGAGAGCATGTTCTGAGTACTTAGAGCAACAGGAGAGTATTTCTAGACTTGTCGACAGTGAAATCGCCGGGTCATCTGAATGTGAGAGTGAATAAACCTCATTGAAGAATTACAGTTGATGAGAGAACACAGTTGAAAGTTTCGGATTTTTTTGAAACAAAAAATGGTATGGTCGAGCCTACTTGCGAGCTGTTCTACAAATGGAAAGAGGCAGGAATGCCTGTCAAGATCGTCAGGATGGATGGAGCTGGAGAAAACATCAAATTGAAGAAATGCACCGACAGTGTAGATTGGAAATTGGGTATTGACTATGAGATTACTGCACGAAATACGCCACAACAGAATCACTTGGCTGAAATTGCATTCACAATAATCGGAAATCGAGGAAGAGCCCTAATGCATCATGTCAACGTGCCAGAAGAGATTCGCTACAAGTTATACCGAGAAGCCTTTACAACAGCAACACACTTAGATGGGTTAAAAGTAATTGCAATTGATGGAGTGGACAAAACAAGATATGAGCACTGGTGTGGAAAGATACCTCGTTTTGCAAATCATTTGCGGACATGGGGTGAGGCAGGAACTGTCAAGACGATTACAACAAAGGTGTCAAAAGTTCTGGATAGAGGGATTCAATGCATGTTCGTTGGATATGCAATGAATCACGATGGTGATGTCTACAGAATGTGGAACCCAGAAACGGTTAGAGTGATGATCAGCCGGGACGTGATTTGGCTAACAAGAATGTTTTTTGAAAATGTACGTCCATAAGTAGTAGAAGTGGGACCGTCTATCGAAGAAGGATATACAGAAGATGGTACTGCAGATGGAGCTACAGATGGAGCTGCAGATGGAACCAAAGTTGGAACCGAAGAGGGAATTACATTTGACACAGGAGATGAAACTGAAGAAGAAACCATGCCTACTGAAACTGATGGCAAGCAAATGCGACGTGGACGAACCACTCGGTCTAGACAATCCACATATCGTCCAGCCAGGTTAACAGACGAGATGAATTGTGCAGAATTGACTTTTGCTGAGAAAACTACTATTCAATCTTGGAGGATGAAGAAATTGCTTGTGTTGGATCTAGAGTTGGAGGTGGGTTCTCAAATATCTCAGAACTGAAAGTGATAAAATACAAGGAGGCGATAAAAACCAAAGAAAGGGACAAATGGGCCAAAGCTGTGGAAGAAGAGCATCAAAGAATGCTGAAGTACAAAGTGTGGAAACAAGTTAGAAGAGAGGATGTCCCAAAGGATGCAACAATCATTACATCTACCTTGGCAATGAAGAAAAAGTCAAACGGCACATATCGTGCAAGACTTAATGGAAGAGGTTACGAACAGATTGATGGAAAGCATTATGATGGAACGTCTATCGCATCGCCTGTAACCAACGATGCAACGATACGCATCACAATGGTGCTAATGTTATTAGCTACTTAATCGGCACAGATTGTTGATGTTAAGGGTGCTTTCTTACATGGTAACCTCGATGATGATGAGAAAATGTTCATGGAAATTCCTGAAGGATTTGAAGACAAGTATTGCGTCAATTGTGTTTTGTTGCTGCCAAGGACTCTATACGGTCTAAAGCAAGCGGCTATGGCATTTTGGAAGCAACTACTGGCTGCCATGAGGAGAATGGGTTTTGAAAGAAGCAAAGCTGACCCATGCTTATATTATTGCTGGACAACTTGTGGATTGGTTCTGTGGTTATCTTGGATTGATGACTGTTTATGCATGGGTCCAGCAGAGATCGTGGAAGAGAAAAAGAAAGAACTTATAAAGCAATTTGACTGTAGTGATGAGGGTGGTCTTGATGAATACGTCAGGTGCAAGATTGCTAAAAATTCAAAAGAAAAATGCCTGAAGTTCACACAGACAGTACTGTTACAAAGTTTCGATAATGAGTACGAGACTAACTATTTAATGAAGTTCGAAACACCGATGGAGACTGGAAAAGTGCTGGTCAAAGCAGAACCTGAGGAAAGGCTTGGAAAATCAATGCAAAAGTATTACCGTTCGGGTGTCGGGAAACTATTGTATCTAATGAGATGGTCAAGACCCGAAGTTATGAACTCGGTGAGGGAGTTATCAAGACAAATGACAAATCCTGTTGGAAATCATGTCAAGGCCATGCACAGAGTGATGAAACATACCTTAGCCTATCCCGAACGTGGATGGATGTTGAAACCATCTGGTGTATGGAATGGTGACAAAGATTTTGAATTTGTAATACGCGGAAGGTCTGATTCAAACTATGCAACGTGTCCAGTTACGAGGAGAAGTGTGAGTGGATATGTAACTTATCTGATGGACGCGCTGGTAACAGCCAAAAGCGCCATGCAAAAGGTAGTGACATTATCTGTTACCGAAGCGGAACTAATGTCGGCAGTACAATGTGTGCAAGACATGCTATATGTGATGCGAGTGTTAGAATCCATTGGTTTAACGGTGAAGAAACCTATGATGTTTGAAATGGATAACCAGGGCGCGGTAGATTTAGCTAATAACTGGAGTGTAGGAGGGAGAACTCGCCGCATAGAGACCTGTCAACATTTCCTACGAGATTTGAAGGAAGAAGGCATAGTGAAGGTTACATGGACTCCAGGATCAGAGAATGAAGCTGATCTGTTCACGAAGAATTTAGCAGGGCCTGATTTTAACAAGCATGCACTGACTGTTCTTACTGAACTCTAGCATCAAAGAAAGGGGGAGTGTTTGTTGAAAATGCTTTGTATGCTGTCACAAGGAATACACTGGAATAACATGGAATGCCAAAGACAAGGAAAAACGCGGCAACAAGAAATAATGAAGAATATCCTACCCTACGGGGCTCGAATGAAGAATGTAAAAGAATAAATCTGAATGTCCTACGGGAATCAGACAAGCATTCTAAACCTATCACTTTTTTAGTAATGTAAAGTCGAGATATGAATAAAGTGAAAGTTAATATACTGAATTAGGAGACTTCTAGCAGTGTTCTCATTGCAACAAACGTGGGCATACTGCAGAGAAATGTTGGAAACTTTACCCGGAACTGAAACCGAAACCAAGTACTGCCGGGAATAATTCTACTGCTTTTGCCGTTATTGAGTGACTCCCCTTTTGACATCGTTCTTTGTTCTTTGTCATCCAATACCGAATGTCTTGTGAACGAAGATATTTGGATATGCGATAGCGGAGGCATGAATAATCTCACTGAGTTTTGACCAACGTGACCAATATGCGCAAGGCTACAGAAGATAATCTAGTCAGTACGAGTAGAAGCATGAGTGTTGCATCCATCGGTGATTTAAGGTGCTAAGCACCCGATGGCAACCCAATCATGCTAACTGATGTACGGTACTCTCCGTCGTGCCCTTTTAACCTGTCCTCAGCCACGACGGCAACCAATCTTGGTTGGAGATCAACAGGGAATGAAGAGGGATATGTATTTGAAAAGAATGGTGTTCGAATTGCATTTAACCTGAAAGTAAAGACAGAGAATGGTATTTTATGGCGCAAATATCTGCCACGAAGCAGCACTGAAGTAGCAGCAGTCGTGACCAGATCTGTTTCCGTGAATCGCGTTCACGATATGCTGGGAGACATAAGTGAAACGTCCTGTCTTGCCATTGCGAAGCATTTAAACATTCAGATTACTAAAGGTCCATTAACAGTAGGTGAAAGTTGCGCGATGGACAAGGCTAAGCGGGAGCCATTAAGGAGAAATAAAAGACATTCAAAGGCAACCAAGGCCAATGTAAGAGTGTTTATTGATATCCTACCATTTAAACAACCCAATGACATTGAGGATAAGTTGAGAAACTTAAACTGTGTATCTGTGTCGATTAGTTCTCAGGTTTGATTAAGTCTTGTTTTCATAACAAGTCGAGTTCTATTGGCGCTGCACTATGCAATCACTGGGTCGATTCAAAGGCCAAAAAATAAAACCGTAACAAGAGTTAGACTTGATAACAGTGGAGAAAACAATTCATTTGAAACCCTTGCAAATGGTTCACAGGTCGCACTTGGTATTTACTTCGAGTTCACTGCAAGACGTACACCACAGCAGAATTTGTTGGCCGAACGAGGTTTCACCACGATTCCGTTTAGACCTAAGGCAATTATGCATGCTGCTCATCTATCTCACTATTGGAAATACTTTCTCAGGAATGAAGTGTTTATGTATGCTTCGATGATGCATGGCCTTGACTTGGTGGAGAGGAATGGAAGCTTCAAATCGAGATACGAGCATGACTCCAATGTTTACCCAACTGGGCCAAGGTCGGCAACCTCAAGGCCTTTGGTGAAGCGGGAGTAGTCAAGTCTATACTGCCAACGGATGCTAAACTCAACTACAGAAAAACGAAGTATATGTTCGTTGGGTATAGCACTAAGCATTCGGGCGATACAGTGAGGATGTTCTGTGCTAAACAGAAGTCAGTTATTATTAAGAGAGATGTTGTATGGCTCAACAAAATGTATTTTCCACCTATAGACCAAGCTGAAGAGAGCACATCTAATGATAGAGTTCCAGTAATTGAAGAAAGCATATCTGTCACTGAAGATTTCGATGAGGACAACGATGTGGAGGCCGATCGACAGCAAGGAAACAGCTACGATCAGGCGAATCGTCTGCACAGTGTTACTCCAGCAGTGATAGGAGGAGCGTCATCAGCATGCTTGTCTTGTATCATCGGTTCATTGGAATAGAAATGTTCTTGAGAGGTTTCATGGGAACGACTAAATCGTCCCAAGATATTTGTTGTTTGTGTAATTGAAGACGATACCAAGTTCTGTGAGGAATCGAGCGCCAAAGATAGTGCCGTGACGACCAACTGAGTTGTTGTCGATGTTGGCTGTCACCGAGATGGATCGAGATGCACAGAAGTCGGGTAGTTTAATTTTGACCGTAGCGGTTTCAGTAACGTGGGATTTGCCGTAGCGGCCTGTGACGTGAATGTTCGCATCCACGATGGTACATTTGATCATGGGTAGGACGGAGCGCTTGACGTGGATACCCGTGGCTCCACTGTCCAACAATCCTAAAACCATCTTTTTGGAAGAAGATAACTCAACGTGGATTTCGGACAGAATAGGATTAGATTGCTTCTTGGTCTCTTTTTGTTGAAACCACAGAGTCGCATCGCACTATCCTAGTCGGGTTCCCTTTGATATTCCATTCGGATAACAAAAATCTCTTTTTCAACAACTTCAAATCTGAGAGAGTTTGTCGTTGGCGCCTCCTATTAGAAGAATACATCTATGAATTCGTATACACGCCAGGCAAGGAAAATATTATTGCCAACACGATTAGTCGGTATCCGATGCAACCTATCTGCAACAATAATATAATGGAAGTTAATACCCTCGCACTAGATGATGACGACATGCCGGTGAGCTACGACTTGATCGCGAAATGCCAAATCGCCGACCCGAAAATTCAACAAAACCTCTCTCAACGTACCTACATCACTACCATCATCTCCGACCACAAATTGGCCATGTACAAGGGCAAAATTGTCATTCCCGACAGCTTGGTCATGCGTTTCATCGAATGGTAACACCAAATGTTCAACCATCTCGGACAATACCGCACCCATCAAACTATTTCTCAATACTTCTTTCATCGCGGCCTTTCACTTCATACCTCGAAGTTTATCAAGAACTGTCCAATCTGCCAACAATGGAAGCGTCCAGGCCGTCGATACGGTAAAATACCTGCTCATACAACACAATATCAACCTTGGGAGTGTATCCAGATTGATCTATTTAGCCCGTGGTCCTTCGACGATGTAAATGGCACTACCCGACAAATCAAAGCAGACATCGTCATTGACGTTTGTACTAGATGGACTGAGATACAACAGTACGGGGTCAAGAAATCAGAAGAAATCTCGCTTATTATTGACAGAGAATGGCTGAACCGTTATCCTCGTCCATCCTACGCCATCTTCGACAACGGTACGGAGTTCTTGTCTGAATTTAAAGAGCTTCTAACCAGTTATGGTATCAAGCCTAAGCCCACAACGGTTAAAAATCCACAAGCTAACTCCATCGTCGAGCGCAACCATCTCACCATAGCGAAGAATCTCAGAACTATTAACCTATCAGCACGTCCTTTTGATGAAGACTCAATTCACGCAGTGCTACAGAATGTTGCTTTCGGTTTCCACTCTATCCTTCGCTCCAGTCTTGGCCAATTTGTATTCGGACGGGACATGATCGTAAACGTAACCTACGTTGCAAATTGGAAAACAATCAAAGATCGGAGAGAGTGAAATTTGCTTTTGAACAACGCCCGTGAAAATAGCAGCCGCCTTTCTCACGACTATCAACCTGGCAACAAAGTCTTTGTGACTAATCGTGATATCAAACGCAAGCTTCACTCGAATAAAGGTCCCACTTGATTCACAAAGTACACACCAATGGCACCGTGAAAACCCGTCGCTCTACGAACGTGACAGAAAGAGTCAACATCCGCAGGCTCCACCCTATCCTTTAATCCGGTTCCATTTGGAAGCGAATGCACAGTTTATACTGTACGAGTCCTTCGTGAACCTTAGATTCTACTTGTGCTCTGCCTCGAATCTTATATCCTACATTTTCAAGACCGAATGTCTTGTAAGAACTAGATTGATAAGATTCGATAGATTTGTAAGACCGAACGTCCTGCAAGAACTAAATCATTTTAACCTACTTTAAAGCACTCGTTTTTCTCTATTACGACTTTTATTTACCACGCACTACGTCGACATACGACAGACCTTTCGGATGATATTCGTGAAGATTTGCGCGAACAATTGAATTTAAATATTTACTTTCCTCATCGTCAGTGGCCCATTGGTGGCGAGTTTAACTATGATAAGTTTGACGAGCAGCGCCGTCCTCAACATTCTTTGATTGAGTATACAGAGTCTGAAGCATCGACTGGAGTTAATCTTCCAGTGAGTTTCGTACGGAGAGACGGGTTATTACAGAATACTTACGGATTTGGCTATCGCTGCTTGACACTTCTCATTTTAAGGCACGACCGAAAAGTCTTCACAGTAATGAGAAACATATATATTCCTATAGATTTTTTTTAAACTGTATGCTTTTATTTTATTAACTTCTACTCTTGTACCAGGTATAAATTACTTCGTAGTTACAACTCATCCTCTTCATCAGTTACAGGTTCGGAAGAGGAGTAGTAGCAGTTGTTATATGATCGAAACATATAATACGCGTCATCGTTTTCCCTGTTATTGAACCATGAGTTCCCATATT
>Ga0209092_10002820_pt1 | contig 15605 bp, 8 predicted proteins | sample FraStrMetagenome_FD_187446 | JGI IMG/M metagenome (GOLD analysis project Ga0209092, IMG submission 187446) | Marine eukaryotic phytoplankton communities from Arctic Ocean - Fram Strait ARC3M Metagenome (SPAdes) (version 2) | ecosystem: Environmental > Aquatic > Marine > Oceanic | place: Fram...
CAATTGTGTCTAAAACAGCATCAATGCTTTTAACCATATCGTTGTCACCGTCAACAGCTAAATCGACTACTTCAACACTATCAATACAAGCGGCAACGCGTCTTGCTTGATCATTTGTGCCTCCATAGCAATTGGTAGGAACAATAAACTTGATCGCTTTTCCTTTGTTTTTCTCTTGTGCATCATGAATTAAACCCATCATAATTGCATATTGAATCGATAATCCGCTGGAAGCGACTAAAGGATTAATAGTTGTTTCTGTAATTTCTTTGATAGAATTTAAGACACTTGCTTTATTTGTTGCTGTTGCATGTTTTTTAGCGTCAAAGGCAGTGTTATTAACCAACGAATGTAAAGCAACAAGACAATTTTCTGGTGTCATTGCTATCGTTTCTCTTCTTCTTACATGCTGAATTTCTGAAATATAGTCTTTATTTTGTTCACCATTTACACATAAAACACTACCCAAGTGACCATGAAGATTGATGTAAAAGTCAATTTTCGGATTGAGGTCAATAAGTTCAATTTTATCTTGTTGTGAAATGAAAATGGTACTTCCATTAAAGTCAGCAACGTCTGTTACTTTATGAACTTTTTTTACATCAAATTTATAAGCATAAATATTTTTTAGTATTTCTGTATCAAGGAAATGGGGTAATTCATCGGTGTAAATAATTTGAGTATTTTTATTTGCTAATAAATTTTTTCTTAAAACAGCTAAAACTGGAACTAATTTTGAATCAAAATTAATAATATTTTCAGAATTTAGATCATTTAAATTCGCAATTGTCCATTCTAGAACGCAAGATAATGGGTGTCCCAGTCGAATATAATCGTAGGCAGTTGGCAATTCTTTTAAATCAGATAAATCTGAATTATTTTTATGAAATAAGATTTCAAATTGTTCTAAAAACTCTTTTTTAGCTAATTTTTCATTATAAATATCTAGTCGATGTGTTGTTAGATTTAACCAATCAGTTGGCATGTTCTCTAAGACATCTTTGATATACTTTAGCACTTTACTCTCTAACATAATTTTCAGCTTAAAATAGGTTGTAAAGATACAGTAATTAGATTTTTATAAGAATATTAAAAAGTGTTTTGTCATACTGCATGGAATCTCACAAACGATTTTATTATTTGAATACCGAACTAGGTTTGCCACATATCATTGAGTTTGAATAGTGACGTATTTTAACCAAAGGAGTTCATAACTTATAGAGTATTAACATTAATTTTCATATCAAATCTAATTGATAGAGTTGATAGAAAAAAGTATTGATTTTTTTATAATATGGTTGCCCTCCAATCTGAATTATTAATTACAGTACCTACCTTTATAGATCTCCTTAAATAAAAAAACCTCAAGCAAAAGCTTGAGATTTAAATATCAATAAACCCAAGTTTTGAGTTACATTTCTAATGCTTTCGTTGGGTTATTATCCATCAATAACTCTACCGGATTTTCTAATGCTTCTTTCACAGCAACCAAGAACCCAACAGATTCTCTACCATCAATAATTCTATGATCATATGATAAAGCAACATACATAATTGGCTGAATTACCACTTCGCCATTAACGGCCATAGGTCTGTTTACAATATTATGCATTCCTAAAATTCCACTTTGTGGAGGATTTATGATGGGTGTAGATAGCATAGAACCAAAAACACCACCGTTGGTGATTGTAAAAGTTCCACCCGTCATTTCATCAATTGTAATTTGTCCGTCTCTTGCTCTAATTGCCAATCGTTTTACTTCAGATTCAACACCTCTAAAAGATAAGTTTTCTGCATTTCTAATAACAGGAACCATTAATCCTTTGGGACCAGAAACTGCAATAGAAATATCATTAAAATCATGTTTTATTTGAAAGTCTCCATCAATCATAGAATTTACATCTGGATACATCTTTAAAGCTCTAACAATGGCCAAAGTAAAAAAGGACATAAACCCTAAACCAACTCCGTGTTTTGTTTTAAAATCTTCTTTATACTGTTTTCTTAAATCAAAAATTGGTTGCATGTTAACTTCGTTAAACGTTGTTAGCATCGCTGTTTCACTTTTTACAGCAACCAAACGTTCTGCTACTTTTCTACGCAACATAGACATTTTCTTACGCTCTGTATTTCTAGAGCCATTTGAAGGTTGCGTTCCCATAGAAGGAACTGCTTTTACAGCATCTTCCTTCGTAATTCTACCATCTTTTCCTGTTCCTTTTAAAGAAGAACCATCCATTCCTTTTTCTGCCAATACCTTTTTAGCAGCAGGAGAAGCGGTTCCCGTTGCATAGGTCGCAGTTTTTGGAGCTTCTTTTACTTCAACTTTCTTTTCTTCTTTTGGTGTCTCTGTTTTTACAGACGAGGCACCTTCTGGTTTTGCAGCACTAGTGTCTATCAAACAAACAACTTCTCCAACATTTACAGCGTCACCTTCTTCAGCTTTTAAAGTTATAATTCCACTCTCTTCCGCAGGTAATTCCAACGTTGCTTTGTCTGAGTCTACTTCCGCAATGGGTTGATCTTTTTCTACATAATCTCCATCTTCAACTAACCAAGTTGCTATTTCTACTTCTGTAATCGATTCTCCCGGAGAAGGAACTTTCATTTCTAAAATCATCAGTTCTTATTTTTACTTTTGTTGAACTTATTTCAACATCTAATTTATTATTTTTTCTTGAAATTCTTAGATAGCTTTAAAGCGCTTTATCATCATTAAAAACACTATCAATAACTGCTTTATGACGTTTTTTAAACCTTGTACTCGAACCAGCAGCAGGAACTGCATAGTATTTACGAGAGCGTACATTTAATTTTACTAAATCTAAACGCTCTAGCATAAAGCCCCAAGCACCCATATTCCTTGGTTCTTCTTGTGCCCATACATACTCTTTAACGTTCGGGTATCTATCTATTACTTTCTGAATATTTTTTAAGTGTAAAGGGAATAATTGTTCTATTCTTACCAAGGCTATATCTTCTCTTTCTAGATTTTCTCTTTCCTCTAATAAATCATAGTAGAATTTACCCATACAGAAAACTAACTTGGTTACATTTTTTGGGTTTAATGTATCATCTATTACTTCTTGAAACTCTCCTGTTGCTAATTCTTCAATTGTATTCACCGCTTTTGGATGACGTAGTAAACTTTTTGGAGTAAATACAATTAATGGTTTTCTATAATTACGTTTCATTTGTCTACGTAACAAGTGATAGAAATTTGCAGGAGTTGTACAGTTTGCCACTGTCATATTGTCTTCTGCACACAATTGGAGATAGCGTTCTATTCTTGCTGATGAATGTTCAGAACCTTGGCCCTCATATCCGTGAGGAAGTAAGACTACGATTCCGTTTTGCATCTTCCATTTATCTTCTGCAGCAGAAATATATTGATCAAACATTATTTGAGCTCCGTTAGAAAAATCGCCAAATTGTGCTTCCCAAATTGTTAATGTGTTTGGGTTAGCCATTGCATACCCATAATCGAAACCAAGAACACCATATTCAGATAATAACGAGTTGTAAATCGTCATCTGTCCTTTGCTCTTTGGGTTTGTATTTAATAAGTTAATCCTTTCTTCCGTAATTTCATCACGTAAAATTGCATGTCTGTGAGAAAAGGTTCCTCTTTCAACATCTTGCCCAGAAATCCTTACATTAAAACCCTCTTCCATTAAACTTCCGTAAGCAAGATTTTCTGCCATTCCCCAATCTAGTTGGTTGGTTTCAAAAGCCATTTTTGCTCTTCCATTTAAAATACGTTCTGCTTTACGAACAAACTTTACATTTTGAGGGACTGTAGATACTACTTTTGCAATGTTCTTTAATTTACTTATTGCATAAGTTGTTTCTGTTGGTTGCAACATTACTTCTAATTGCTGACGCACAAAACCTTTCCATGTAGACTCCATGAATTCTTGAACCTTGGAAGTTTTCACCTTTTTAGATTCATCGAACTCTCTTTCTAACATTTCTTTAAACTCTGAAGTAATCTTTGATAAATAATTTTCATTAATACTTCCCTCAGAAACTAATTGTGCTGCATAAAGATCTTTTGGATTTTGATGTTTTGCAATTGCCTTATATAATTTTGGTTGTGTAAAACGAGGTTCATCACCTTCGTTATGTCCATATTTTCTGTAGCCTAATAAATCTATAAAAATATCTGATTTAAATTTCATTCTAAACTCTAATGCCATTTCCATTGCATGGCAAACAGCTTCAGCATCATCTGCATTTACATGTAAAACAGGCGATAAGGTTACTTTGGCAACATCGGTACAATAGGTACTAGATCGTGCATCTAAATAGTTCGTTGTAAAACCAATTTGATTATTTACAACAATATGAATGGTTCCGCCAGTTTTGTACCCATTTAGCTTGGCCATCTGGGTTATTTCATATGCAATACCTTGACCAGCAATAGCGGCATCACCATGAATAATAATGGGTAAAATTTTACCTTCATCACCATCGTATTTTCTATCAATTTTTGCTCTGGTAATTCCTTCTGCAACAGCAGCAACAGTTTCTAAGTGCGATGGATTTGGAACTAAATTCATTTTAATTTCATTACCATCTCTGTAGGTTTTACTTAAGGTTAAACCTAAGTGATATTTTACATCACCATCTATATTTTCATCTTCGAAATCTTTTCCTTCGAACTCGCTAAATAAATCTCTAACAGGTTTCTTAAAAATATTTACTAATGTATTTAAACGACCTCTATGAGCCATTCCTAAAACACATTCTTTGACGCCATATTTTTCTGCAGCATCTCTTAATGCAACACTTATTCCTGGTATTAAAGCCTCACCACCTTCTAAAGAAAATCGTTTTTGACCTACATACTTTGTTTGTAAAAAACTTTCAAAAGTAACAGCTTGATTCAGTTTTCCTAAAATGTATTTTTTCGCTTCTATAGAATAATTTGGTTGATTGTCGTTTTTATTCAAACGATCTTGCCACCATTTTAGTTTTTCTGGATTTCGCATATACATATACTCAACACCAATAGAATCGCAATAAATACTTTGTAGATTTTCTATAATTTTTGAAAGTTTAGTTTTTCCTAAACCAAGTATTTCTCCAGCAGAAAAGGTCTTATCTAAATCTTCTTTAGACAAGCCAAAATTCTCTATATCTAAATTAGGCTGATATTGTCTTCTTTCTCTAACGGGGTTTGTTTTCGTGAACAAATGTCCACGAGTTCTGTAGCCATTTATTAGGTCTACTACCAAAAATTCAGATCTTACTTCATCAGGAATTTTATTAGAAGTTTCCACTTCAGAAAATGAGTAATCCTCATTAGCTAAATCATACCCCTGAAAAAAGCTTCTCCAACTAGGTTCAATTGCATCCGGATTTTTTAAATAGGTATCGTATAAGTCGGCTATAAAGCCAGTATGTGCTGCGTTTAAGAACGAAAATTTGTCCATGTAATAGTATATGCTTTTAGTATAAGCTAATTATTCGGGCAAAAATACAATTTTTGGAATAAAGGCTTGTTTATTTTTTACGATAAAATAAATGATTTTTTTATTAAAAGAATTTGGCAGTATTCTAAAAAGATATATATTTGCACTCGCTAAACACAATATGTGAAGCAAACTCCTCCTTAGCTCAGTTGGTTAGAGCATCTGACTGTTAATCAGAGGGTCCTAGGTTCGAGTCCTAGAGGAGGAGCCTAAAGAAAACCTTAACAGATTCTGTTAAGGTTTTTTTCTTTTAGCCTTTTATTAAAAATTCTTTTAAATCCTCATAAGAACTTGCTTTAAAGGCTACTTTTTTATTGTTAATTACTTTCTGAATTTGTGCTGGAACCGCTACTTTTACAGGTAAAGTTTCTTCAACGATATCTAAAAATTTTACAGGATGTGCGGTTTCTAAAAACACTCCGAATTCATTTTCTGATAATTCATATTTTTTTAATCCTAAATATCCTACTGCTCCATGAGGATCTGCAACATACCCAGAATTGGTATATATCTCTTTCATGGTAGTACGCGTTTCATCATCTGTAAAACTATAGGATGAAAAAGCACTCTTGAGAGTTTCTAAGTCGTTGTTAAATAATTCTTTAATTCTAATAAAGTTACTTGGGTTTCCTACATCCATCGCATTAGAAATGGTCGCTTTTGATGGTTTTGGATTGTAAATACCATTTATTAAATACTTAGGTACGGTATCATTTACGTTGGTAGAAGCTACAAAGTGTTTAATTGGTAAGCCTAATTTTTGTGCCATTATACCTGCACAGATATTTCCAAAATTTCCGCTAGGAACAGAAAAAACTAGCTCTTTGTGTTTGTTGTGTAATTCTTTGTAAGCAAAGAAAAAATAGAACATTTGTGGCAACCAACGTGCAACATTTATAGAATTTGCAGACGTTAAGGTTTTTGTAATTTCTTCGTCTAAAAATGCAGTTTTCACCATTTCCTGACAATCATCAAAAACGCCATCTACCTCTAAAGCTGTAATATTTTTTCCTAAGGTTGTCAATTGCTTTTCTTGAACATCACTAACCTTTCCAGAGGGATATAAAATAACCACATTCACTCCTTTTGCGCCTAAAAAACCATTTGCAACAGCCCCTCCAGTATCTCCAGAAGTAGCTACTAAAACAGTAATTTCTTCGGTATTTCCTATATTGAAATATTCTAAACACTTTGCCATAAATTTAGCTCCAACATCTTTAAAAGCCATTGTTGGTCCATGAAATAGTTCTAAAGAAGCAATATTATCATCAATTGTAACCAAAGGGAAATCAAAACAAACAGTCTCTGCAATAATTTCTTTTAATTTTTCAGTAGGAATTTCATCACCCACAAATTGTTTAATTACTTCAAAGGCAATTTCATGATTAGAATATTTAGAGATATTTGAAATAAAATCTTTAGAAAGCGGTGTAATAGTCTCTGGAAAATAGATGCCTCTATCTTTTGCAAGTCCTTGAACAACGGCATTTTTAAAAGTAGATTTTGGTGACTTATGATGTAAGCTGTAATAATTCATATTAATTTTTAATTAGTTCAAGATACAATTTGTTCATTCTTCAAAAATCATTCGAACTGACAAACGTATTGTCACATCGAGTGACTTCTCCTTTCAAAGAAATTGTATCGAGATGTTTTTATTTAATTTCAAGTATTTTCATTCCTTTTGGATTCACTTTTGAAATAAACATTTCAAAATCAATCCCTGAATTTTTATAACTTTCTTGAATGCTTTCGTATACATTTTCAGCAATTTCATCTCCCTTACAAAGGGCAAAAATTGTTGGACCAGATCCACTAATTCCAGCACCTAAAGCACCCCCTTTTATTGCGCTATTTTTAACGGTATCAAAAAACGGGATTAAAGGTTTACGAGCAGGTTCTACAATAATATCTACTAAAGAATTACTGATTAGGTTATAATTATCTGTATACAAACCACTAATTAATCCACCTACATTTGCCCATTGTGTAACGGCATCTTTTAAAGCAATTTTTGAAGGCAAAACAGCTCTAGCATCTTTTGTCTTCACTTCTATTTGTGGATGAATTGCTACAACTCTTAATTCACTGGGAACAGGTAATTTTATAATTTCCAAAGGATTGTAGCTTCTAACAAGAACAAAACCTCCATGTACTGCAGCGGCAACATTGTCTGCAATTGCAGAGCCACAAGCAATTTTTTCGCCAAACATAGCAAACTTAGTGAGTTCTAATTCAGAATATATATTCCCTAATAACTGATTTGCGCCAAAAGCAGCTCCAGCGGCACTAGCAGCTGAACTACCTAATCCACTACCTGGAGAGAACCCTTTATGAATTGTTAAGGAAATTCCAAAATCTGCCTTGGCTTCGCTCAGTATTTTTTTCACCACCGCACTTGCAGCATTTTCATCTACATTGTAGGTTAAATTTGCACCCGTGATGTTCGTGATTTTTACTACTTTTTCTGGTGTTTTGGTAAATGTCATTTCATCTCCAATGGCATCCACAGCAAAGCCTAAAGAATCAAAACCACAAGAGACATTCGCAACAGTGGCAGGAGAAAAAATTTTAATATATTTCATATTTTTAGTTAATAGATCTGATTCACAGTTTTTAATAAAGCAACAAATTACTCATGGCAAGTGTAAACGGAATCTTTTTTAAACATTTCCTATTCTAATTACATCCGCAAAAATACCAGAGGCAGTAACCTCTGCACCTGCACCAGAGCCTTTTATAATTAAGGGTTTTCTGGATATCTGTCTGTAAAAAATAATACAATATTATCACTTCCTTCTAAATTATAAAAAGGATGATTTACTGAAATGTGTTGTAACCCAACATTCGCTTTACCGTCAACAAATTCAGCAACATATTTTAAACGACAATCATTATCGTTTGCATTTTTAAAAATGTTTTGAAAATGCGCTTCGTTCTTTATTAATGAAGCATAAAAAGCTTCATTGTCTATTGTTTTTAAACTTTCTTTAGGTAAAAAAGCATTGTTTTCAATATCTTCTAATTCTAATTGATATCCACTTTCTCTCGCTAAAATTAAAATTTTTCTAGCAACATCAATACCACTTAGATCAATTTTTGGATCTGGTTCTGTATACCCTTCTTTTTGAGCTGCTTCAACAACATTATGAAATGTTGAGTTTGTGTCAAAAGTATTAAAAACAAAGTTTAAACTTCCAGATAAAACCGCCTGAATTTTATGCACTCTATCTCCAGAATTTATTAAGTTTTTAAGAGTGTCTATGATTGGTAAACCTGCTCCAACATTGGTTTCAAATAAAAATGAAGCATTGTATTTTCTAGAAACTTCTTTTAATGTTTTGTAATTATTAAAGCTAGATGCACAGGCAATCTTGTTACAAGTTACAACAGAAATGCTATTTCGTAAATATTTCTCATATACTTCAGACACCGATTGATTTGCAGTATTATCAATAAAAACACTGTTTCTTTGATTGCACTTTTTTACTTTATTGTAAAAATTTTCTAAACTTGTAGGCTCGCCATTGTGTAAGCTTTCTTCCCAGTTATTTAAGTTAACCCCATTGTTATTAAATACCATTTTTTTGGAGTTTGAAATTCCAATAACTCTAATATTGAGTTTTAAATTATCTCTTAAGAATTTTTTCTGTTGCAATAATTGTGCTAAAAAACGTTTACCAACATTTCCAACTCCCATTACAAATAAATTCAATTGTTTTATTTTTTCTTCAAAAAACTCTTCGTGTAAGGTATTTAAAGCCTTTTTTGCATCGTATTTATTGATCACTGCAGAAATATTTTTTTCAGATGATCCTTGGGCAATTGCTCTAATATTTACATTGTTCTTCCCTAGAGAACTAAACATTTGCCCGCTCAAACCTTGGTAATTTTTTAAGCTTTCTCCAACCACAGCAATAATTGCCAAATCTTTTTCTACACCAATTGGTTTTATTTTCTTTCTATCTATTTCGATACTAAAAGTTTCATCTAGAAGTCCTTTTGCTTTGACAGCGTCATTTTCATACACTCCCACACAAATTGAATGTTCAGAAGATGCTTGAGTAATAAAAACAACATTAATTTTTTCCTGAGAAAGTGTTTCAAACAAGCGTTTTGAAAAACCAGGTACACCAATCATTCCACCGCCTTCTAATGTAATTAGGCAGATATTTTCAATATGAGAAATTCCTTTAACTTCATTCTTGTTTTTAGGATTTTTACAAATTAATGTCCCTAAATTTTCTGGCTCAAAAGTATTTTTAATTCGTATTGGAATTTCTTTCCTTAATGCGGGCTGAATTGTTGGAGGATACAGAACTTTTGCTCCAAAATGAGACAATTCCATTGCTTCTTCATAAGAAATTTCTGAAATAGGATTCGCTTGTTTTACAACTCTTGGATTTGCAGTATACATTCCGCTAACATCTGTCCAGATTTGTAATTCATTTGCATTTAAAGCAGCAGCATAAATAGCAGCAGAAAAATCAGATCCCCCTCTACCTAAAGTAGTAGTTTCTCCACTATTATTCGAAGAAATAAACCCACCTAATACAGTAATTTGATGTTTGTTTTCTTTAAAAAAAGAGTTGATATTTTTATTGGTGGCTAGAAAATTTACTTGAGCATTTAAATACTCATTATTCGTAATAATCAAATCTCTACTTTCTTTATGGGTCGCCGCAAACAAACCTGCACTGACATTTGCAATGATGTAAGAAGAAAGTCTTTCACCAAAACTAGAAACTTTAGCGAGAGTTTTATCAGATAATTCCTGCAATAAATAGATCCCCTCATAAATAGACAATAATCTATCAAACAAACCAGTAACCTCTTTGTAAACTTCTTTTTTGTTTTTGGTAATTAAATCATCAATTATAGTATAATGGGTTTCTTTAATTGATTCTAAAATTTCTTTTGAAGCAGTAATATCTTCTAAAGCTTCATTAGCAGCAGATAATAATTTGTCTGTTGTTTTTCCAAAAGCAGAAACGAGCACAACAATTTTTTGATTTTTTGATTTTTCACCAACAATGGCTAATACTTTTTGTATGCTTTCTGAACTTGCTACTGAGGAGCCGCCGAACTTTAATACTTTCATTTTTTTATAATAAATAAGCGTGAAAATTGATTTTATAACGTTATTTCGATTTTTTCGAAATTATAATTGCCCTAGATTGATATGATATATAGAAACCCCTAAAGGGTAATAATAGAAGAAGTGCGAATAATTGTTTCCATAGAAATAGAAACTATCGCAATAGTTTTGTAATTTTTTTTATGGTTTCTGTACGTATTCACACCGCAAAAATAGAAGAAAAATTTATTTTGAAGGCTCAGGTAAGAATTATTTTATATAATCCATGAATTAATGTGATGTTCTTAAAAAAGCATCAACAATAAGTATAATAATTTATTTTTTATCGGGTTTATTTAACTTTTCTTTAATGATGAGTGCAATCGGTTTGTTTTCAATTTTACTTTCCAACCAAGACAAAATATCTAGGTATAAAAAAGCTCTTTTTTCATAAGGATGATTTTCAAACTTCTTTAATTTCGTGTGAATTTTTTTAAACTCATGTTTAATTTCATGGGGATAAACATCACTCAAATCTCGAATAGAGGTTAAAAATATTTTCTGAACTTCCTGCAAGTTTTCCATCTTTAGAAGAAATTTATAAGTGTCTAAAAATTGTCTTTCTAAATCATAATCTAAACCACATTCATAATGTGCAATTAAATTTAAAACTCTAGAAAAACACTGCAAATCTTCTGCAGAGGTTAGGTTTTTAGATTTAATAATCTTTTGTAAATATGCTATACAAAGCTCGTTTTTACCCATCCCAAAATACAAACACGCAATCTTATAGTATAACATTACTATATAGTGACTGTCTAATCGATTCTTATAATTTTGTATTTTTTGGTTAATAATCGCCACTAAATATTCTCCTTCAGAAAAGGTAGCTTCTAAAAAATGTAAGTGTAATTTATTGGAATATAAATAGAGAAAAATTAAAAGCTCTGTATTTGTATTTAAAGGAATAATTTTTTGGTCAACCTCTTCTTCAAATGAAGCTAATTCCTTTTTAAAAGTAGCTGTTTTTTTGACAAAAAAAGAAGCCTCTAATAAATAGTTTTTTCCTTTTAAATAAAAAACAGGATGTTGAGAAATATGCTTTATATCTTCTTTAAATAAATCTACCCATTTTCTAGCATACTTATAGCTCTGTATAAAATCTTGCGTTAAAAAACTATACCATAAATGAGATTTGTACAACCATAATTTCTCTCTAAAACCAAAAGTTTGATACTCGTATTTTGGAAGCTTGCTATTAAAATATGTATCAATAAACTTTAATTCTGCATTGTTTTTCACGTATCCATTTTGTAGTAAATGGCTGTATAATTGTAAAGATAAATTAGATAGTTTACTTGCAATAACATTTTGCTGACTTAATGTTTTTGCTTGCACAGAAAGCTGATTGGCTCGATTGCTTAAACTTCTTGTAATATACTGTGTTTCAATTACTTTTTCTAGTTCTACAATCTCATAAGCAATGTTTTTTTCTTCATTTTCTAAGGCTAAACTTTTAGCTTTATCTAATAATTTTAAACTCTGTTTATACAATCCTTTTTGATACAATATCGTTGCAAAATCTAATTGTTCTCTAATTTGGATTCGTATATTTTTATGAGCAGGATTTAAACGAAGACTAATTAAAATTTGCTTGTATAAATGCGCTTTTAAATTAGAAAGTTGTTGCTTAGAAACAATACCGCTATGAATGATTACTTTTTCATCATATATTTTTAATTTCTCTAAAAACTTGAATAGCGAGAAAAATTTTGCATCAATATTCCCTCCTAATCGACCAACATATAAGTTAAATTGTCTCTTTTCAGACTTTGTTAAAGACTTAATAAGAACAAAAAGAGCGTCATTTTGTTGACTGGCTGATGTAACATGTTTACTCATAAAATTCTAACAGTGAGTTAGTTGTATTATTTTGAGAGGCAATAGAAATCGTATGATATGGTAAAAATAACTATTTATTTTAATCTCATTACATACATTTGATTAAATATTAAAGATAATCTTTACAAATCATGCAAGATAATAAAGTTCAAATTTTTGACACTACACTTCGAGATGGAGAGCAAGTTCCAGGATGTAAATTAGATACAAATCAGAAATTGGTTATTGCAGAACGATTAGATACATTGGGTGTAAATGTAATTGAAGCAGGTTTTCCAGTTTCTAGTCCTGGTGATTTTAAATCGGTTTCAGAAATTTCAAAAATTGTAAAAAATGCAACTGTTTGTGGTTTGACCAGAGCAGTAGAAAATGATATTAAAGTTGCAGCTGAAGCCTTAAAGTACGCAAAATACCCTAGAATTCATACAGGAATTGGCACCAGTGATTCTCATATTAAATTTAAATTTAATTCAACAAGAGAAAAAGTCATTGAACGAGCTATTAGCGCTGTTTCTTATTCAAAATCTTTTGTAAATGATGTGGAGTTTTATGCAGAAGATGCTGGTAGAACAGACAATGAATTTTTAGCTAAAGTATGTGAAGAAGTTATCAAAGCAGGTGCAACAGTTTTAAATATACCAGATACTACAGGGTATTGTTTACCAGAAGAATATGGTGCAAAAATAAAGTACTTACGAGAAAACGTAAAAGGAATAGAGAATGTCATTCTTTCTTGCCATTGTCATAACGATTTAGGGATGGCAACCGCCAACTCAATTGCAGGAGTAATTAATGGTGCACGTCAAATAGAGTGTACTATTAATGGAATTGGAGAACGTGCTGGTAATACCGCTTTAGAAGAAGTTGTAATGGTGTTAAAACAACATCCTTATTTAAATTTAGAAACAAGTATTAATACAAAGTTATTATACGACACAAGTATTTTAGTTCGCGAAAGCATGGGAATGCCTGTACAACCCAACAAAGCTATTGTTGGTGCAAATGCATTTGCCCACAGTTCTGGAATTCATCAAGACGGTGTCATAAAGAATAGAGAAACCTACGAAATAATGGATCCAGAAGATGTTGGTGTTACAGAAAGTGCTATTGTTTTAACAGCAAGAAGTGGAAGAGCTGCCTTGGCTTACAGGGCTAAGAAAATTGGTTATGAGTTGACTAAAATTCAACTAGATTCAGCCTATAGATCTTTTTTATCGTGCGCCGATCAACAAAAAGAAGTAAAAGACAATGATATTCATAAGATCATGAAAAGTGTACATAAATTTTCTAAAATAGCAATTGCCTAATGGGAAAGACATTGTTTGACAAAGTTTGGGATGCTCACGTTGTAGACTCTATAGAAAATGGACCTCAGGTTTTATATATAGACAAACATTTAATTCATGAAGTGACAAGTCCACAGGCTTTTAACGAATTAAAAAAGCGAGGTATTCCAATTGCAAGGCCTGATAAAATTGTTGCTACGGCAGATCATAATACGCCTACAATAAATCAGCATTTACCAATTAAAGACGAACTTTCTAGAAAACAATTAGAGCAATTATCTATAAACTGTAAAGAAAATAATATTCAATTATATGATTTAGGTCATAAAAACAATGGAATTGTGCATGTAATTGCTCCAGAATTAGGAATTACACAACCAGGAATGACCATGGTTTGTGGAGATTCTCATACCTCTACGCATGGTGCTTTTGGAACGATCGCTTTTGGAATTGGAACCAGTCAAGTAGCCCAAGTTTTTGCCAGTCAATGTTTGCTGTTGGAAAAGCCAAAAAGCTTGCGAGTTTCTGTTCGTGGAAAATTAAAAAAAGGGGTATTACCCAAAGATGTAATTCTTTATATCATTTCTAAATTAGGAACCAATTCTGGCACAGGATACTTCTGTGAATATGCAGGAAATGTGTTTGAAGAAATGTCTATGGAAGGGAGAATGACCGTTTGTAATATGAGCATTGAAATGGGTGCTAGGGGAGGCATGATTGCACCAGACCAAACAACTTTTGATTATGTAGCAGGAAAAGAGTTTGCACCAAAAGGGCTAGATTTTGATAAAAAAGTGGCCTCTTGGAAAACATTACCAACGGATACCGATGCTACTTTTGACAAAGAATACTTTTTTGAAGCAGAAGACATAGAACCCATGATTACTTATGGGACCAACCCAGGAATGGGAATTAAAATTAGCCAAAACATTCCTGATATTGAGGATAGATCTTTTGAAAAATCGTTGGAATATATGAACTTTAAAAAAGGAGAATCATTAATTAATACTCCTATAAATTATGTGTTTATTGGTAGTTGTACAAATTCTAGAATCGAAGACTTCAGAGTGGCAGCAAATTATGTGAAAGACAAACAAAAAGCAGCGAATGTACATGCATGGTTAGTACCAGGGTCACAAAAAGTAGCAAAACAAATTAAAGACGAAGGATTGCAAACACTTTTTGAACAGGCTGGTTTTGTGTTGCGACAACCAGGTTGCTCTGCTTGTTTGGCAATGAATGATGATAAAATTCCGCAAGGAGAATATTGTGTTTCAACGTCTAATAGAAATTTTGAAGGACGTCAAGGCCAAGGTGCTAGAACTATTTTAGCAAGTCCATTGGTAGCAGCAGCAACAGCAGTAGAAGGGAGAATTGTAGATATTATAAAACACTTAAATTAATGGAAAAATTTACAAAATTAATATCGAGAGCAGTTCCTTTAGCTACAGAAAATATAGATACAGATCAAATTATTCCAGCTCGTTTTTTAAAAGCGACAGATACATTAGGTTTTGGAGATAATGTATTTAAAGATTGGCGATTTCACAAAGACGGTAGCATCAATGAAAGTTTTGCTTTAAACAACTCTAATTACAGTGGCAGTATTTTAGTAGCTGGCGATAACTTTGGTTGCGGTTCTAGTAGAGAACATGCTGCTTGGGCATTAGTTGGCTATGGTTTTAAAGTAATTGTAAGTAGTTTTTTTGCTGATATTTTTAAGGGAAATGCACTTAATAATGGACTCCTACCTGTACAAGTATCAGAAGATTTTTTAAAGAGTTTACTAAAAGAGTTAGTAGATAACCCAAGCTCGGAAGTTATTATAGATTTAGAAAACCAAACCATCGGATCTCCCATAGG
>Ga0209092_10002821_pt1 | contig 15604 bp, 13 predicted proteins | sample FraStrMetagenome_FD_187446 | JGI IMG/M metagenome (GOLD analysis project Ga0209092, IMG submission 187446) | Marine eukaryotic phytoplankton communities from Arctic Ocean - Fram Strait ARC3M Metagenome (SPAdes) (version 2) | ecosystem: Environmental > Aquatic > Marine > Oceanic | place: Fram...
AATGAAACGGTTGCTGCTTTTTAATTTTTATGTAGGTTTTTATGTAGGTTTCTTACTGGTACAAAACACGCGTAAAAAACGGTGCCCCGTAATCTGAGGATGTCCCCCCTTCCATTGTAATGATTTTACGATTTTCGCATTTTTTTAAACACTGTATGCTTTTATTTTATTAACTTCTACTCTTGTACCAGGTATTTGTAGTTTCCCCTATTTCCAAACCCGTTCTCAAACATGTTTTCATCATTACCGGTATATTTCGAAAAGGATATTTTTATTTATGGTCTGCCCGTGAGTAACACAGGAATGACCAAACTATTACTAAAGTAGACACTCGCTTTAACCCCTCCCAATCTATTCATCGGCATGTCGGACAAGAGAAACGAAAAAAAGAATTATGACATCGAACAACAGATGCAGAGAGACAAACATTGTAAAGAAATGATTTCGGAACAATTGAGGGTATGGTTGGAATCGTTACGTGCGACCAAATCTATTATTGATGAGAAGCAGTGGAAGGATTTCTCAGAAATGCTTGATAAGCTCAGCGACGATTCGAATCCTCCATTTTTTCTTAACGAGTTTGAGAGGAAAGTAGTCGTTTTTGATAACCATTACCCCGAAAGAGAATTCCACGAGTTTTCTCACAACGACACATACCTGAATATAATCTTGAGAAACTCACCGCCAAGTGGTTTGTTGGAAAATATTGAAAGAATTCTTCCTGTATACAAGGCTTCAAGACGATTATACAAAACTGCACAGAACACGGATCCATACGATTTTCGCTGGATTAAATTTGCAAACGAATTCAATAAGCTGGAATTAAGAGGAGGTGGCGATGGTTATGGATTAAATCGCGAACAAGTACGGCAAGTCTTTATCATCAGGCATTGTGAGAGGAAGGCGCAGAAGGAAGAAGGGAGTCCTCCCACAGAACTAACGATTCTTATGGAGTCTTTAGAACGAAACCCTCCTGTAGGTATCATCGCCGAAATGTTGAAGGCGTGCCGAGAGGCTGCCTCGATTCCCCATATAAAGACCGGAAAAATTCCAATCAGTACGGCAATAGTACACCAGGCTCGTACCGAAGTGATAGCAAAGCTCATACTCGATGAGAAGGAGAGGAAAAACTTTGAAGCACGCCAAAACTATGATTATTTTAGGAATGTTGATCACCATGGTAGGAATCTTCTACACTGGGCAGCATACTTCAACGCTTCCCGTGAATGCATCAAAGCATTGCGGAAGGTATGTTGTACTGAAGGGGTAAATGACGTGCTTCGCGTGACAGATCATCAAAACCGAGTCCCGTACGAGGTGGCAATTGTTCAAGGTAGACCAATGGACTACATTGAATCTTTATTTGTTCCTGGTGTGAATGGAAAGGACACGTTTGAAGATGTTGTGGCGCTTCTGGTGCGGTAAGTGAAATAATTTTTTTTTAGAAATGCATCATGAGCAGCAGAACGATTTCTCACGTTTAGTTACTGTTTAAGTTCTGTGTTCGAATCTGGACAGTCCAGTCTTGAGAAGGAAGGTATCAGGTTGTCGCTACGTAACAAAAAAGAGTTACGAGTCAGGAACTCCTACTCTCATTACGTCTTTATTGATTATCATCTCCCTTCAATTCTTACTTATGTTTCAAAAAATGAAAGGGTTCAAAAAGTAATCACAAAAAGTTTGATCAATAATTTGCCAACAGTTGTGAAGATAGCTGATCTATACAATTTCACCCTTATAACAGTTTCTTACAATATCTGCTCAAATCAAGCAGCTGTTGGAGATGATGTTTCAGCTTTGTGGCTTTATATTTTAACTTTTTCCTTTGCTTACATGACTATTCGAGAATCTTTAGAGATGATAGCAGGTATCGATTTTAGGCTTGGTGAAGGTTTCAACATTTGTGAAGCAATTTCTATTTGCCTTCTGGGGATATCAATCGAAAGTCTGTGGACAGAGCGCTTTGAAGAACTCGGCAGTATAGCAGTGGCGACGACTGCAATTGTTTATGTGAACTTTATATTCTTTCTACGATCCACATTTATGAGTTTTGCGCTATTTGTCACAGGACTCCTGCGCATCTTAAAGGACTTAATACCGTTTACCTTGGTCCTTATTATCATCTTTTTTATGTTTGGTCAAATGTTTCGTCTAATTGTTTCATCAGAATGCCGGGATGATAGCAGAAAGTACAACGAATTTTGTAAAATGGACGACGCACTTTTAACTAGTTATGGTTATTTTGTTGGAGGGATTAGCGCTGATGAGTTTGTCGCGGTTGATTCTGCGAAGATTACCACCGCAATTATCTTTTCATTTTTTGTTGTTGTCATTCTCTTAAATGTAGTCATCGCTATAGTTTCGGACTCTTGGCAAGATGCGAAACGCAAAGGCCCTCGAGTGGTAAGTTTGCGCTTTTTCGGTAAAAGTTCTGTCTTTTGCAGATGATTGACCACCGCCTGATAAACTTTTAAGCTATGGAAACATCGACTTAGTTTTTTGATAACTGTGAAAAGATATCAATCATGGTTTCGATTGATTTCGCCTAAAACCGAGCCTGTATTCGGTAGGATACAGTCAGCACTTCTGCACATTGATTTGTTCCTACAAAATACACTCTGCAAATGCATATGGTTTGAAGATCAATATTTGTGAGTTTTGTTTTTGTTGAATGTAAATTGTTGGTTCTGAAATGAAATTTGAGTTATCACACTTGCTCAGTCTGATTTCTGTTTTGAAGCGGTAATTTTGAATCGTTTTTTGATAGAATGGTGAACGATGATATCTATAGCTTCAAGTGGACATTAAATTATAATTTGAGTTTGAAAAAGGAAAACATCAAAACTGAGCATGGAAGATTAATGTTTACCATAAAAACGATCATGAAAGCAATTTGTCTTCAGTTTGTGTTTTGGATTTTTATGACAACTTGGTTTGTTGTTGGTCTTGCAACCTTAGGCATTTTATGGTAAGTGCAATTATATTCTAGTATGATAACAATTGAATTGACAAATGAATTTTTTCTTCTTTTCATTTTAGGCCAAAGTTTATCCGTCGTCGCATCTTGGCTTCTACTGCTCTAGAAAATGATATGCGAAGTGATTTCTATACTGTTGGTGATGATCATCCGGAGAAGAGAGCAGTCTTCTTTTCAAACCATCGCCAGACCTTAAATGTGCTAGAAATTTCTGTAGATGAATACAAAGAAGTACTGGCCAAGCGAAGAAAGAAGGCGTAAAGTGACATCAAAAGACGCAACCGCTGTATTCCGTAAAATTAAATCACACTGTTCTAAAACCTGAAATGCCAAAATCTTCCATCTTAAAACTCTTAGCACATTTTAGGACACACGCGCCAATAATCGCACGTACAATGTTACAACGTAGATTACGCACGCACGGTGGAGTCGAACTCTCTGAGGTCTTACAATGTGACGACCTTGGTCATTAGTTATTCGCTCAAGTAACAACGTTCTTATGAACAACGCCATGTGATAAATGTTGGGCTCCAAGGTACATCAAATAATATTGATCTGTTGTCAACAAGGTTCAATGCTAGTGTTAATAACTCGCATAATTTTTGTAAAATGTAACTCTGCCCTGATCTTTTGCACCTCCTTACCTCGAGGTCATAACTCTAGAAATAGAGGGATGCGTTTGAACTGTTATTCAGAGGAGTAATCTCTAAATTTTGGAAAAGACTATATAGTGTATTGATTGCGTAATCACGACCTTCCTCGGTGGGTAATTTGAGCCGTAAGCTCATGTAAATTTTATCTATAATTTGTATTCGAGAGTGGGAATGATAATGCACTTATCATCCGTAAACTCATCACGCTGTTGACAATGTATCCTTCTAGTTTCGATCAAAGCTTCTTTTGTAAATAAATGGCCTTCGGTACATAATCGCGTGTGTTTTGATATTTGCTCTATGAATGAAATTTCATTATTTTTTAACATCGAGCCAATTGGAAGAAACTTACGTCAACGAGTCGAATATTTATTATATCTATTCTTCATCTTCATCGATATCTTCCTCCTCATCCATAAGATCCTCAAACATTTTTTCCATCCTTTCTTCTTCGCTCAAATCATCCTCCTCCTCCTCCTCGTCTTCGTCATCCATCTCATCTTCCATCTTCAACAGATCTTCCAATGATGGCATTTTTGGCTTGTCTATGTTATCCTTATCCGTCTGTGAACTATCAGAAAGCAACTTACCCGCGTACAAGTCTTTAATAAAATCAACCTGTGCTGCCTTAAACCCATCAAATTCAGAAGGCTGAGTGACAGCCCAATAGCAAAACGAGAAAAATCCAACAAAAATACCGATCCGCCAATAAAGTTGTCCTGCGGCACCCTTCTCAAAGGAATACATGGGCTTAAAAGAGTCAAAGAATCCAAGGTGCTCGTCGAACAAATTAGGCCAAATCCAAAAATCAAAACCGAGAATCCAAACCATTAAAAACATAAATCCACGGAATGTGATCAAGAAGAAAATGAAAATAAGCATGGTTACTGACATGTACCATACAAAAACCTTCAAAAATTGTGGCCAAATAGGAAAGCAAACACAGCATAGGAACCCAATTACAAGCATCGTGGTGAGAAAATGACTGAATGTTTTGTTACCCTCGTAGATCCAAGCAAAATATCCATCTTCCTCAAACTCGCATCTGGATCGTGGTAGAAAAGCAACCTCCCCTTTCCCAGACTTTTCACAACGGTGAAGGTATCCTATATCATTCAACTTCTTACACACAGCCAATGCCTCTGGTCGGGACGAAAATTTTGGAATGCTTTCAGGCCACTTCACCTTTTTCTTCGGTTCCGCCAAGAAGTTCAACAATTTTTCACCTGTTTCAAAAACAGAGAATCAAAATACGAACAGAACGTGAATATGAGCGGAATCGAGTTGATATTTTTACCACAGAGAGACAACATTTCTATATTGAAGAATGCATGCACAGTGTTCGCCTTAACTTTTCTTACATGACCCTTCCCAACAAACGAAATTCGAAAGTTCATGTAAGAAAACAACCCTCTTCTACCTCCTCCACTGATCCATCCAAATTCAAATTCAAATCAAGATCCTAACTATAACCTATCCATATACCGTACCTTTTATATAAAGAACCCGTTTCTCAATGCGCTCCTCCACAGCTTCACGCACAGCAGGTCCATCCTGGCTCCGTAAGAAATCACACAACTTATTAATGTTCTCAATATCATCCCAATAGGAGGATCCACTACCGTTTTTCGATTTACTCTTGGCCATGATTGGTTTATTACAATTGGAATTTCTTCGAAACACTTTGCACGCAGATGAGATGAAGTGAGATGAAATGAAATGGGATGAAAATACTCTGCTGTACTTCTCCTCTCCTGAGAAAGAGTGGAACAATAGTAAGAGCAAGAGCTCCTAATAAACGTCCTCGTAGTTTTTTGAGAGGTGCAGCTTTGTTCGACAACGTAAGCGAGGGAAGTTTTATATTTAGCTAAAGATGACGTCATAGACGAAGGCGTAGGTTCTGGTTGTGATTGGATACACGTGCACGCCCACGGGACTGAACTTCGAGATTTGAGTTCGAGTTACACTGTACTCGCTTCTCTCCGGTCGGTCCTCCGATCCAATCCCATGGAACATTAAGGAATATATTGTGAATTGTGAGGTTTATATTGGAATATACATAATATTGGCAGACGAAGCCGATTGTGCATGTACTCTTAGTCCAGTATTGTGTGGTGGTGATCTAGAATTTTTTGTTGGCGTTCGAAAGCAGCTGGATTGCCTTGACATTCGATAAAAGCCATATAATATATACTTCAAGTATATATGGTAATTTGTGAGCAGAAGATTTGAGTAGGGAAACCCAGTCCATTTCACATATATATATCTACACATTTCTATGCCAACATTGAGGTCCTAAAATTGTAGGGTTTCGTTGAAGATACTTCGATTATAGTTTTGGAAGATTAAGATGTCGTCCAAACATGCTGCTGTAATGCTTTTCACAATACCGGCAATTATTATTTTGTACGAGATCCTCTGTTTGATACAAGAACAAGAGCATTTAAGGCCGGATCTTGGATTTTATGTTATTATGGGCGTCCTTGGATATATTGTTACTGACTGGCTCATTCCACAGATAAAGATTTTCTTGTTAAAGAAGGGGATAAGTGGTAAGGACTTGGGTAAAATGGGGACTTCTATTCAAGATAAGGATGTACCTGAAGCACTCGGTATTGTACCGAGTACTGTATTCATGATCTCGCTTATCATATGTCTGGTTAAGTTTGCGAACGAACATCACGATAAATTACTGGATTGTAATTCGGCTCTTTTATCTGTTTGTTTCATGATGTTTTTGGGGTTCACGGATGACGTGTTGGACTGGCCTTGGCGTTATAAAGTCATATTACCGAGTGTTGCTACTCTTCCGCTTCTTTGCTGTTACGAAGGGAGTACATCGATTCTTGTTCCAAAGTTTTTTAGATCCTTTTTGATGAAAGGTGACGATGTTACAAGTTTTGGAAAATTTGTAGGTCTTTTCGTCATTGTCGATACGCAAGCAAATGGGGCAATTTTAGAATTGGGACTTTTATATTTTGTCTACATGGGTATGCTTGGTTTATTCTGTACAAATGCAATCAACATTTATGCTGGAATAAATGGATTAGAAGTTGGACAAAGTGTTGTTATGGCATGTTCAATTTTGATACATAATCTGTTGGAAATACGCAACAATTCGTTATCATACGAAAATCACTTGTTTTCGGCGATGATTATGCTGTCTTTTATTGGTGTATCAGTAGCTCTTCTACGTCATAACTGGTATCCTGCCTCAGTATTTGTTGGCGACACATATTGCTACTTTGCGGGTATGACTTTTGCAGTGAGTGGTATCCTCGGGCACTTTTCGAAAACGCTCCTGCTCTTCTTTATCCCCCAAATATTGAACTTCATCTGGTCATGCCCTCAGTTATTTAAATTTGTTCCGTGCCCTCGGCATCGTTTACCGAGATTTAACGCTAAAACAGGCTTAATGGAACCCTCCACATTTGCTTGCAAAACAAATGAATGCCAATGGTTGAAGTCGAAACTTCATGGCACTAGTGGTGTGAATATGACTGTTATTAATTTGTTTCTGCAGTTGTTTGGTCCTATGACAGAAAGGTCTCTCTGTATCTCTCTGCTTTTCTTTCAATTATTTTCCTGTGCTATTGGGCTGTATATTCGGTATAGCGTTGATTTATTCGAGTAATGATCTTATCATGCGTCTCAGGGCCAACCGGGAGTGATATTTGATATTGGCGCAACCCACGAAAGTCCTATTTATTCATTAGAGCAACTATATACATATATATATATATATATAAAATGTATATATATACAACAATCCTAAGTCTATCGTAGGTTATCTGGAAACATGAAGCCGAAGACATTTGGAATGAAAGATATACTCGTATTTATTTATCCTCTTCTACACCGCCAGTAAAAAATGATTGTATCTAAAGCAAGGGCAAGTGATGAGCAGTGAACGAGGATAATTGTATGAAAATAGATTCTAAGTTAGATCGTATCAGCCGGACCTCATCAAGAAGTATCCTTCTACTACCGGTAGCTAAATATTCGTGGATCCGGTAGGAGTGTTAGTTAGAGAAAAAATGAAATAGATCTCTGAGCTATATCGTACGCTTAATATTGGTAAGCTAGGTATATTAGGAAGGGAAAAACCTGAACTTCCTAGCTCCTAGCTCAAATGGATCTGCTAGGGCTCTTATTGAAATACGTTGAGTATCACAAAACATATTCAAAATTATGTCTCAGCATCTTTAAGACTCGAAGCCATCCGCCATAGAGCAAAATCGAAAGGTAAAACTGATGCGATCCGTAATCTACACTTCATACTTTCAGATTGTAATAATATTCCACTTTCAGATACACTTCCATCACAACTCAAAGTTTTTGAGAGAACGACAGCTTTAAATATTTGATCCTGTGTGTTGCAGATAATCGCTAGACCACCACTCTGTGTCTTCCTACTTGTAGCATCTTCTTCACTTGTTTCCTGTACTAATTCTTTAGCTGAAAGTAAATAAGTTGCAGTAGATACTCCGCTGCTTGTCACAGCGTTAAGGAGTGACGCCAAGCCGACTATATGCTCATGTCGTTGATCATCTGATTCAACCTCAGTGCAATCAGCTACTACCCATTTTCCGATGTTTAAGTGATCCAGGGCAGGAATAGGATCAACGAGTGAATTATCATTTTTATACCTCAAATTAAATGCAAAAGACTTCATAAAATCCGACCGTTCTTCCGCCATCGAACTTTCTAGGGGTACAATAGTTACATAATTACCACTATCATCCTCCCCTTCTGAAGGAATTAAAACTCCATTGACAAGATTATCAACATCAATTCCTTCGGACTTCATAACTAGCAATGCCTCATGAAGAGGTATGGAAGTACTTCGAAGATCCAACCAAAATTCGTTTGATACATTCGAATTATCTCGCCCAATTTCTTCGTTGTTGGTCATGAATGAAAATTCTTCTCTTGACTTTTTACCTTGACCTTTCTCATCAGCCGCTGATACGGATACGAACACTGTCTCACATGGTCAAAATGTCAGTTCCACGTACAGGTTACAACGCATTGCACAGCAAAGAAATTTCCCAAACCAAACCAAACCAAACCAAACCAAACCAAACCAATCCAATAAAAATCAACTGAACTCAACTCACCTGCCGTAGGACTGTTCGATTCTTTACCTTCTCCTCCAACTCCTGTCCTTATCCGTACTCGAGTGCCAACCTGTCTCGGTATGAAAAAACCCAGTACAGTCACACGAAATAAAAGTAATGTAGAAATAAATCTTGCAATGGATTTCATAGTGAATATAGATTTGTATTTGTATAAATCAAAGTGTAACTAAAATACTGCGGACTGTGGAAGGGAGCAGTTGGGAGTTGGGAGACTACACTATGTACCGGCCTCTGGCATCATATTATCCTTTTCCAACACTCTGTAAGGTGTTCGCGATTCCGAGAGAATTCGATAAGTACGTATCATGCATCATGCGAAGTGTGAGGAGCAGGAGGGACCGGGGTAATTTTTTGACACATGTGAGAAAATTCTTGATCTTCTCTGGGTTTTACTGGCTACTGGCTACTGGCTACATACATGTACCGGTAAAGAATTTTTTCTTCTTTGAAACAATATCAAAAATGCCAACTACAATGTAACAGAGCTGTCATTGAGTAATAAATCTCTTTTTTATTTGTATTTTCACATATACTTAAACATGAACAATTCACGTCTGCTCAAGATTTTACCAGAAGTGAAACGTGCTCTTTCTCTCCATAAACCAGTTGTAGCTTTGGAATCTACCATATTAAGTCATGGATTACCACATCCTGAAAACGTTCAACTTGCTTCGGATTTATCCGCAATTATTCGTGGAATTGGTGATGCAGTACCTGCAACAGTAGCCCTTAAAAACGGGTCGTGTTATGTAGGCTTAACCAAACAGGATATTCAGAGTCTGTGTCAAAAGGGTAGTAATGAGGTTATGAAATGTTCGACCAGGGACATTCCAATTCTTTTGTCACAAATGGAAGAATTCGATTGTGATGGTAATGATTCGTGGGGCGCTACAACGGTAGCAAGTACTATGAGATTGGCACATTTAGCTGGTGTGAATACTTTCGTAACTGGTGGTATTGGGGGAGTACACCGCGGAGCAGAGATTAGTATGGATATATCGGCAGATTTAATGGAATTATCTAGAACTCCAATCGTTGTTGTGAGTGCAGGTATCAAGTCCATACTCGATATTGGTCTTTCATTGGAGATGCTCGAATCTCTCTCCGTTCCGGTTCTGGTTTACGGCTCAAACGAATTCCCTTCCTTTTTTTCTCCCAAGTCTGGATTCCCTGCACCGGCAAGAGTGAATTCGGCGAAAGAAGTGGCGGCTGCATACTGGGCTTCGAGAGGTATGAACCTTTTTAAGAAATGAAATGGTTTTATTATTTTGTGTCTAAGACTGCGCACGTGTTAAAGAATTGGGACTTAGGAATGGTATTCTGGTAACAGTTCCAAATCCAGACCCAGCAGGCGCAGAAATAGAGCTCGCTGTAAGTGTATGTATTCTCGCAACAAACACAAAGATCGTATATTGACCTCTGGTCTTCGCATTCCTAGATAACTGAAGCTTTAGAAGAATCACGCAAGTTAGATCTAAAGGGTAAGGCTGTCACGCCGTTTTTGCTGAAGAGAGTATCCGAGATGACATCTGGAATGTCACTAAGAAGTAATTTGTCTCTTGTTAAGCATAATGCAGTGATAGGAGCTGAGATCGCGACTGAAATTATGAAAATGGGCAAAGAAAGAGAAAATAACTGGACGACTAGTGTACCAATCGATTTAGCCAAACCCGACAAAGAGAAATTAAACCGTATTAAAGAGGCAACAAAGGTAGTAGATAGGAAAGTCATAGTTGTTGGTGCATCTGTCATTGATGTCATTGCAAGATCCGATGAAAAGATTATAATGGGAACGTCCAATCCTGGAGGTTACAGAGAATCTCAAGGCGGAGTAGGGAGAAACATAGCGGAGGCCTTAGGACGTTTAGGTACGAAAACCGTATTTTATACTGCAATAGGTAACGATGAGAAGGGCACAACTCTTATCGAAAATTTGGAAACGAAGTACAATATATTCACGAAGTTCATTTGCACCAGCGATAAAACTGCATTTTACTTTGCCATTCTTAATAACAAGGGCGAACTCCAAACCGCGATTGCAGATATGAACGTAAATGAAAATATACCAAGTCCAACAGAAACTGATCTTCAAGGAGCGAAGATGTTGGTGATTGACGCTAATGCACCCATTTCAAATCTAGCAGCCGTTTCTTTATCAGCGTTTAAAATGAATGTCCCCATCTTCTTAGAGACAACTAGTTCTCCCAAGGCTTCTCTAATCTCTGAAAGTCACATTCTCAAGAACGTAACTTTTGTGTCTCCAAACTATGACGAACTTTTATCTTTGGCACAGATTGAAGACGTCAAAGGAAAAAAGTTGAATTTAAATGATCAACTACAGCGTTTGAAAACCGACGAAGATCTCCTGATAAAACTCGCTGTCAGTCGTGTTATCGGTAATATGAACCCATCAAATGCTCACATTTTGATTACTTTGGGAGAATTTGGAGTACTTCGAGTCTCAAGAACGACACCATCGAGCTGTTTAAAGTATGTTCATTACGAAGCACCAAAACCTAAATTTGTGAAGAATGTTACTGGTGCGGGTGATACTTTCGCTGCGGCATTTGTTCACGAATTTGTACAAAACCAAGATGTTCACGCCGCGATATTATTTGCATTGCGTGCAGCAAAGTTGAGTATCGAATGTGAGCATTCAGCGATACCAAATTTAGAGACTTTATAGTTTAGATGCTACGTCAAAGCATCTTGAAGCCCTGGATAGGCGAGACGTGAAAGTTGGATTATTTCGAAAAAACTTACCAAACCCAGACTCCATAAAACCCAAAGTTGCTACTGGTGCCGTGATGTTTTTCTGATATAAAGTAACTTATACCTACCTGTATTCAGATATAGCTTACTCGGTGAACTGTTCAGGATTGAACAATTTTGAGTCTGCATTACTGTAACTAATTAAAAACGGCTGGAAGAAGGGAAAATCTAATTTGTGTTGTAACAATATGTCCGAATTTCGTGTACGAAGGGGGTATTCGAATACAACCTATCTCCATTGACGATCAACTAGTAGATATCTTTACGAAACCACAGCCATAACTTCGACTTCGATTACTATATACAGACTGGTAAGTCTCAAAATTTACAGAGGACTACATAATAGATACCTGTTGCGAATCAAACTAGTATTGTCTCGGCGTTCTTGCAATACCATAAACTATGAGTCCTGACGATTATAAAGCAGGTGCTCTGACTTTTGTCTTTTAAGATCGACTAATGGTTGTCAGCTTAGAATTAGAAGAGCAATTATGCCATTTTATCATTATATAATGGTAATACGAGTTTATCTTGGAAGTACGAATAATCAATCGTTAGGCTGTTAAGTAGCACTATCAACTTCGAAAAAAATGAAAGGTTGGATGACTGTACGAAATCGTTAAGCATTTAAAAAGTACAGAAGATCGAAAGATATGTTGAGTTTTCTCATCTCATGCTCATATGCTTCATAAAAGCATAAAATATTCGGATTTTCACGTAGGTTAACTTCTTCGAAAATTCCAATAAAAAAAATTTAGTTTACGATGGTATTAATTTTTTTTAATAATGTATCGCATACCAAAGCTTGATTGGGAAATTTGTATTTTATGTGATGAAGAATACGTTCCAAATCAAAACTACATATTTCGGTCATCATTAAGGCGTATGAAGGCTCCAACAAAGTCAATCTGGCAAGCAATTTGCAAGCATCTTGCACTAAATCCTCTAGATCGGTATGATTCTTTAGTATATTTAGCACGTGTTCTGCGATTCCGAAATTCATTATCTCATTATGTGTAAGATTTACGATCTCTGACAATGCTTTGCAGGAAATGTGTTGAACATCGGCATATTCTGGATGAAGTGACATTGCGTTCGAAATCTGAAGTGCTACACCATCACCAACAAGTTCGTATTGCAATTTTTCATCTTTCGCGAATATATATATGAATTGGCAACATTGATACTGATGCTGTGGAACTGATTCAGTCAAAAACATAAATTCTGTCATTGCCGGAATTCCAGAACTCCTACAAAAGAGAGCTCGTGCCTCGCTGGATTGTGCCGACATTTCAGTGAGACACTCTACGACTAACCCTTTCGTCTCAAACGACGCTACGAAATAAGGCAATTATGAGGAAAAAGTAGATTCGCACTCTGACAAACACGAGTTTATCCAAACTCTTACCTTTGCCGTTTCCTAACATATGTATCATAAAAGAAATAAAATCTGTTTCAGACGCCCTTGCGACTCCCTGATACGAATGAACGACATATTTCATTAACTCCCATGTTAGCCCCATTAGTTTGTCATCGTTACAAAATTTCTCGCATACACCAACAACAACGTCCAATCCACCGTTATTGACGTCGACAAACTGCATCCTTGCAGCTGGAACCTTCGACGTTAAAACACAAAGAAACTTCAGTACTGCATATACAGTTTCATCTGAAAAGATATTTTCTTCAATGACATCGAGGCATATTACTAGAATATTCTCCTTAACAAAGTCTTGGGCAACTTCTGAATACGCATCATCTAGTAGCATTGTTCGAAATTTCCTACATATATCACGCTGGACTTTAGGATGCTCAAATGTATCAATAAGTAATGTTCCAAGTTCAAAAACACTGTCAAGAGCATCAACAATATCGGTCCCATCGGACCCATCCAACAAACCTAAATTTCTTCTGCTGACGGTAAAAAGAGAGGTTCTATGTCTTCTTACAGATTTTCTATTAGGTGCCAAACTTCCAACAATGACTGATTTCTTATGTAATGATAGTCTGTCGGGTGAAGTTCTATCGAATGATCGTCTATCATCTTTAAAACACCCATAATGAACTGGTTTATCCGCCGACGCCGAAGTATGAGCAGTGCTCGAACTCTGAGTTGATTTCTTTGACTCTACCGAGCCTCTCGTGACTGAAGACTCCGCAGACTTTCTCGAATCAAGAGATTTGCTACTATATCCATAATTATCGCTGGGCTCCAGTATTACATCCAAATTATCATGTAAAGATAAAGCTCTTTGATCGCCTGTAGGATCATCAGTACTCATACGCTCAAACACAATATCTTTTTCTGAGTAGACAACACGACGATCCTGCAAAGGTGGTCTAAGTCTAAGAGTTTCAACATCATCCGCTGACCTACGAAGCCTTTGCCCCATAGGCGGAGGCGGACTATTAATCAAACGATCCCCCTCCCTCTTGTCACACGTAAGGCACCGTCCTTTATCCACCTTACCACTGACTGTGAGAGGCTTTTTACGCCTGAAAGATTTCACCGCAAAGCATTGACGGCCACAAGTGAGGCACTGCCCTAGTTTCTCTCTATGCTTTCGTAGCTCTTCCGTACTCATAGCGCCTACGCCACTGAAGGCACCGAACGTATCCATATTATTCATCATGATAAATGTCGATAATTGGTGTTATTTACTCCTTTCTTTCCGCAGCGATTGCGTCTGTGGGATGGAGATGATACCACTTGTGATGAGTGCCGACTTTTAAATATGTGTTGTGGTCTTAAAAGCCTAAAAGTCATTATGAAGAATAGAGAGGGATTGCTTGTGTGATTAATTACACTGGGCATGATTACATGACAGATGATAGTCATCACTTTTGAACGTGTACGTGTTATTAACATGTATTAATAAAAATATACACGCATTAGTTTATTCGCAACAATAATATGATATTGGAAAAAAGTGTAGGAGGAGGAAAAATAAGTATAAATGTGTAAAGTGTTTGGCATCGCTGATTAAGATGATACACTACAATGAAATTTTTTGCGGATACTTCGCATTCGTATTCGTATTCCTGAGATTGTGTGTTTCTACATAATGAAAATGTGTGCAAATTGGTTTTGTGTGAAAGTATATTACGAGAGATCGGAAAAGAGAGAGAATCCCTGTGTGTTCGAATTTCGAATGAAATCCGCCTACATTTGTACATGGAGAAATTTTTTTTTAAACTGTATGCTTTTATTTTATTAACTTCTACTCTTGTACCAGGTATTGTACGCGCGTCCGTATGCCAAAGTTGATAAGAGAAAGTTGCCGAATTCAGATGATGGTTCTGCAGCTGAGGGAAAAATCTTGGCATAGAAAACCATAAAGGTCATAAATATATGGCTACACTGATTTTTCAAATTTGTTTAATAAAAAAGTTCGAGTGAACATAATTACAACCAATTACATTAAATTTTGTTTAGAAACATAATTTTCGGTTTCAAAAGTGACAGCCTTATTAGCTCAGTTGGCAGAGCACTTCATTCGTAATGAAAAGGTCCGTGGTTCAAATCCGCGATAAGGCTTTTATATTTTTGTTTACAAGTTTCGTTGAGCCAAATGTTGATTATTCAAAAATGTCTCAACTTCTATTGAATCATATTTTTTCAGTGTGTTGAATTTGTATTTAGTTGTTAGGTATTACGCTAATTTTCGTCTCGCTACATTCGTACAATTCTTTATGTAACCATATTCATTAAAAATTTACAGATACATCGCAAACACTATGTTAAGGAGTTTGGGGTACTTGAAATGGTGAAAATTAAGTTTCCAATACAATTGAATTAGCCGAACGACTAACACAAAGGTACCGAACCTCGGTTACATAAAGAATTACACTAATGTAGCGAGACGAAAATTAGCGTAATACCTAACAACTAAATATTTATGTTACTGAAAATGTCACGATCAGGATTAAGGTTTCAACAAAGCAAACTACAATTATAAATACCGTCACATATACATCAACTAAACATGAACTCCTCATCTTTCCCAACACCAAAAACTCCCTTCCAGAATAACAACGACGGGTGTGTTCAGACATCGGTA
>Ga0209092_10002822_pt1 | contig 15603 bp, 15 predicted proteins | sample FraStrMetagenome_FD_187446 | JGI IMG/M metagenome (GOLD analysis project Ga0209092, IMG submission 187446) | Marine eukaryotic phytoplankton communities from Arctic Ocean - Fram Strait ARC3M Metagenome (SPAdes) (version 2) | ecosystem: Environmental > Aquatic > Marine > Oceanic | place: Fram...
AAAGAAATTGGTTTTTTCATACCACATTCAGCCAAAAAATAGTTGGTCGTATTATAAGATCCAATATTGCTATTTTGCGTATCTCTAGCGGTGGTAGCACAACTATCTTCGCCAATTCTGGATAAGTTATTGAAAATATAATTATATGTTGTAGTCATTTATATAATTATATAAAATATTATTATTTTTAGTAATTTATGTATCTCGCGTTATCCTTCACACATTGTAAATCGTCTCCGTCTTTACAAGAGGGCATATTACCGTAACAAAACTTAGCAAAGGCTTCTTGGTCATTTGGTAATTGCGTATTGGGCGTAGTGTGAAATTGTCTCATAGAATTTTCAAAGTTGAGTTTATCTCCTAAATCTCGGAATAATCGAGGGTCTATACCAACATTACCAGCTTTTACATTAATTTCCTTTTCCACGGCTCTGTTAAAAGATGGGGCAGCCGCTTTTCTGGCTGGATTATATTTAATATCGGGTAAAGACATATTCATTAATGGATTTTTCTGGGTCGGGTTTGTGAAATCTTCTTTTTTCATTTCATAAAGTTGGGGATTGGTAAATCCTTCCTGTGTGATTGTTTTTTTCATTTCTAATTTTAAATCTTTCTTTTTTTGAATATTGTAAATTATAACTATTACAACCAATGTAACTATTGCGCTTACAGGTATTCTGATAGATCTGGTTATTAAATATCCTAAAAACCCAAGTAAAATTACTATCCTAGTAATTGAATTTAGTTTTCTCTCTAAACTATTTGAACCTGCTGGCCATAATTCTGTTATTTGATCTTTATTCAATAAAATAGATGGGTCATTTAACCAAAAAGAAGTCATTATATATATATAGTTTAATTATTTTTTATTTCGCTGTTTACGCCTCTTTTTCTTTTTCTTTTTCTTTTTTGGTTCGTCCCCAATAATTGTATTTAATGCAGAATTAGCTTGTCTGGCTTCATCTAATTGTTTTTGCAACATAGCAATTTCAGAATCCTTGTTTTGCTCTCCACGAGCTTCGCGTCTTTTCTTTAATTTCGCTCTCATTCTTTCCTTTGTTTTACTTGTTTTAATGTTTTGGTTAAGTTGTCCTCGCATAGCGTTCATGTTTATTTTCCCACCTTTTCCACCCATCATCTGACCCAGTCCCATTTGTTCAAACAATCCTTGCATGTTATCCATACCCGGCATTTTCTTCATATTTTTCATCATTTCTGCGGCCTCTTCCATTAATTCACTTTCCTTGATCTCTCCTGATTTGATTTTAGAATCTAAGCTGTCACCCAATTTTTTTACCATCCGCATTAAACGACTCGGGTCTTTTAATAGTTTTGAAAAAACATCTCCAACAGAAGAAACACCCGATAAATCTTGGAATTCCGACATGGTTTCTTCCGTTATTTCACTAGCCAAACGACCTAATTTTCCTTTCATCAAACCACTAATGTGTTCGTGCAAATCATCTGGATTAGGAAGGTCTGTTGTATTAGCAGAAGTATCGGTATTAAACATATTGTTTGAACCACTTACATCAAAAATTTCCGACATTTTTTCAATCGTCTCGTGTAATTTTTCCTTTAACTCTGTTTCACCAATAGCCTCGAAAAGTTGCGATGTGTCCCCAAACCCTTTCATATTATCTGTATCATTAATAAGAGAAAAACTGACTAACTGTAAATATTTCCATATTACATCTTTGGTCTTTTCACTAATATCTAAAACCCATAGTTCTTTAAAATCTATATTGGGTAAAAAACAGGTATCAATACTCTTATCGGTAAAAATAGATTCATTTTGATAGAGTAAATCAAAGAAACGCGGTGGGTAAATTTCTTTCGAATACTCATATAACTCTTTGGTATTATCAGAAGCAACGCCTTCTATAATATCGTTTACACCCGGGTGCATCTTGTCTTTGTATTCTGGAAATGTTCCCAAAATATCGACTAAAAAATCTTTCATCGCGGCATTAAATTTATCACGCTTATCTTCAATATTTGATTCAGACATTATAGTATAAATCAAATCAATTATTTAAATAAAAATTAATGGTTATTGATATAATATAAATTACACAACTTTGTTAAATTTTGAACATATTTCATCGCCTTTACTTTATTCGCTTCAGACATATTGGAAATTTTCATTTGCATTTTTTCTATCGATTTCATTAGATTATTACCGTTGTCCGCTACATCTTCTGAATAATTTTTATTAATAAAAAAATCATAATTACCCAGTTCTATTTCTTTTTGATATTTATCATTTATTTTTGTTTTCCATATTTCTAAAACAGCTCGAGGTTTTGTTCTGATTAAACTTTCTAAAAAGAACTGCGTTGTTTTAAGCTCGGCGTCTTTGGGAAATACAAGAACAATATCTTCTATAAACTCTTTCATATGATTATTAAATGCTTTTGATAAACTCATTAATATAAATATATACCCATTCTTTTTTAAATATATTTAACGATTTTGTCTTAAATCCAGCTCTCTTTTAGATTGCAATTTGCCCATATCAACTGTTCCAACTTTATCTGGTTCATAATTATCTGGCGGAGTAGATATAGATTGAGACTCCATGATGCTCATATAATTATGCATTTGTCTCATGCCTCCGTCGCCTTTGGCGAGTAACTCTTCAGAAGAAGAGTCTAAATAAGAAAAATTATCGGATACAACTGAACCCATATCTCCGAATGAAAAAGCTAAAGGTTCTCCATTTTGATTCGTTGCTTTTTTATTAATTTCAACTTCACCAGGTTTTAGAAAATGCGTAATTTCTTGTAATCCTGAAATAACCCGGTTGCCGTGATTTAATAACATTAATGATGGAACATTCGTTATGTTTGGAGGAAGTAATAACCTTTGTCCATTTTCTAAAATAATATGAACCCCTCCATCTTTTTGTATTTCTCTCTTATCAATGCATAAAAAATGAATATCCTTCGACAACATGCTTTTTGATAATTTACGTAGCAATTCTCTAGAATGGTCACATTTATTGCTATAATATAAAACTGTACTCATATACACTAAATAATCTAAAAATTAATAAAACTTATAACTAATAAAAAAATTGATAATAAATATAAATATATATTTATTATTATAAATATATAATGAGTGAAATCAGTGAAACTTCATCTTCTGCTATTAGCACATATATTGATAATAAAACCAACGATGGCTATAGTATCAAATTCACATTGGCTAATATTAATTTTAGCATGGCTAATGCGTTGAGGCGGATTATTTTGACGGATATACCAATCGTAGCATTTAAAACTTTCCCACATGAAGAAAATCTCAGTGTTTTCCACACCAACACAACTCGTCTAAACAATGAGATTTTGCGTCAGAGATTGGAATGTATACCTGTTTATATTAAAGATCCTGAAATTAATTTAGATGAATTAGAAGTAGAGATAAATGTGAAAAATATCGGGAATATAATGAGAACAGTAACTACAAAAGATTTCAAAATCAAAGACCTTAAAACAGATAGGTATTTGGCCGATAATGTTCGCGATTCTATTTTCCCACCTGATAATATTACAGGAGACCATATTATCTTCTGTAGACTTAGACCCAAGATTTCAAATGAAGTTAACGGTGAAGAACTCCATATTACCTCTAAACTTTCAATACAAACTGCTGCTGATTCAGGGGCTTACAATTCGGCATCCGCTTGTTCTTATTCATATACATCCGATAAAATGAAGCAAGATACCGAATGGCAAAAAAGAATTGCCTCATTGTCGGAAGAGGAAAAAGACCCGGAAAATTTAATGTTTTTAGAACAAGATTGGAGGAATCATGGTTCTCAACGATTTTATAAAGATAATTATTTCGATTTCATTATTGAAAGCATAGGTGTATACACTGGTTATGAATTGGTATCAAAAGCATGCGAAATTATGATATCCAAATTACAAATATTTTACGAGAAAGCTGGTGCATCCAGTATTGAAATCACACAAGCCGATTCAACGATGCCTTGGAGTTTAGATATTAAACTCGAAAACGAAAGTTATACATTGGGTAAAGTTATTGAATATATGATGAATAAAAAATTTTATACAGAAGGGAAACTTTTAACTTTTATTGGATTTAGACAGGAACACCCGCACGATACTGATAGTTTTATTAGAGTTGCGTTTGATCCTAAATCAGCAGAAGATACACCATCTTATGATAAGTTTAAAACAGCATGTTTAACACTAATTCAATCAGCTTGTACTGATTCTATTGAAATTTTTCGAGAAATTGCGAGTGAATTTAATTGAATAATTATTTTACCGCCTCTTGTTGTTTTAACTTAATATCATCTTTATTATTTTTAATGATATTTTGTCGAACCTTATAATTAATTACAAACATCAACCGCGCGGGATGAAGATTGTTAATGTAATCAATTACCACGCTTTTTGATACATAAGAATTCATTGGACGAAGCTTTTCAAGATATAATCGGTGAAGTTCAAACATATGATGTCTAAATTCATACGGAAAGTTTCCAAGAGGATTTTCTTTTTTAATATAACAACTAATATAATTTTTGTATAAATTAACACTCCAGTTATGCAACTGATTTCTTAACTTGGCGAACTCCATTTTTTTTTCTGGATAAAATTTCAAATACTCACTTACTTTATTTGCCTGTCGTAGTGAATAATATTGAAATTGGATTTTAGGATTATTTCCTTTTAGTTGTTTTACATACTCATACGATGGGTTTCTAATTTTTGTTCTCATACCAGTAGTAGTGTCTATGAAAATACCCCCCACGATGTTCCATGATAAATTTAAAGTTTTGAATTGGTGCTTCATTTCACCAACAGAAATTTCATCTGTATCCAATACTTTATTTAGAAAACGAGGTGTTTCAATATTAATACCAATTTCATGGATTTTATCTTTTACCTCCTGCATATTTTTACACCCCATTACATCATTTGAATCTGTAATGTTATATATTTGAATAAGTTTCATATCCATTTTTTCAAAGGGTACGACAATTCTGTTGTCTGGGTGTTGGATTACAAAAGAATAAATATTATTTTTATTGAAACTATCCAATTCGATGTTCTTATCATTAAGAATTTCCAGAAATAAACTACGGAATGTTTTTGGATTTTCCTGAAAGAATTTACACCGTGCTCCAATGTTGCCCTTAGTCGCCAATTCCCAATCGGATTTTCCTTTGTCCCAAAATAAAGAAATCATCGTTCCTTCGCAAAATTCGGTGCTTTCTATATTTTCTGGTTTTGAAACATTAAGCATATGATCGAAGTCAACTGATTTTGGTGGAGAAAATGAAACAATTTTTCCAGTTGAGTCAACAATAACCGAACGAAATAATCCGAGCTCTTTAATATTATCACGATTTAGAAATTGTTTATCGTATTTAATAAGATATTGTTCGTGTGTAGATTGTATTACTTTTTTAACGATTAAATATTTACTTTTCGCATAAGATTTATCGGTGATAACTTGAAGAAGGTTAGCATAAGTGTTAGGAGAATACATCATTGTGTTTCTGATAAAATATAGGTTATTATTTAAATCAATTTTCTTCGTTATTTTAGATAATTTCTGCTGTCTATATAAGGTAATGTCAGATAGTCCTGTTGAATCGCTATTTTTAGAATTAGGAGATATAATTAGAATAAATGCGCAAGCTAACGATGATTTAGACCAACATGTATTCTTTATTGATTATATCGACAAAGATGAGATGAATATTATAGACGATACATCTTTAACATCTGTAAATTTAAAATTAACGGATGGAATGTTTAATGATACAAGTATTGAAAGCATTGAGATACTTTCCCGTTCAGACATAAAGGGATACGCACGCCAAAATAATCTTAATCCGGGTAAAACAATTACGCTTAGGTTTGGAGGGGATGTTCCGATAATTGTAAACGGAACAATTACTGATTTAGAAGAAGATATGATTGAAATCAAAACATATCCAGATGAAAAGGTAATTTACATCGATTTTGGATATCATGGTATTCCCAAAAATATACCTTTAGAATCAATTGAGGATTTTGAAATACCAATCGATGTGGAACAAGACGTAGAACCAGATGTTGAACCGGGTATGGAACTAGAATTAGTATCGAAAAAAGACATCGATGATATACCTGATTTAACAGTTTCTTTGTCTCCAGACACAGACCAGGATTTCGATATGGAATTCGACGCAATTGTTCCCATAACCAATGTAAAAGATAGGTTAAAAAGAATGATAATTGATGCGGATGATATTAAAATTGGTAGAGATTTAGGTTTTATAACAGAAGAAGTTCCCGTTGAAGAAAGCGCTCAAAGATACGGTATAGAAACACAAACCAATGATATGTTGGACGAAATGCTTTCAACACTGCCTTCTTCGCAAAGAACATCTCGAGCTCTTAATAATATCCACTTAATGATTGAAAGATTTAAACAATTGCGAAGCCAGTTTTCTATCATATCGTCAGAAGGTGAAATTATGAAACCCAAAATTAAAGGAGTTGATTACAAACCTTTAGTGGATAAATTAAGCTCTTTTAATAAAAATTTACATTGGTTGATACCCATTGCTAAAAACAAAAAAAAACTATACAACATCGAGGACGATGATACAAATGAAGATGTTATTTCTATGACCTTAAAAGGGACACAGGACCAATATCATGAGTATATGGATCAGTATAAAGAAAATAGAATACCAGACGGTTTAAATAAATATAAATATCTGTATAAAGAATTAAATAAATTATATACTCCTTTTGGACAACCCAGTGATACTACTGATGTTATTACAGAAGAACATGTAAATAATAATTTTGATATGGTTATTGATAATTTGGGTGATTTTTATTCTTCCATCGCGAAAGGCGAAGACAGAAATGTAGTACAAAAGCGATTTCTAATGGAACGATACAATACAGGACTAACCGAGTTACATGTTGACTTAAAAAACAAAGAAAAAAAATCCAATCAAAAAAGAATCCCATTAACGCATAACGATAAAGCAGCCATTACGGGCATCATGACTTTGGAAGAACCAGCGTTGTTATATTCTCATGTAAATCTGCCCAATAGTTCTATTCTTTTGAAATCTCATTTGGCGTTGGTATCCTTTAATTTTTGGTCTATTTTAAAAAAAAACACAGAGATTGTAAATGTAGAAGTAGAATTGGATACAACCATCAGGCATGAGGAAACTAAATTTCTCAGTGAAATAAATGCCTTTCTATTCAAAGAAACCAAACCGTTTGCAGACAGAGAACCAGACGCTTTTAAAACATTTTTAAGTAAAGTCATACCAAGGACAAGAGCATTGTTCCAATATATAAAAAAATATATCAAAAACACAACTTCTTATTTAAAATTAATAGAATATCTTGAACCATTTTTAATTTATCCAGACGATATCACATTCAAACAGTATGAAGAAATATTATATTTTTTAAACGAGCAAGTCGCATCGTATAAGCAACAATTAATACAAAATGAAATTAACTATAGTTCTTACGCGTCGAATAGTTTTTTAACTGAAAAAAATAATAATTTATTAGAAATCTTAAATATTCCTTCTGTTTCAGTTGATAATAAAAAACAACAATCGCAAGAGGCGTTTAACCAATATCATATTAATAACAACGTGTCTACAAGTGAGGCGGTAAGAAAAATCATGATATCAGACAGTGGTAGACTATATTACTCTATCATTTCTGAATCAGATATGGGGCTTTTTCAACCAATAGATATTGATGAATTAATTAAACAAGAAATGGAAAAAGAGCCAGCAGAAAAACAAAGCAAAGACTGTGAAGTATATGTAATGGCCAAACATTATATAGATATAGAGGAATTAAGAGAAGATGACGGGAATGTTATTTATTTCGATAAAAAATATGATACAACTAGATACGATATACTAGAAGAATTTAAAACGGAACAAGAAGTTCAAACACCCAATGATTTTAAAATATTTTTGATTAACCATTTAATGCATAATGCGGGGTTATCAGAACAAGCTGCTCAAGTAGAAGCTAAAAGTATAATTGAAGGTAAACGAGAAGTAAATACAGGAGAATATTCATATGTTATGGATGATTATCATCAACCTGTTTACTTTTTTAGAAACCAAGATAAAATGTGGGTAAAAAATGAAGTATTGTCGGGGAAACAATTAAATGAAGTAATGTTCTGTAATTTGAAAGAAAGTTGTATAAATATTAAAAAGAAATGCGGACCAATTGAAATAAACAAGAAACAACTACAAAAAAATTTGTATAAGGAAATTCTCTCTCAATTCGATAAAAAATTTCATTCTTCCACTGAAAAAATCAAAAAAATTATTATTGAAACATATAATTATAATTTGAGAAATTTACCGCGATTGCTTTTTTTAAAAAAAGCATTGAATAGAAAAAACCAAGACAAATGTGTTAGCATCGCTAATACAGTAGGCGAGAGGGATGTTGTTATGTCGCCATATGAAGAGCTAGTAAATATAATTTTATCACAGCAGGATTTTGTAAAAAAACAAAAGGATATTATTTCTTTTTGTAATAAATATACTAGATCTTCTGTAAAGGAAAACCCAACAGAAAATGTTTATTGGTTATATTGCATTAAAACGTCAAAGCCATTGATTCCAACATTTTACAAGAGGTTGGCTGATTCTTATTTTATGGGCGAATACAAAACAATATTAGAAAGGGTTAAGGCTGAAAGAGGTAAATTAAGCGACGATGGTGATAAAATAGTAGACAGATACAGTGGTTTTACAATAAGTCAAATTGATTTGGACGAGAGCGAAGGGTATGACCAAGGTTTCAAGATTATAAGTAAAGCCGTAATGGAAGCCGATATTGAAAATGTTGTTTCCAACTTGAATTTTGGTGTAGCAAAAATAGGAGCTACAAAAAGCACACGGATGATTATTAATGTGGTAAATACATTGGACACTAATTTGGGTGTTTCAACTAATTCTCAGTATGAATTTATAGTTAATATGGCAAATACTATTTTGAGCAAACATCTTCCTTCTCGGGAAAATTATAACAAAGCTTTGTTGGCTATGAAAAAAACGAACAAAAAGAAGAAACCACCTTCATACGAAAAGGCCTACGCAACAGCATTAATGATGTCGACATTGTCCACGTATATTGTTGTAATACAAACAATGATGCCCGATATCATTACGAAAAAAACATTCCCCACATGCGTCAGGTCCTTTAAAGGATATCCACTAGAAGGTGATGGAGACACGTCTGGACTACGTTATATAGTTTGTGCGGCTATTAATATAGCAAAGGGGTCAAATATTATACCATGGAACACGCTCCCTAGGGTTAAAAAGAAAACTGGTGTTATTGAAACCATCAATAAATTTGTTTTACAATTAAAAAGTTTTATGGATTCAAAAATTTTGACCAACCCTGATATAAATAAAAAAATAGAAGATAAAATACAGTATCTTTCAACACATGTTGAAAGAGAGACAATTCCTGTAGAATTTGATGTAAAAAATTGGAAAACTTTTTTACCGCCGTTAAAACCGGTTCTTGTATCGAATCTGCAAAACATGAGTCCCAGTTTCAGATCAGATCTTAATCGCATGTTATTGACTGGTGATATAAACCAGTTTGGTAAAATTTCTCAATTAAAAAGTAAGATTTTTTACCACTCTCTTCGCGTTCAAGAATTAGTACAGCGTGTTATAAACAAAAAAAACAGCTTGTTATTTACCTTGACGAATGAACCTTTTATTGAAAACGCATGTTGTAATGATGGGTCCAAACAAACTCTGCAATATTTCGTCGATGTCGAACCCAATATATTAAAATTAAACGAGGCAGTTGGTTTACAAAGTAATTTATTACGTTACTCCATGGAATTAATAAAGTCTCCGTTTATTTTTGATCCAAAAGATACACGACTTGTTTTTCCACCGATTTCAAAAGATTTTTCCGAAGAAACCATTTATAAAACATTTATAAAATTTTGTAGATTTAATTCAGGAGTTTCTTTGACGGATGATATGTCTTCTATTTGTGGCCCAAACCAAAGTGAATATAAATCAATAGATGATATACAGGAAAAAATCAAAATTATGAAACACGAGGGTAAAAATTATTCTTTATCCAGTTTTTATCAATTATTAAACATTTTGAATTATAAAAACATAGTTCCTGTAGATTTCTCTCCAGTAATCATTACGGGGAGATTGCGAGTTGAACATTTATTGTCTAATTCAATATTACAAAATAATATAGCAGATACGTCTTTAAAAAACATTGTTGATTTATTAAAAACTTTGTTTGACTCTTATGACTCCACTAGAGACGTAAACGACAAAGGGATTACAGCCGCCACAGCATACTTAGATGCTCAATTAGATACATTGATGAACACAAGAATACTCCCTTTTCTTTCAAATTTTGACGTAGAAGACAAATATATAGATTTTATTAGAAATATTGAAAAATTTAAAACTCGCGGAGATGGTATTTATATTGATAGAGACGATGAAACGGCTTTTGCTGAATCACAGTTTTTAAAACAATCTATAATTGATATTTTGAAAGTGTATCCTTCCATAATAATCAATAATGTCGATTTCAAAAATATAAGCGTCCCATTACATTGGAAATTAGCAACATCACATCAAGCTGATGTTGTGAAATTTATTGGTAACGAATTTACACCTTTACATGATTTTTATAGTGACGAGGGTATTATTGCTATTTTAAAATCAATTAATGAAAAATCACATGAATTATTTGATATCATAAATGCTACCCCATTCTATGCTAATATAAAAGAGCGACCTGGTGAACCAAGGTATAATACATTGATGAATGGTAAATTATTGGAGAAATTTATGAAATTTTATTTCCTTTATGCTATCAATATTTATTTAGAAGCCCTTGATGAAGATGATTTAATGATGCATGCTATTAATAAAACTGATAGCGACGTATTAACACGTGATGTAGCAGAAAGTATCAGAAGTGGACAGGCTTTAGAAATCAAAGAACGGTTAGTAAAGTTAATTATATCATACCTTAAACTATTAATGACAAATAAGAAAACCATTAATTTTAGTGATATAGAAATCAACGAAGCAGTGATAAAGGCATCTGAGAGAGAGAAATCTAAAATTGTAGAAAATCTAGGTAAATTGACTCAAGAAGAATTACAAGTGGAAGACGTCTTGAAAAATCAGAAATTAGGCAAATGGGGATTGGGATTATCTAAAGCGATTTACCAATACGATAAAGACCAATATGAAAAAGAACGAGTTGAATTTGAAAACGATGCTCGACAAATTTTAGAACTAAATAATTTAGCAGGACCAAATAACCAAAATATGGACAGTGTTCTATATGATATGTTGGAAGAAGACCTTCAGCACGAAAGAACTACCACCGAATCGAACGCGATCATGTCTCAATTACCGGATGATGATGATTTCGGCGATATGGATGGTGACGAAGGATTTTGAATTGTATCATTTATTTAATTATCTATACATAAATTAAGTTATGTATAGACAATTTATACGACGTAATATTCCATCTGTTTCTATAATTTTTTTTGTGATTATTTTTTCTATTATTCAAATGATGAAACCCACCTTTTTATATGACTCGGACGGTTCATTAAGAAAATTTGGTATTGGTCGACGTAAAAAAACAGTTTTACCCATTTGGTTTATGACTATTATATTAGCATTTTTGTCTTATTGTGGTGTTTTATACTACATAGCATTACCTAAATTACATTAAAACGTTAAGACCGCTGTGTATAAAATTTTGGTTTGTCTTGTGAGTTCATTTTATTTTGAGACTCTTCAAATTTATCCGAATTTGCCGCACTTTGTTTTTCTGTATATGAGCATCTAATATCCAATAAGGCGTTTGATGTAGTAAATATTACCAACATACCAGTCAACGTATACCAGATAAAATCAGCGATATTATTTTTTATAGCAATATATTTCCACAAGTCTTTGTAAGCATCTAATGTAGTGTATTTTGGATTAAGTATACCGTCTTTTGATAGATTTGAAAGAAATATATCGTAATTGGCGTGAGTCATTTCATTTATAATTAAAGATTTATCAGTACATATTTTTTCAAGTAATTTACTACCTTTTTTGGTCTCCAATAGATCATTGAAAGTACCATTCATACCCATAAAAACACTTACAACCATAAAGCCAATTGTATTCGAGAATGGTGCTCGCCATCCAGGAAACATATTCAATAATAAAATCAACGTTCCAAAAATAAGAAAATTAGGCAATAATGTGTACATAATAGCAGGCATAACTTGTGGTGTTCCATTGCATAATTGAGCCGATTGTGAAATATTAACAGCGATTTGATACCCAACAATTATAATTAAGTAACCAATTGTTACAATCGAAGATAATGCCCCACTTTCAGACATTTTGCTATCGATTAAATAATATTTTAAAATAAAGTATACTATTGTTACTGGGACAAATATGGCTAAAGAACCTGTAGCATTCATTATATTATATTTGTGTATTATATTTTTTGTTTTTATCGTTTATTAGTTTAGTATGAATGCTAAAAGCCCTTCACTAATTGAACCCGGTGTTAAGTATTTCTTAAAAGAAACACTTAAACAATGTCAAAAAAAGAAAACAACATATTATTATTATTGGTGGAATACAATTTTATTTGTTTTATTTTTATTTATTTTAGGAAGTTTATTAGTTTGGAAAAAACAAACAAAGCCATCCAAAGGCGAGTTAGTCGCAAAACGCGACGAACAACGACTTTATATTTTAAAAAAAATAAAAACAATGCAGGATAAAAAGAAAAAAGAAACCAACGAAATTATAACAAATCTTCCTAAATTCGAAAGTGATTTTGAAATAATGCATAAAAATTATTATAAGATATAATTATACCATATGTCTACAAAAGCAGCGACTTCATCGGCTTCACCAACTTCATCAACTTCATCAAAAGCATCGGACGCAATCAAAAATTATATATCACTCAAAGCAAAATATGAAAAGAAATATAAAAATACATTGAAGCAAATTAGAAATAGTGGTTTATCAATGAATGCGAAAAAGAAGAAAATGAAATCTTTGAAAATAAAATGTGTTAATTCCAATTGTAATAATTCAAAAGGTACAAAATTTGAAACAAAGGGACAGCGTCTTTTAGCATCATGTGGTGATACAAATGCCCCATGTAATTTAGACATAGATATAGATCGTGGTATATATATTTATTTGCCCGATATCTTGAAATCGGCAAGGGTGGATTTAAATACATCTAAAACGGGAATTATAGAATTAAAATTAGATATTTTATTTGGATTAGCAACAGAGGAAGCAGTTGCAGAACAATTTGAAAATTTAAAAAAAAAGTATTATGAATTAGAAACTATTCTGTCCAATTTACATTCAATAATAATAGAAAACAATATGATATCAATTAATAATGCGGAAGGAGATGATGAAGTGGTTTCAAAAGATATATTTATAGAAACAGAAACAATTAAACTTGAAAATTTAATAAATAAATTTAGATTATTGGTAAGAGAAGCAGAGCAAGAAACATCAATATCTACCGTACAATATTTCGCAGATGCTATTCAACTATATATAGACAGAATCTTACCATTATTGGAAAACATACAGAAAAACAAGTATCAAATACAAACAGTTATTGAAAACGAGGAAGTATTTACACTTATTCAAATAAAAACAACATTAAATAAAAAGGAAATAGAATTAGAACCTCAAAAAGTCATCACAAATAAAAAATAGTAAATATATATAATGAAATTAATAAATGTTCCATTATTTATAGCAAGTTTATCTTTTGGATTATTTTTGGTGTATATTACCTCGCCAAGACCAGACATCATCTATGTTTATCCCACTCCCGATAATTTAGACAAAATACAATATAAAGATCACGCAGACAATTGTTTTGGATTTAAATCAACCGAAGTATCGTGTCCAGCCGACCCTGAACAATTTAGACAATATCCCATGCAAGAAAAAAGGAAGTTGGTCGCTAATAAAAATTAAACTTATTATATAGCACATTATATATATAATATGTATTTGAGAAGACTTATACATGGACCTGTAGGAAAAATAATTATCCCAATTCTTTTAGGTTTAGGATTAGCAACATTGTTTCGCAAAGTTTGCAAAGATAGAAAATGTTTGATTTTTAGAGCAGCACCATTAAGTAAAATACAAAATCAAATATTCAAATACAATGATAAGTGTTATAAATTCAATGAAGTCGCCAAAACTTGTGACCCATCTAAAAAAACTTTAGAATTTGCGTAAATTTGTTTTATTATCAATGTATTCTAATATTATATGTCGGATTCCACTAGTATATCGAATCTACCAAGCAATAATGTAAAACTTACGACCACTGAAACCCCCGTCCAATCAACAACCTCGCAATCTCCACCTCTACAACAACAACCTGGTAATGCACAAGCTTCTTCTATAACTGAATTATCCAGCAAAGCTATAAATGATATTGTTTCTGGTATACAGGCCGCCGCACAGAACGGGATGACCAGTTTACAATCTAGAGACATTCCATCTACGACACCCCATTTAACACAAGATGATGCCGTCAAACCCAATTATGTTCCAAAGCCGTCTAACAAAGATTATATTGAAGAGCATGATTCGTATCAAAGTTTAATCGAAAAAAACCAAAACAATGTTCAACACAAAGATAAAATGAATAACATTTATGACGAAATTCAAAACCCTTTGATGGGAATGATTTTATTCTTCTTTTTTCAAATGCCTTACTTTACTAAGTTATTAAAAAAACAATTACCTTCTCTCTTCAACAAAGACGGATTGCATAACTTTTCAGGGCATTTATTTAAAGCTTCTTTGTTTGGATTTGCCTTTTTTGGTATTACAAAAGTTAGCAATTATTTGAGCGATATGTAAGTCATTAGTTATATATTTTACATATTTATATATATAAATAATAAATGTCTTTGCGATCTTTTTTTGAAATTTTCGGAGGAACGGGGGTACGGGTATGGGTGGTGTTGGTGCTATGATTGAAGTCGTAGATAATCAACCGTTGACAGATATGTTGGAAAAATTGTTCTCTTTTTTTGATATTGTTATTCGTGCTGCACGCAAGTCAGCGGGGTTGTACAGATGTTATTCAGCCGCATCACATCGTACAATGCTACGTGCTGTTGAGTTGGTGTATGAACGACTTCCATTGCGACGGGCAATGCGACCAAATTTTCCTTTATGTGGGTTTTGAAATTCAGTAATCATTTCATCAGTTAAAAATCTTCTCATACCGCCTTTTTATTATATTTATTTATTTTCCATTGGCTTTTTTTGTTCTAGTATGTTTCTTGTTTCTGTTGTTTTTTCTGTTTTTTCTTTTCGTTTTTTTTAAATTTTTTCTTCTTGTTTTTTTTAAATTTTTTCTTCTTGTTTTTTTTAAATTTTTTCTTCTTGTTTTTATTTTTTTGTCTTTATATTTTCTATAAGTTTTTTTTTTGCCACCACGTATTCTATGTTGT
>Ga0209092_10002823_pt1 | contig 15599 bp, 9 predicted proteins | sample FraStrMetagenome_FD_187446 | JGI IMG/M metagenome (GOLD analysis project Ga0209092, IMG submission 187446) | Marine eukaryotic phytoplankton communities from Arctic Ocean - Fram Strait ARC3M Metagenome (SPAdes) (version 2) | ecosystem: Environmental > Aquatic > Marine > Oceanic | place: Fram...
TTATTCGATTTTTATAAGAAGTTTATATGTATTTTCTCGTGGACAATCATAAAAAGTCGATATTTGTGGTAAAAGAATCATAAAATATTTTTTATGAAGATGTTTGATGTCTCATCCCTTCTTGTCTAGCTCTAATCTCTAGCATCTTTCCTTGCATAGCCATAGATACACTATCTAAATTTTGTCGGGTTACTTGAATCACATTCATCATATTCTGACTGTTTGCGTCTACTAACTTTCCTTTTCTTTCTAAAAACGCCATTGCATCTTTTGACGTTTTTTCGACATAAAATCCTGTCCCAAGATCAACCATTACTTTATTCGGTTCACGAACTTTTCCTGGGACATAAAGAGATGCTGTAAGAGGAACCATGATGTCTTTTCCGTCTGCCGTAGGTGGAATCTCAGAAAGTGCATTTTTGGCCGCATTCAAACGAGCATGAACGTTTCGAAGTTGCGCATAACGTTGGGTGATAGCTTGTAATCGACCTTCTTCCTGCGTTTTGTATCCATTTAACTGCTCTAGTGATAACGAATCTAAATCTACTGTATTTGGTGCAGTTTGTTTTTCTTCCTTGCTCATTTTACCTTTGGAGTGAAATTGAAATTAAATTACTGGAGACGTGTTTTTTCGAATGTCCTTCTCACCAAAGCGACTCCTGCGGAATCAATTGTGATAATCTATAGATTGATGAAGAGTAGAAATTACTTCAATGCGAACTTTTGAACAGATATTTTAAACTCAAACAACGGGGCAATGATTTTGCAGTTTGACTTTAAAGAGTGCGCGGGAAGAGTTTGATTTTCACAGAAAGGAGCTTCAGCAGGTATCGTATTTTAGCGTTGTACCAAGGTACAAATAAACCAATTCTTCATATCCATTAAAAATATTCAGGAATTCGTTATTGTAGCTTTATAGAACTGGACCAAATATTTTCTCCAATTATGTCTATTATGGTATTTTTTTTCTTTTTATGTGGAATCGAAAACATTACACGTAGACGAACCACGAAGATATTGGCTCATATCCTATATTCTATTCTATCCTATCCAACCTACGAGCATCAAAGGAAAGCAACCGTTGAACGTCGACATTAGCGAATATTTCGATAGATACCAAAGATGTGACGCCGTTGAGAAAAGGGAATACAAGGCGAATAACATCAGTCATAGCCGGATCTATAATAAATAGGTTTGTTGGTGGTTTATTTGCTTCCCTGGTATGATATATTTTTGCCGTCTTATCGGTCCCCTGTACTTTCCATTTTTGCAGCGAGAAATGCGACACCGGCCAGAAATCAAATATTTCTAATGCAGATAGTCTTAAATTGAGTTCTTTCTTTTGTTTTACTTTAGTAAAAATAAGAGGTAAATGTTGTTTTTATCTTATATCATTTTGATTTTTATATTATTTGTAATACTTATGCTGCTCTATATAGCGTTGAGATGAATTGAGAAGCAATAGAATTTAAACTTCATATACGATGTTGATACGAATATGTAATCTGAACATAAAATGTGTAAAAGCATAGGCTTCAATCATATATAATCAATTCTATTCTGTATAGTAGCCCAATATAATTTATTGATGCTTTTGAACTGAAATTAAATATTCTCCAAAGAATTTTAGGGGAATTTCGGCGGTATAATGTTGGTAAAGGTTTCGTTTCGAAGAGGCAGTAGATTAGAGTACTTTCTGATCATTTCCATGTGATAAAGATGATGAAGAACATTACTAATGTAGCTTTCGTTTGAATTTTAGTGCGAAAATAAACATAGAAATCCATTTCTTGAACTAAATATATGAAGTTGATTGATTTTTTGTTTGGTTCATTACTAAAGCTTTATTCGTCCTTCTAATTTGTGGATGCTTATTGAAAAATTCCGATTCCGGCCTGCTTAAAAATGATCTCTATCTTTGCTTTTGCAGCTCAATGAATCTGTCTTCACACAACTTATAGCCTATGGCACCTGGACGGTAGAGACGTTCATTTGCCCTCATTCTCGCTCTATTCAATAATATAGAAAGTTTCACTATCCCTCTGAATAAACGGATGCGGTGTAACATAAAGTAGGTCCGCATTGAACGAATACTTCCTCTGTAGCATTTTGAAGGTTGTTTTAATCTTGGACAATGAGAAATAACAATTTGTACCGAGTCGTGCAGACGGCCAATTGTACTTGGTAGATACTCTAGTTTGGCATTGTTAGAAAATCGTAGGTATGGAATAGTATATCGTGGTTGGGTTGATGTATACAACATCCCTATCTCATCGGGTACGTGTTTGAATTTGGGATTGTCGGATACTATGAGTTCGCTCAGCGAATTTTTCAAGTACGATATTGAAGGAGGCAAATGTGTTATGTCAGTTCCTGTTATTTCGAAAGATTCTAATGGACCGGTTGACTGGGACAAACTGTACATTATTTTATCCCACAGCTGTGAGTTTGGATCAGATATGCCGCAATACCTAAAAGATAACGCTTTAAGACTAAGAATATTTCTCTGTATGGGCTCTTCGTCAAGGAGTTCAGCGAATGGGGATAAGCTCTTTAAGTTAGGGCAGTGGTGTATTTGTAAAAGTTCGAGTTGAGGAAGTTGCTTCAATATTGATTTTAATCCATCGCTATGAAAAGACACGTTGGAGAATATCCTGAGATGAATTAAATTCGGAAATGCAAGCTCGAGAGTATGTTGTGGGAGAGTGACGAAACTGTATCGAGATATGCTTATAGCAGTGACCTCCTCATTTCTTCTTTGACTTTCTGTCCTATCAGAAAAGGAAGCAAGATGGAAGGTGCGACGTAAAAAGTCTTGACATAAATGGTTTGACAACTCGTCATGCCTATCGTGGAAATGCCCAATGCTCGTTGTTAGAGGGTATCTGTATGAAAAACTGAAACTATTTGTTCCATTCGTTGAATGTAGTGCTTCTAAGAGCTCATGTACAAAAGGATGTCTATCGAGTACGTCTCGCTGCTCAAAAACTGAATTAAACATGGCCTATGTTGTTTTTCGTTTCTGAACCTTCCTTCGCTTGACCAAATTATAATATAAAGATTATGTGTTGTACGAACAATTATTATATAATCATTTTGTTGTTCACTGTTAATAGTAGTAAAGTAATAGCCATAAGTGTTTGTTAAGACTATATTGGTAAGGACGTAAGTAGTTTAACCTTTATGTAACTGTCTGCAATAATTACTCTGCTTTATGAAGGCACAGTTCGAGGTGTGCGAAGACTTTGAGAAATGCCATTGCCTAATTAGATAAAATTACTTACAATTTTGACTTGATTGGTAGAAATGTCTCGAAACATTCTTAATACTAATGGTATTTTCATAGAATATTGCATCATGGATTCGATATATTTAATATCATTCGAGTTTACATATCTCTTCACTTAGATCTAAATTGATTTCTCGATTTCGGGATTGGACTAACTTATGTTTCATTCACGAATCTATATATTTTAGAAGGATCTAAGTTGAATTCAGAACACTTTGAAATTAAAAAACACCAACTCTGTAAGCTTGATCAGTATCATTGCATATGTGAGGTCTCATCTGATTTGTTCTCGTGGTATTTTATTTTTCTTGTTGCATCTTGACTGTATAAAATGAGTGTTGAAGACACGAAAAAGAAATATTTGTACATACTTCATTGAATGATAGGAATGACTATATTGATGCGGTCGCAATTGAAATTACGAAATAACTTTTGTCAAAAACATTTTTGTATAAATTGTTTGAGAAAGATGAATAAATATTTACCACGTAATAGGTGATATTACGAATCAATTATTTTTGTTCATTCATGATAATCCATAGAAGCATTCCAATTTCCAATTTGGTCTTCATCATTTTCTTCTAATTATCATCATTTATTGTTTTTAACGCAATCAATATCGATTGTTTTGCAGAAAGTAAATTTAACATTACTTTGATATATACCAAATAGAGGACTCGTGCAAGATTGTTCATTTGCTCTTTCATTTTGTTGAGAGAATAAAGATCAAAACCCGTACAACACACATGAAATATGGCTGAGAGAGCCACTGCAGATTAATTTCAAGTTCAATTGGCCTTCAGTCTCCAAATCAATAAATAAAATGATATTGCCAGAAAAGGATACAGGCTCAGCTTAAAAATAAAGTAATTAATTTTTTTAAGAAATCAAGTTTACTCCTTCTTGGGTGGAAGTTTCATGATTTTTCCAATAGCGATAGTTTTACCCTCTGTCCTTAAAGTGAAACGACCTAAAAAGGGTTTATCTTCAAATGTTTCAACAGGGACAGTCCTGGCCAAATCAAGCATACATACTACCCTCATTCCTACAGCAGCAAATCTAGCATTTTTATTTACCTGTCCTTTTCTATTTGTAGTCTCGAAAATTTTTGATATAGTTGCCTCTTCCTCACAACAGTGTGCATGGAATATTACTGAAAATCCTGCGGTGAAAATCTTGGCATTGTCAGGCATATCCAATAATGCCAATTGACAAATGATCTTATTTACAGCACGACAGGGAGGATTTGAGCAAATAACAAAGCCTTTTAGAATATCTTCTGTTCCACAATTTGAGAGTTTAATTAATACGTTTTCTCCCGGCCTTGCTGCAGAGACTGGTGTTTCATTTGCCCAAACAGAGTCCACTTTAAATTCATTACGTGTAGGCATAATAGTAACCTTCATGCCTGGACGAACAGTTCCTGATTCGACTTTGCCCATGGCAATCGTTCCTCGGTCTGTGTAACGATCAAGAACTGGTATACGGACAGGTGCATCAGCTTTGCGGTCTTTCATTTCTAGCGAATCAAGAAGCTCAATCAGAGTGGGAACGTTCGTGTTATTCTCAGTTTTTTTGCAGGATTCCTTCCACCATTTACAATCGTCTGGAGACACTTCATTTTTGACATTGCAACCTTTTAGACCAGAAATTGGAATAAACTTAACTTCTTTCTTAATGAAGAATCCACAGCTCTTCAAAAATGGTTTGAGTTTTACGACGCATTCATCGAATCGAGATTTTTCCCATTTAACGGTAGGATCGTCCATCTTATTGATGACTACTATAAGATAAGATACACCGAGTGTTTTAGCAAGCATAGCATGTTCACGAGTCTGACCACCTCTATCAAAACCAGTTTCAAACTCTCCCTTACGTGCTGAAATCACAAGCACACCTACATCAGCCTGGGAAGCTCCCATAATCATGTTAGGTACATAATTTTTGTGCCCAGGAGCATCCAAAATTGTGTATCGTTTCAAGTCTGTTTCAAAATGGGCCCTTCCAACTTCAACTGTTTTTCCCTTTGCGCGCTCTTCCTCGTTTGTATCCATAATAAATGCAAGAAACCAAGATTCACGATTAAGGTCTTTTGCTTCTCTTTCATAACGTTCAATGGTACGTTTATCTACATTGTCTGTAAGGTATAAAATATTTCCACTCAAGGTTGACTTTCCAGCATCGACATGACCAATGAAAACAATGTTAATATGCTCACGAGGGTCTCCTTCAACAACGTCTACGGTCTCAACTTCTTTTTCAGCTGGTTTAGGTTGTGGTGTAGGTTTAGATGTTGGCTTTGCTTTAGCAGGTGCTGGTTTTTCTTCTGATGTTATTTCCACTTTTTCAAGCTGTTCACTAGTCTCTTTTTCCCAATCTTCTTCACTCTCTCCTTTGCCCAAAAGAGCAACAATTTCAGGATATTGTGTGAGTGAATCAGGGTTACCAATCATTTTCATTGCACGATCAGTATCACCATCACAAATCTTTAAAACAGCAACCCACAGGGGATCATTTGCATCAATATCATCTGATTCAGTTTCAGCTGGGGCAGGAGCTGAGGCTGGGGCTCCAGCAGTTCCACCACCAGGTGTCCATGATGCAGCTGCTACTGATGGTTTCCATTCTTTCGCATTGGCGTTAAAGCTCATAATCTTTCACTTTTCAAACGACGATAATTCGACTCAGTTAGTAATTCAGATGCTATTGACCCTTCTACTTTTTACAGTTCCTCTCTTTCTTTCGAAGTTCAAGTATGTAAGAGCGCGGTCTTGAAGGCGCGAATTTGTTCGTCAATATACATCAATGTAAATTCGCAGCCACACAAGTTTCTTTTTTGTTTACTGGGAAGATTCATCTACGCAAGTTACAGTACAAATCAAACGAACGATTAATGTTCTAGCTAGATCTAACCGCTTTTAAAACTTTCCGTATCGGAGTAAGTACGCACTAAAAAATAAGCTTCAAACTAACTAACAACCTGAGCGTAAAATACCAATTGTACTTACGACAAGGATTTACTTATGTGGTACATCTTTATGCGACGATGACTATTATTATTTTTTTTTTAAGTTATTACCAAAATTCTTTTAAAAAATCATTTTGATTTGAGATTATTAATCCATCCTCTTGCACGTTTCCAATAGGCACACAATAAGCCTTTTCGGAGTTTTTCTCCCTTCCTAAACTACTTTCATTTGAAGTTAATGCTTTGGATGGGGGAGAGTTGGGTTTCTTTGTAATGATTTTTTGTGGCTCATATATTGGAATAAGTTTTTTGAAGTTTGGATCAGTATTTTTCGTGCGATTTTGTCTTTTTTGTTTCCATTCTTCAACTAGTTGAGAGCATGACATGTGTTTTGGAACATGATCAGATTTAGTATTATGACGTGGGGTTTCATCCTTTTTCTTATGAGGAAAATCTGCATCAGGAAAATTTTTGCATGCGATAGAATGAACCTCTCCATTTCTTGATTCTTTATTTTCCAAGGATTGGTTCATTTGATCCTTCCTCAATTTTGCTCTCTGAAAAATAGGAGAAGAAAATAAATCCTTTGGTTTCATTGGTCCTGCATTATTTCTGTTTCCAAAATTTTGTTCTAAATTGCATTTTCTTTGTTTTGTATTGCGAACTTTGTTTTTGGAAAATAATTTTCTTTGGTTAGACTGGTGGACAAGCTCCAAATTAATCGACTTGGCATTGCAATCATTAAAAAAAAAAGTGGGCACTTTACCTGCATCATATAGACTTTTCATAGCAATGGAGTCTTTGTTCCCTATATCAATCTTCCTTTCAAAATTTTTATCTTCCGGGTATATTTTCACATCATCAGACAATGCAATTTTCTTCAAATCCTTTTGAATTTTATGGTCATCATTTTGTTGCTCCCTATCAGGATTATTATTCGTATCTTTTTTTTGCTCGATTTGGTCGATGGTGGTGTGGCTAGATGAATGCATTTTTGCTTCTTTTTCTTTTTGAACAGCAGCTAAAACAATATTGTCAATTTCGATTGCCGTCTTCGACAGAGACTTTCGTTTTTCCCTTTCTTCAGTTTTCATGTTCGGTCGTGACTGTAAACTTTCTATTTTTATCTTTTCTGATTTTGAAGATTCTGGAGCGAATTGCTTGAAGTATCCACGAGTAATTATCCCAACATTATCTTCTTCCAAACGGTTGTTTTGATGATTTCCTAAAACAGGCGTTTTGTGTTTATTGGAAAAGCCTTCGTTTTTGTTATGATGAATTTGATTTGAAGAAAGTTTCTCAAACCCTCTGTCGGTCTCGCCAGTTTCTAAAACTAATGTTTTCCCTTCGTTGGAAGGGCTGTCGTTTAATTTATGATGAATTCTTTGTGAATCCCCTTTCGTTGTTGGATCCTTTGGTTCTTTTTCTTCTTTCGACAAAGGTGCATCATACACTTTTATCTCTTGCGTGTTCGTTTTAATTCTTTTCATTGGATTGAAATCCTTCGATATGGGTTGTGGTTTCTCTATAGTCATGGAATCTTTTTGAAATGCTTTTTCATCAAAAAACTCTTCAGAAAATAAACGTTTCGGTTCCATTTTTTCGTCACAGACTCTACCAGAGTCACTCAAATCTTCTTCCACAATATCCTTCAATTCTTTGTCCAGCAGTACTTCGGAGGAATCAATGAATTCATTGAGTTTCTCATTAACAAATGACCTTTCTTTTTTAGGCACCGATATCGATTCTTTGGAGTTATCATTACTATCCTTTTGAAAGGATAGCATAACATTACACTGAGGAAGAGAACATTCGTTCAATTGTTTCGTGTCAATGTTTAACTTTTCAGTGTCTTCCTTGACACTAATCACAGCAATTTCTTGTATTTTCATTTCTATGAAAGCATTGTCTTCGTCTCTCATTTTTTTCATTTTCTTACCGATGGGAGTGATTGATGAGTCACTGTCATAAATGCTTCCCTGCGAGGAATTTCTTGATATCGAGTCAGCTGAGTTTGTACGAAGTATTGGTTGAAGCTTTGATATAGAACATGATGACTTCCTGTATGTATGAATATGGTCGTAAAAAGTATCCCCTGTACGCCAAATAGATTCAATTGCTTCTGTTTTAGACTTGCACAATGAGTTTACCTTCTTGATATCAATTTTAGATGATGGAATACCTTGCATGTACCTGCAAATAAATCGTTTGAGAGATACATTTACAAACTTGTCAAAAGTGCTTTTCGGCATGTTTCCGTTATAGTAGTCTTGATCAGATTTTTTTGGTGCCAAAACGGGATCGGCTGTAACAGTCATTGTATCTTTGATCATCTCTTTTTTACTAAATCTAAAGTTTGTGAAGCATCTAGAAAGCATTAAAACAAACTTATTGAATGAACCCCATAAGTTTCTTCTTGTTCCGTATGCTGCACAAAAGCTCTCATCAGTTTTTTTATTCTTTCTTGTATGCATCGAATCGTTGACCATGACTCGATAGGCTGTCACAGAAAATATAAGGGCCAAAATGAATGTCAGTGCTCCTAAAGCAAAAAATAGATTCTGAATATCACGACTTTCCCTTTCAATGAGAAGCTTCAACTGTTGTTCCGTTGGTGAAATCCGATGAGAAGGCAGGTGACGGTATAAGTCATTGTTAGAGGCATTGCTTTGGGTTGAATCCTTTCTTTCCTCGCGATCTTTTTCAGGAAGACTGCAGGGCTCAATTTGTTGGGATAGACTTGAAGAGAAAGAACATAAAGGTATATTTGTCATTTCTGGAAATGGAGATTTTAGTTCATTTTCTTTTTGAACCGAATACTTTTCTTTGTTAACCCATCCTATCTCACTGAGATCAATTTCCTTTCCAATAATATTATCATTCTTTTCGATTGTTTGATGAAAGTTACTTTGAACGATTGAGTTCCCATGTATTGTTTCAGATGTTGATATTGGCGGCATTGAATCTCTATCCCCTTCAAAAAGATTTTCAGGCGTATGGAACTCGATATCCAAAGTGATGATGTCATCAGAATTTTTCTTTGCTTTTGAGACATGTTTGTTGTAATTTCTCATTCCTACGACAAAGGTGGAAGGGATGGAAGGGATCCAAATACCGTTTTGTATATTATTAAAATCTGTACTTTTTTCAACGTTTCTATCGGTATTGAGTTCTAAATGGCATGATGATACACTAATGAGGAGATTCTTATTGGAGTTAGGAGATCCAAAACTGCGTCGGCTCGAGTTCCTTACTGTGTGAGTAAAATAAGAGGGTAGGAGGATAATAGTATCGTGACCACATGGATGCAATAGTTGATTTTTGAATTGAAGATGAATTTCATTTTCATGTTGACTTTCACCACTCTCATAAATTGGAATTTCAGGGAGGATCAAAATGTCACAAGAAAATTTTCCTGAAGAAAGAACTTGCATGATAAAATCGTGTTTTTTTGAGTTTGTTGAAGATGAGGTACAGGATGATCGAATCAACAATGCGGTGGTGGGAGTTACATTCGATAAGTCAAATTTGTTTTTATTTGCCATCAATGATGATTCAAAATCTTTTGAAAGTGCATCAGATGGTTTTATTAGGCCATGCTGTGACTCCCGCCAATTCATCCTGAAAAGATCGATACTAAAATGGTTCGAAAGCTATATATTTCTCTTTGTGTTGTAAGTTTCGTCAAATACTCTTAATGCTATGATACTTTCATTCACTAAAGAAATAGAACCTTGCAAGGAGGTGAAAGATAATGATGGGTTCGACAAATTTATCTACCGCACTAATGGAACGTAATCTATCGTCCTTCTGCTCAACAAAAAATGAGGACTATTTTGGAGGGAAATATTGAGTGAATCGTAAACGAGTTTCAATGGCTATTTGCTACGTATGACGTCAAAAATCAAAAATAAATCGTTCATCAAAATCGAAGCTAACAATAATTTTCTATAGAAAATAATGAAGTGTTCTTTTTGTGGAAGTTCAAGGGAAAGTGGAGAGCCATAAATAAATGAGCTCGTCAAGAGACACATTAATATTCTGATATTATTGAAATTGCTGAATAGATGACGGTGAGTCAATTTTCATGACAATCCTGTAATTATGAGATATGCTATCGACCTGAATTGTTCAAAAGAATGATCCAGAGAGAAATGAATTATGAAGAATAAGCAATGCATATGGAATCGATTACAGCAAAGAAAGAATTTGTGAACAAATGCTCATGAAATGAAAACTTAGCTAGTCAACAATGATGTATTTGTAAGCTAGAACTATGATTTGAACATGCATCTATGGATCGGAGTTCCTTCTAGCTGACAAATTAACTCTGTCTCAGTGGCCCCACGATTGGGAACAAAAGGAACAGCACTCCAACCTGGACCTTCTGCTCTTTTCCCTCCCATATTCATCCATTCTTTCGTTCGTCGAGGTAAAACTTGTTGATGGTGTACATTATCAGTTTCTGTTACCATATTGCTTTTATCGATGCAACATTTCAAGGACGTGACTTCCTCAGTAGCTTTTCTCATGGTAACAGCCACATCTTCACAATTGGATTGCAATAGCAGATAGCTATTAATATTACGACTTAAAATCTTACCAGTGGTCCTAAGAACTTGTTCATTCGCCATAAAGTCTACTTTTGGGTCGAGTGGTAACTGAGGATTATATCCTCTTTGATTCTCTATACCAATCTCAGGATCACCAGATGAAGTAGATGGTTGTAAACGATATGGCGTAGGGAATTGAATCATGATAAGTTTCACAGGACCTGGATAATGTTCATTTACTGCAGAAAGTAAATCTTCGGTCGAGGAAACCAAAAATTGTATGTGCTTGCCCAATATTCCCCAACGAGTAGCAATTCCTTGTGCGTAAGCAATGAATTGTGCATTCAAGTCGGAAGCTAAAAAGTTATGTTTTGACCAATCTAAGTTGTAAATATTTCCATCAATAAATGTTTGTTTCAGTTTCCCATTCAATCCATCACTTTGCAACGTGGATAAACCTAGAGTGGAAACACCCATACCACAACCAAGATCAACTATTAGCGGTTTTGTGTTATCCTCAAATAGATTGAACCAATCTATGTCATTTAGCGAGGATTTTGTTGAATTTGCAAGTGATAAAGATTGAGTGGGTGTGATTTTTGTTTGTTTGGATGAAAATCGCCATAGCCATAGAGGAGTACGATCTGAGCACAAATCAAATGTACTTGATACGAGACTTTGTAAGAATGAATAGTCATCATTATAAAAGCCTTTTTTATCTAATAAATAAAGTGCCTCTTGTGCAATTTGTGTCATTGTAGCATGACTGGTGCCATATTTTTGGTAAGAGGCATTTAATGTCATTCCAGCAGCAGCCAGTTTTTCCATCATGTGCAGAATCTGTCTAATCTTAAAGGAAGATCGATTTCCACACCTTCGTAATTCTTCTAATGCAGTCTTGGCAAGTTGGTCGTACAGAGTGGGCGATGTTATTCCAGCTAAGGCAAACAGAAAAGCGGCATCTGCAGCTTGGTTACCTGGGAGATCTGTGCCTTGGGTTACATCTATTCGTTTCTTTTTCAGTTACGATATTATAAATTGAAACACGTATATGAATATGAGTAAATAAATAATTCAAAGAAGAGAAAAAGGAGAATAGAAATGGAAATAATAAATTACCTCTGCTTTCTTTGCAATGACATCTAATTCTTTCATATTGGGCCCTCCTATTTCAGATGCAAAATCCAAAGCTTCATGTGCTAGATCTAATATATTTTTTATTTCATCAGGTTCTACGATCGGAGCTCCCTCGAGGACATTCCATTGTACAAACGGGAAAGGTTCATCTTGAATTTTTGCTTTATCTTGAATTAAATCTATTTTCAAATCAATCTTGAAACCTGGCTTGACAAGATAACTTAAAGAAAAAACGTCAAGATTAAGTTGATGGAGTCTTTTGTGTTTCAGAATATCCAAACAATTTTCAGTCTTTGCAACTTGTTTTTCTTTTATCAAGGAATTCAAAACGGCATGAAGACTGAGAACGGATTGATGAATGACATGAAATGATCTGGGAGCAGGACTGCAAAGTCGTTCCATGATAATATCTTGATCTACATAAAGCTGTAGGTTGTCATCACATTGCTCTTCAGAAAAACCATGATTTGAAATATGAAGATGATGACAACTACACGTTTTTCTCTTGAAATGAAATTGGAAATGAAATTGGAAATGAAATTGTTCCACAACATCCGAATTGTGATTTTGAGGGCAAAAGGAATGTAGGAATGAATGGCAGTGATGACATAGTAAGATGAATGAAATGAGGTTTACTACTCGATTGCACATTCCTTTTTTGTGAGATTCTTTGATGTGATCAAAAAAGATTGCAGCATGAAAAAGAAGTGTCTTCTAATAAATAATCGTGATGGTCACATCGAATGTAAGATACAGATTTTATATTTGGGTACCGTACTAAGGTATTTTTATAGATAGTCAGTCCATCACAAAATTCAAATGGGGCATGGTATTGTAGACTACCGTTATCTTAATTGACATTTGTCATTAATATTGTTAATTAGACGTTAGAATGTGCATTTTGGGAAGGACAACCACGGCAACACAGCAGGAGTTTGATTACAGCAGCAGTACATGGTAGTTTTTCGAGTAGTACTACTAATTAATAGTAGCATCATCTACTCCATTCATTATTTCGTAGGTTTAACTGCTATAGGTATACGTTGATCCTTAGTATTAAGATACGGTACCTTATTTCTTACGATGACAATGTATTTCTTTTGCTGAGCAAAGCATACTACGTGGAGGAAAGAGATCGAATAGAGACAGAATTTCAACATAAAAGTTAATTGACAGAGAAGCTATTTATGCTGTCTCTAAAAAGAACAATTTAAACGAAAACAGAATGCGAAGCTTTAATTCATCTTCCAGCACTCTCTTCAGTATTCTTATAATCACTTTTCTTTTCATAGCATCAAACTCTATGAAACATAATTGGATAGGCCGGATAAAATCTGTCCATGCATTTCGCCCATTGCAAAGCATGGCTACCAAAATAGGGGAGGTTAATGCTGACACAACTAGCTTTTCAATTCGAGCATCCTCTGTTGCTGGCATGAGAGGTGAAAATACTGAGAAGAAAAGTGATATTTTGAGACCCTTAGTGGTCTGCGGACCAAGTGGTGTCGGAAAGGTAATGTGATGAGAGATTTGGGCTTAAGTCGTGCTTTAAGCAAGGAAAATTACAATTTAGCTTACTTGCAATAATCCATCTAATTTATAGGGAACAATCATCGCAAACTACATGGAAAAATATCCATTTTCAAAACACTTTGGATTCACCACATCTCACACAACTAGATCTCCTCGACCAGGAGAAGAAGATGGAATCGAATATCATTTTACCACAATCCCTCAAATGAAAAAAGCTATAACTGAAGGGAGATTTATTGAGCATGCCGAAGTGCATGGAAACTTGTATGGGACAAGTTTTGAAGCATTACAAAATGTTCAACATGATCAACATAAATTTTGTCTCTTGGATATTGACGTACAAGGCGTCAAAAATATCAAAGAGCATGAGCAACGTAAAGAGCACCCATTAGTGCAAGGACATTTTGTTTTTATCGCTCCACCTAGTATGGAAATGTTAGAGTCCAGATTAAGAGGAAGAGGTACTGAAACACCAGAAAGTCTGGAGAGAAGAACTGCAAACGCCAAAGCAGAAATGGAATATGGCCTTTCAGATGGCACTTTTGATCACGTAGTTGTGAATGGAAATCTAGATCAAGCATGTGAGGACTTCGATCGTGTTATTAAAGAATTGTACAGTGATTTGGTGTAAAATATACACAAGAAAAATCCTGTCTTTGTTACTTTGAAAGTTAAGCATTAAAATAACGTGCAATCATTTGTTGAGTTTCAACTGTATAATGTACATTATACACCACTTACAATTTTTTGTCATGATATGAATGATAAATCGAACTGAAAAGGCTCTAACTGGAATAAAATATGAGTTTTAATCACTCATTTTTCTGTGCAAGAAAAAATGATGCAATATTTGGTTTCAGATGAACTGAAGGAGTTTAGATGGATATTGATATAAAGTATTTTTACATGATGTTTTCTATAGGCAATGATTTTATTTAAGGTTGTGAAAGCAGCATCCACCTAAGGTGATTTTGGCATTCTTATGTAGCTCTGAATATTTGTGCACACTAATCATCAGAAGCTGCCAAACATCCAACCTTTTTTTCACTTTTAAAAACTCTGGAAAGAGTCATCGGAAACTATCACCAACACTGTGAAATAGTAACGAAATATATATACCTATATATATATATTCTCAACGATCATATATGTTATTTTATTTCTAGAAAAAACTTTTGAGCCACCATAGATCCAATCAATATTTTTCGTTCTGGTTCTAGAATGCCTATAATATGCAATATATGTATATCAAGAGAGTATTGAATAATGGATTTTTACAATCATTCTTTTCGCATACACGGATTATTTTATAGCACTTAATTACCAATACAGCATTAAGGCTCATTGCACTCCTTGAAAATAGCTTTTAAAACAAAAAATTACTATAGAAAAGTTAAATAACGTGACGCATGACATCAACAATTCTATCTATCAGATAGATTTCGCTGCACTTATACTGGACAGAGTGGATCATTTATCCCAGACTCTTTGGTCCGTTCTTATTATCGTTTTTGTTTGGTTTAGTTGTTTGTTTCTGTAGTAAATGTAGACAGAAAAGATACACCAAAATAGGTGAATTTTTTTAGAGGATAAAAATAAATAACTATATGGAATTTGGGTAATTTTAGTTACCCAATTTATGGTATATTTTTTTGGCTTTTTGGACTTTTCTTTTTTGGCTTTTCTTTTTGATTTTTTTCTTTGATTTTTTTATATAAGTAATATAGAATAAGATTCCCTTTATTTCCTGCTCTCATTATTTCATAGCTTGCGGTATATGATGTATGTGTATAATTTTATTTGTTAATATTATTAGTCGTTAATAGTTATGCTAATTATCTTATTCATCGAATAAAATTCTATGGGTTCCTTCCGGGATCTGATTTGATTTGCCCTAGTAAATCTTCGGGACCGTTAAATGTTTTACGCATGGGTTTATGCCCTGCGTAATTAGCTAACAACGAACCTATTGGTTAAAGGGTGGGGTGTGGGTTTTCCAAATCCTATACCGAAGCGATGAACGATGATGGTTAGCAAACTTCAAAAATTGTGAACTCAATTTTATCATGCACCTTAATTTGATTTCGTATATTCCTACGTCATCTAATCGTAGAATACT
>Ga0209092_10002824_pt1 | contig 15598 bp, 11 predicted proteins | sample FraStrMetagenome_FD_187446 | JGI IMG/M metagenome (GOLD analysis project Ga0209092, IMG submission 187446) | Marine eukaryotic phytoplankton communities from Arctic Ocean - Fram Strait ARC3M Metagenome (SPAdes) (version 2) | ecosystem: Environmental > Aquatic > Marine > Oceanic | place: Fram...
GCAATCGTACATGCACAATCATCCCGAATCAGGGGCAGCTCGATTATCAACATCACGGCATGCCCACTTTCGGTGGCTTGGACTGCTCTGCTTCCGAGTTTGCGGTTGCTCTGCTTTAAAAACGAATGACTAGAGCCGCCGTATCACATTCGCGCCGATGCCGAAGGTTTAGAATCTGCCAGTAAGGATCGCGCCTTGGTTACGTTTCCTTGTCTGTGTTTTATTCTAGCAAACAAGGGGCGCGTGATGCACTCGAACGATTCTTACCTCGTGCGGGTCTGGACTATGCCCGTGCCCGCAATTTCGATTATGGTCTCGAGCGCCGAGACAATGTATCGATGCTCTCGCCTTGGGTGCGCCTGCGGATGTTGCCTGAATGGGAGCTGATCGCGGCGGTGTTGCAGCAACACTCTGTCAGCGAAGCGGCAAAGTTTATTGATGAGGTCTGTTGGCGTACCTATTGGAAGGGCTGGCTGAGCCGCCGGCCGACGGTGTGGCAGGATTACTGTGCCGAATTGGCGGCGGAGCAAGCATCACTGCCTGAGCAGTCACGCTACCATGCCATTGTCAGCGCCACTAGCGGGATCGACTGCATGGATGCCTGGACGCGCGAACTAATCGACACCGGCTATCTGCACAATCATGCGCGTATGTGGTATGCCAGTATTTGGATACACACACTCAAATTACCATGGACCCTCGGGGCTGATTTTTTCTTTAGACATTTGTTGGATGGTGATCCCGCCTCCAACACTCTCAGTTGGCGCTGGGTGGCGGGTTTACATACCGAAGGGAAAACATATTTGGCCACCGCTGATAATATTAAGCAATACAGCGATGGCCGTTTGAACCCGCAGATCGAATTTGCAACCGTTCCTGCAGATGTGTCTCGCAGTAGTCGCAATCCGCTCGCCGCCCCGCATCAACCACTGGCTCCGCTGCCGGACTCTGACCGTGTGGGCCTGCTGCTGCACGAGGAGGACCTATCGGCGCGCAATTGGTTGGGCGAGCAGGTCACAGTCCATGCGACCGCAGGCTTTATTCCGCAGCAGTCCTACCAAACCCAGCGCATCGCACAGTCGGTATTTGATTTTCGGCACAATTGCCTGCGCGATGCCCTCGACGGCAGCGGCGAAGTCTACACTCAGATCGATGCAGTTGTGGCATGGGCAGAACAAGCGAACATCGACGTTCTGCTGATGGCTGAGCCATCTATTGGTATCTGGAATCAAGTCTTACCTAAGCTACAGCTCGCACTGCGTAACAAAGACATTCAGCTAGTCTGCCAACGTCATTGGTGGGACGACCATTTCTATCCACACGCGCAGGCTGGCTTCTTTCGCTTTAAAAAAGCCATACCTGCCGCCATTGAGCAATTAGCCGTAGAAAATTAAATCTCACCAACAAGGCAAGGTTGGGCCCGCTTCGTCCGCACATCACCCCAGTCGTGGCGTCTCCGCTTGCGGAGGCCTTCGACTTTAATCGGGAGGGATGACCTCCGCGTCGTCCGCACATCCGTCGTCCTCGGGAGGGATGACCTCCGCGTCGTCCGCATTTCCACGTAGCGAGCGGGTTTACCCCGCGATTATGCCCTTGGGTTCGATCAGTCCTGGCGATCCGTCCTGGCGTAAAGCCAGTCGCTACGTCCGCATCGGGAGGGACGACCTCCGCGTCGTCCGCCCATCGTCCCCTAATCGTGGCGTCTCCGCTTGCGGAGGCCTTCGACTTTAATCGGGAGGGATGACCTCCGCGTCGTCCGCATTTCCACGTAGCGAGCGGGTTTACCCCGCGATTATGCCCTTGGGTGCGATCAGTCCTGGCGATCCGTCCTGGCGTAAAGCCAGTCGCTACGTCCGCACCGGGAGGGATGACCTCCGTGTCGTCCGCGTGCAGTTTAGAAATCACATAAAAATCAAAGATTATCGATAAGCTGGTAGTCATGTCAGCGTCTCCCGCATCGGTACCGGACGACACGGAGGTCATCCCTCCCAAGAGCCAGAAGCAAATTCGCCGCCCTCAGCATCCATCAATGCCTTTCCCTCTGATCGACGAAGAACCTTTTTTCTCTCATCTGTCAGCCGTAAATGCAGTGATCCGCATCCTAGACTCACATCGCCGTTAAAGAATGTCGCGATTGGTTGCAGATTCCTACTTTTATAAATATTGTTATTCGCGTTAGTTAAATTCTATCCGAAAGACACTTCTGATCTTAAACACTCTTATTATGCTAAAAATTGCCTCCCTGTCACTCTTCCTACTTCCTACTTTCGGCATACTTCAGGCCGCGGTGCCCGATGGCTATAACACGCCAATTCCGCCGGAGATCATGACCCCAGATATCGTCGAGACTCAACTGCTCGGTAAACTCGAGTTTAGCGATGGTCGGCCCACCCAAGAAACTGCCGACAAGTTGCACGATCACCTCACATATTTGCGAGCTGTGGAAGTGTTTCTCAATCTCATGCCAGCCTGCTCTATCGAAGCGATGCGCCTGGCACATGTTGAGCATGGGCTGACCGCAGCCAATCACGCCCTGCTGGCCGCAGATCTGCTTGATTCCAATCCGCTCTTTCTCACCGGCAATACCGACACCGTTTACTGCTCTGCCATTCTCGACCTCGAACGTGATGGGCCCACCGTGGTTGAGATCCCACCCAAATGCGGGCCTGGCACACTCAATGATGCCTTCTTCCGCTTTGTCGTCGACATGGGGGCGCCCGGCCCCGACCGCGGGCAGGGTGGTAAGTATCTCATTCTTCCGCCCAATTACAACGGACTCCCAATTAGCTTTGCCAATAATAATACCCTGGTTCCCGTAACCGCCGCAGGCGTGACTGAGCACTACTACGTGGTGCAATCTTCGTCCTATACCAACTGGCTCATCCTGCGCGGCTTCCTCGTCGATGGAAAAACCGACACTGCCGTCAAGATGTTCCGCGAGGGTCTCAAAGTCTACCCGCTCGCCGCAGCGTCAAATCCGCCTGCAATGGAATATACCAAGCTCTCGGAGCTGCTGATCAACACCATCCACGCCAACAATGAAAAATTTTATCAGGAATTAAACCACGTCATTCAAAAAGAGCCGATCAGTTTCATCGATCCAGAGCTGCGCGGGCTAGTTGCAGCCATCGGTATTCAAAAGGGCAATCCCTTCGAGCCCGAGGCGCACCTGCAGGACCTGCTCAAGGAGGCCGCTGCCGTTGGTAATGCAACGGCTCGCACGATCAGCCTCGCCAGCCGTGACCCTGAGATTCTGTTCTACCCCGACAGTCAGTGGAAAATGGCCTTCGTCGGAGGGGACTACCGCTGGCTGCGCGATGGCGGACTGGGCGGACGCAACCTCAATGCACGCACTTTGTTCTTCTACCTCGCCACGGTTAACACACCCGCCATGGCCGCCAAGATCGTGGGCGCTGGCTCCCAGTATGCCTGGACCGAGCGCGACAGCAGTGGAGACTACCTCGAGGGCGATCAGCAGTATACCTTGACCATCCCCGCCGATGCCCCCGCCAAAGATTTCTGGTCGGTGGTAATCTACGACCCCCAGACCCGCTCTGAATTACAGACCCGGCAACCCTTCCCAAGCCGCAACAACAAACGGGATCCACTTCTCGATAACGACGATGGCTCCGTTACCCTTTATTTCGGCCCCGAGGCACCCACAGGCAAAACCCAAAACTGGATCCAAACCGTGCCGGGCAAGGGCTGGTTTACCATCCTGCGTCTCTACGGTCCACTTGAGCCCTGGTTCGACAAGACTTGGCAGCCCGGGGAGATCGTGCCGGGCGCATGGTAAACGTGAGGGTGGACATGGTCCGTTTGAAAAAGGAGCTCATGAAAAAGGAGCCATGAAAAAGGCGGCATCTCGGCATGGCACGAACTTAAGCGATGGTTTCGAGTGTTTAAGCGGACTTGATCAGAGCCGTAGAAACGACAGGAGTGTCGCTTTATCCATCGGGGTCAGCGAGGGCAGCAGGCGGGCTTGGCTGAGGTAAAGCGACAGGAGTGTCGCTTCTACAGCAGGGAAAAAGGGGTCATGTCGTTATGTTTATAATTAACTCCAATTGTGCGCATCCTCGACATTTGACAGGAACAGCCATTGATCTTTAGGGTCAGTCTAATGCTAAGGCAAGTTACGCCCGAAATACTCGATTCGCTACCCGACCAACATCCAGATGCTCAATCGAGTCGTCGTGATCTGCGTATCATCAATCGCTTGATGGGTTCGCATCAATGGTTTCAGCAGCAAATCAGTCGCTTAACTCAGGATACAAACTGTCTGGAGATTGGTGCGGGCGATGCAGGTCTAGCAATCTCCATGGTCGATCACTTTAAAAATCTAAACTATACCGCGATTGACCGTATTGATCCGCCGGGTGATTTGCCCCCTCAGATCCAATGGTTGAAAGAAGATCTTTTCAGCTCCACGGGCTATGAAGTTGCTGACACACTGTTAGCCAACCTAATCCTGCACCATTTTGAGGATGCTGCTTTATCTGAGCTGGGTGCGCGGATCCAAGACTCCCCAATTCAATCGATGCTGGTATCAGAACCCTGCCGCCGACAGTTGCATAAATACCAACTGGCCGCGGGTCGCTTAATCGGGTTCAACCACGTCACTCTGCATGATGGGGATGTGAGCATCGAAGCGGGATTTGTCGGCGATGAACTGCCGAACTTGCTCGGCCTGAATGCCACGCATTGGGATATTAAAACTGCCACAAGCTGGATGGGCTGCTATCGCATGGTCGCCACTCGCCGATGAAACCAATTACCATAGCAGGTGCGGGTCTGGCTGGACTGAGTTTAGCTAATACTTTGCAAGCTGCGGGTGTGGCGACGACGCTGCACGAGGCGCACACTCTGCCGCGACATCGTGTCTGCGGAGAGTTTATCTGTGGCAAAGGTGCCGAATCGCTGGCGAGGCAAGGCCTTAGCGACACGATCGCAGGCGCACACCCGCACCGCAGTATCGAATGGTTTGTGCGCGCGCGCTGCGTGCTCAAATCCACCCTGCCGAGTCCGGCCTATGGCATCTCTCGCTACGAAACGGATCAGCGACTCGCCAATCGTTTTGAAGCCGCAGGCGGTCGCTTGATCTGCCAATCTCGTTGGTCGGTCGCGCCTGAGGATGGAGTCGTTAATTGCAGTGGTCGCCAATCCACTCGCTCCGACTGGATCGGACTGAAACTACATTCACAAAATTTCGTCACCAGCGCCGATTTGGAAATGCACTTGGGTGACCAAGGTTACATCGGCTTAAGCGGTATCGAACATGGCCGCACCAATATCTGCGCGCTCTTCAAGCTCCGTCCCGATGTTCGCAGTTCGAAGGAGACGCTGCTACTCGCTTATCTCAAAGCTTGCGGTTTGACGCAACTGGCCGAACGCATCGGAGCCAGCCAGATTGATCCATTGAGTCACGTCGGAGTGGCCGGCATCGCCTTCAGTCAACTGCCCGCGCCCCGACCGGGGAGTCTACAACTCGGCGATGCTTATAGCGTGATTCCTCCCTTTACGGGTAACGGCATGTCCATCGCGATTGAATCCGCAGAAATCGCCCATCCCATTTTAATGGACTATGCTAATGGTATGCTCAGCTGGAACGATGCCTGCCGCAGTATTCACCTCGAATGTCGGCAGCGCTTCAAGTCACGTCTCAAGGTCGCTCAAGCGCTGCACCCATGGCTGACTCAATCGAAGCGTCACAAAGTCCTAGCGGCTCTCGGCACAGCTAAGATACTTCCCTTTCGACTGCTCTACGCTCTTACACATTAAACTCCGGATCCTGTAATCGAGTTTCCCGACCACACATGCTGGCAGTGCTGGCAACTTTCATCCTACTTCTTAATCCGAGTAAAATAATGTATCTTCAATCCATCGCTCATAGCACACCTCGCAACTCACTGACTCAAAAAGAATGCTGGGAGGTCTTAAACCAATCTGAGGCTTTAAACGATCTCACGCAGCGATCCGTGCTGCTGTTGGAAAAAATCCTGTTGGGGGATTCCGGCATCGAACGTCGGCACTTTGAGACCGACTCGGTCGAGACCTTATTCTCCCTCGACGCAGAGTCATTGAATCAGCAATTCGAGCGGGCCGCACCTCAGCTCGCCTCTCAGGCACTGTGTAAAGCGCTGGATGCCGCCGAGCTGCAGGCGACTGACTTAGACGCGCTGTTTATCTGCACCTGCTCCGGCTACCTCTGCCCAGGACTCAGTAGCTATGTCAGCGAAAAAATGGGCCTGAAGAGCAATGCCTATTTGCAAGACATCGTAGGCCTCGGCTGCGGAGCCGCCATCCCCACACTGCGCAGTGCCGCAGGCTTTTTGGCCACTATGCCTGAAGCGAAGGTGGCCGTGATCGCAGTCGAGATTTGTTCGGCCGCTTTTTACTTAGACAACGATCCCGGCGTGCTGATCAGCGCCTGCCTGTTCGGCGATGCCGCTTCAGCCTCTATTTGGAGTATGGATCCAAATCGAACGGGGTATCGCATCAGCAATTTCGACACGCTACATCGCCCCGAAGAACGAGAGTTGTTACGCTTTGTAAATTCAGGCGGCAAGCTTCGCAATAAACTCCACCGCAGTGTTCCCGAAAAAGCCGCCAGTGCGGTCGCTCAACTCTATAGTCAAACGCAACATTCGGCGGGTGAGCAGATCGCAAATCATACCGGCGGGCGCGATGTTATCGACGCACTGGAGCAGGTTTTGCCGAGCAAGTTATCTCCCAGCCGAGCGACCTTAAAGCGATACGGCAACACCAGCAGCCCCTCGGTATTGATCACGCTGCAAGACATGTTGGAACCAGCAACAGCCAAACAGCTCTGGCTCACCTCCTTCGGCGCAGGCTTCGCCGCGCATAGCGTGTCCTTGAAACAAGAGTAGGGCAGAGGACTGCCCCCTTTTTCTTCTCTGCGATCAAATAGCCGGCAGAGTTAATAGGTGCTTTGTTTTTATCTTTTTCCTCATCAATTCAGCTGAGTGCCCGCTTGTTGCTAGTTGAGCTGCGAGTCCAACGCTTGAGCACTTCAATGCCCTTTAGGTCTGGATTGAAGGTTTGCTCGTAGTAGCGTTGGTGATCGGTGATGCGCTGAGTGCCGTCCGCTTCGATGCTCCAGGCGAAAGGGAATCCATTGGTCAGCTCGATCGCTTGTTCGACCAGTGCTTTCGAATAGGCGGCTGCGCTGCCATTCACTAGTTGGTCACCTTGATACTTCATGTTGATGCGTTCCATTTGTCGACGGATCAACACTGGGCCCTGGGGCCCCTCAATGACTAGCCCGTCGGCGACCCGACGTATCGACTGGGGAGTCAGGCGCATCTTTGTGATGGTTGATGTGTTCGAATGTTCACTGGTTTGTATTGTGCCCAGTGGGGTAGGACAAATACGGGGTGACCCAAGAAATAATCGTAATTTTTTCGCCGATCACTTTCACTTGATCGGCTTGGCTTTTCACTGGCCCAGAGGATACCCAGCAGTTCCCTTTGTTTCAATCCTCAGATCTAAGGTTTCCCAGCTCAGTCCACAGTTTTCAGATTTCAGATCTCACTCACACCGTCATTGAGACACAGCAAGCCTAGAAGGCATAGGCCATCGCGTGCGCTCAGCAGTCATTCAACTTCCAAATAACAAACAATAAATCCAATCTCCGCACGATGTCCCACTTTAATACCTTCGCACCTTAAAACCTTCCCACTTCCGTACCCTCAGATTCCCCACCTCAGCCCGCCAAGATCCCCTGCGCATGCTTGCGCACGCTGTTCTTGAGCTTCGCAGGCCCAAGCACTTTAGCATGCGAGCCCCAGCTGAGGATCCAGCGCTCAATTTCAAATAGATCAGCGAGTTCTATACGGAACTCGATCCGGCCATCGCCGAGGTCTTTGATCTCCTGTGCGGGGTGCCACTCTTTCTCTTGGATTAACTGCCCGGCCCAGGCATCAAACTCGACGCGGATCTTGTACTTGGTGTCACCGCGAAAGACTCCGAAGGCATCTTTTAAATGTTTTTGAATGTCGAAGTCCTTTGGGCGCTTGAAGTTGTTTTCGGTCAAGGCGACCTTGCGCATCCGAACCAGTGCAAACGTGCGCAGCGCTTTGCGGACCTTGTCCCAGCACACCAGATACCACTGGTTTTCCACGCAGCACAAGTGGTAGGGGCGCACCTTGCGTCGGTTCCAACGACTGCCGCCCAAGTTCTTGTAGTCAAATTCCAACTCCAGCTCCTGCTCGACCGCACGTGTCACGAACTGAAAGGTTTCAATATTTGCGGTCGAGATGCCAGCGGATTTAAAACTCACCGGTGCATCGAGTCGATCCAGTGACATGAACACCTTATCCTTCAGCCCGTCAGATAGCTTTTGCAGCGCAGCTTCGAGTGGTGCTTGGAACGGCGTGCCCTTGTAGGGCTCCATGGCTTTCTGGGCGACGAGCAAGGCAAACAGTTCGCCTTCTGTAACTTGTAGCGTTGGGAAGCCATCTACGTAGCCATCATAGTTGTATCCATTCGCCACGGCATCCCATGCGATCGGTAGGTGCATTTGATCGCGCATAAAGGCGATGTCGCGATTGATCGTCTTGGTCGAAGTTTCCAAGAGTTTTGAAAGTCGGGTGGCGTTGGGCAGGCGGTTCTCCTTGAGTTCCTCATGAATTCGCATCATGCGGGCAAGGGGAGGACGAGAGCGGAGGACGACGGGCTTCTTTTTTGGCATGATGCGTGTTCGTTAACTGGGCAATTTATTAAAGTCTGTGCTTAGTAATGCCTAGCTATTTGCTAACACCTGTAAGCGATCCTCACTTAGCCATCTCATAGGTGGGACTGTCAATGTCTAAGGGGGATCGTTATTTTTTTCTGCATGTGGTTAGCAACAAAATATGGATTCTATAGTATCGTTCAAAATGAGCAGGGTGCTTATTATATCCGAGCGCGTGTTAGGAAAGATTTACAAAATCTTCTGGAGGTGAGCGGGCTCGAAGTCGGGCTTCATTCGTGGTCGCCAGCGGACTACCACTACCGGATCATGATTGGGCCCAAAGATTTACTGAAAGTGATCTTAACATTAACGGCGACGCTCGATTACCCGGACTTTAAGAACTGTGTTACTAAACAGGCTGACCAGCGCGATAAGCTAGACGCTTACGATCAGATGTGGGCCATGATGGCTAAGTTTGAGTGCGAAGAGGCAGTCAGGTGTAGGCTGACCACTGCTGTCCAGTTAGGCGCCACTCCACAGTGAGTGCTTAATTTTCTGCCACCGACAGGTCCGACCATATCGCGGCTACAGAGGAAAAAAAGGGGGCAAAAAGGGGGCATGTCGTTATGTTGTTAATTAACTCCAATTGTGCGTAGCTTTGACGGCAGGCAGTTTAGCAATCGAACGGACGAATGGAGTGCATCACATCTCCAGTCGTGGTGTCTCCACTGACGGAGGTCCTGCACTTTAATCAACAGCCCGCATTCCTTGCGGCTTGTTTGTTTACGCTAGGCCTTTCGTGCATGCGGGCAGCAATGTTTATTTTAAACTTTTTGCCCACTTTTCCTTTCGACTCAAAAAGCAAATGGTCGTCGCTGTTTTGAGTGCACGGTACGGCGGAGCCGTAATGGCTGATAACTACTGGCTGCGGCGGACGCGGTAGAAAATCGAGTTTCCTGAGCTTGGGGCGGGGAGGTCTGTGATCGATAGGGTGGTCGCGCTGCTGGTTTGGCTCATGATTTGGATGGTCTGCCAGTTGCTGAGGTCGGGAGAGGTCTCAATGGCGTAAAGATCGTATGCTTGAGTGGTCCATTCCAAGGTGTTGCTGGAAAATTGAGAAATCTTGAAGGCGGAGCTGGCATCGGTGGGGTCGGTGCCTAGCCGGAATTCCTGCAGTGTATTAAATCCGTCGCCGTCGGTGTCTGCGCTTGCGCTCGAAACGATGGAGCTGCCGTAGTAAGTGCTCATCCACGAGTTAGGGATGCCGTCGGGCGCCCCAGATGGTTGGCTGTCGGCGCGGAATCCAACGACCCGAATTTCGATAAAGGGCGAGAGGTTGGTGCCGTCGGAAAGGCGACCGCGGAACCGCGCATATGCCGTCGCACTGGGATCGCTTACGGTGGTATCGCCATAATACCCATCGGGTGTGAAGGTAATCGTGCTGGCGTTTAGACTGAAGGTGCCATTGCTTTCGGTGGCGCTATCGACTTGCAGGCTCAGCGCATCCCCCTGCAGGTCAAGGCCAGTGATGGTGACTTGATTGACTTCGGGGTTCGTGAGTGTGCCGGTAGGATGAGTGACGGCATAGAGTACGCGGTCGTAGCTGAATGGCGGCGTGTTGAGCGGGTAGGCTTTGAGGACGGTGCTGATGTCGTAACTGTTGAGTGAGGCACCGCGGTTGTCGCCATGCGCTTGAAAATACATGATAGCCTCCGACAAATCCTCGTCACTTTCATTGCTGGTCTCGCTGCTGTGCGCGAGTCCGATGACGTGGCCAATCTCGTGAGTGAGCACTTCTTCCAGGGTCACAGCATTCGAGAGGCTAGACTTGGGGTGATTGAGCACGATGTAGCCAAAGCTGATTGGATTGAAGGGGCTGCCGTCGATGGTGCCGCCATTGCCGGCAGCCAGGTAGTATCCAGCGCCTCCAAAGCCGAGGGTGGTGCTGTTGTCGGGGATGTGGTTAAAGGTGTCGTGGAATTGCACTCGAATCACGAGTCCGTCGCCGGAGCCGTAGTCTTCCGCGGATTGGGAAAAGGTCTGTGTGCCGCTGTAATTAAAGAGAATGGTGCTGTTGGCCTCCCATGCGGCGAGTGCATTGCTCAATGCGGTCAGGGCTTGCAGTTCGGTAATGCCGCTCGGCAGGGTAGAGGTGTCGGCATAGACGGGGATCGGCTCATCTCGGTCGGGGGAGTTGAAGCGGCGAAAGCCACTGTTATCGAGCAGTCCCGAGCTGCTGACGGAAAACTGCATCGTCATCGGCTCGGCCTCGAAGGGGCTGAGGTCGGCACCCGCATCGAGTCCGGAAGCGAGCGTGCGGAGGGCATCTAGATCGACTGTATTCAGCGGGCTGATGCCGGCCGGACCATTGTAGAACGCGAGCTGTGCGTCGTTGATTTGGAGGTGGAGCAAATAAGTGCTTTCCGTGGACAGGAAGGGCAGTCGGGAGTCGGCCTTGGCGCTTCCGTTATAAATGCCGCCAGGCGCGTAGACTTCAAAATAGGCGGGTACGGTGCCCCGTATGGTCTCGATCGTGCGAAACAGAAAGCGTGTCTGGATCGAGCCATCTTTGAGGCGTCCTTGGCTGACCACTAGTTCGGCGGAGGCAGTCGCATCGGCGGTGACCGTTTGTTCTGCCGCTGTCTGTGGTAACACGGACATGGCGTGGGTAGTGAGCGGCATTAATAGTGCACAGAGCCAGCAGAGGGGGGATTTCATCGGTAAATGTCTTCGGGCCAAGGGATGGTTTTAGGGCAAGCGATGTTTTTAGGCTTAACTTTAGTAGACTGCGTTGCAAGGGCGGGTGCTGTCGAGGAGTTGATTCACATATTTCTTATGAATGAAAAATGGAGTCATTTCGTTATACTTACAGTGGCACTGATCGCCGCCGCAGTGGCGTGGTCAGGCCATGTTGTTCTCCATTCGGCAGCAAAGGTCTGGCTGACAGGGCAGACTTTCCGAGTGGCCCCAGTGTTTGTGCCAGGATGAAGTCATCCTACTGATCGCGGAGGCCTCCGACTTTCATGGGGAGGGATGACCTCCGCGTCGTCCGCCCATCACCGTCCCGAATCGTGGCGTCTCCCCTTGCGGAGGCCTTGCACTTTAATGAGGGAGGGACGACCTCCGCGTCGTCCGCACATTACCCCGAATCGTGGCGTCTCCGCTTGCGGAGGCCCTGCACTTTAATGGGGAGGGACGACCTCCGCGTCGTCCGCACATCCGTCGTCCTTGGGAGGGACGACCTCCGCGTCGTCCGCATTTCCACGTAGCGAGCGGGTTTACCCCGCGATTATGCCCTTGGGTGCGATCAGTCCTGGCGTAAAGCCAGTCGCTACGTCCGCATGGGAGGGATGACCTCCGCGTCGTCCGCACACCGCCGTCCTTGGGAGGGATGACCTCCGCGTCGTCCGCACATCACCCCCAATCGTGGCGTCTCCGCTGGCGGAGGCCTGCACTTTTATGGGGAGGGATGACCTCCGTGTCGTCCGCACATCACCGTCGCCAATCGTGGCGTCTCCGCTGGCGGAGGCTCATCACTTTAACCAGTAGCCCGCAAGGAATATGGCTGCTGAATTCAGCTGAAATATAACTTACTTTCTACGTCCAGGAAATTCGTCACGAGCTGGCGAAATTGAAGGAAATGATGCCGCGGGCGAGCCACGGAATTTTAAATTCACATTTTAGTGGTTTAAGAGTTGCAAGCTAAACAGCCGCACACACACCTGTTCACGATTTTATGCAAGCCACTTCACCACATCGTATATTACTATATGTATTATAAATTGTTAGTACTCTCAATTCTGGCGCTGTGCAGCCATGCCGTCGTCGCAGACGATACGCCGCCGGTATCGTCAAAAAATTATTCCTATCTCTATTTTGAGAATGGCTATCCGACCCGGTACGGCCACCGCCGCCCAGAGGTAAACTCCGCTGCGCGCGCGGATCCAGATCTAGTTTTTCAGACGGGTTACTACAGTGTGGTGCTGGATTGCGATGATATTACGCTCAAGGGGTACGACGCACTGCTTGGATCTGACTACCGGACCGCACTCAATCAGGATGTCACCACACCTACAGCGGCAACTGGATTCACGCTGCAAGTGACTCAGAGTGGGGTAGTCTACACTTGCACAGAGGCGCTGGTTCAGGCTCCTAATGTGGATAATGTACGGCTGATCGAAAGCGGTCAGTATGTGAAGCGTATTGATCACCTCGGGCTGGTCTTTAAAGATGCGCAGGACAACGTGTTGGACGTAGATGACGAGTGCCGCTTGGAGATCACCGCGTGGCCGGATCGCATTACGTTCGTGTTGGATTTTACCAGCGAGACCGCCAACCCCATCACCAGCACTACAGTCGAAGTGGTATCACCGGATAGTGAGACGCACACCGCCCAATCTCAGACGAATAAGGCACGTTTGACCCTAAAGCCGCAGGATGATGCACAGCTCTCGGAGCTAAACCCCAGCATTTATGTGACGCAGGCCACCAATTTGCAGGCGACTGCGCCGCTGGCGGTGAGTTTCGATCCGGATACGCATGCCTTCAATATCGATTTGCCGGTAGCAGGCCCGGTCAAGTATCCCTCTGCTATAAATCGAGTGGACGAATACCTGATCGAAGTAACGAATCCGCTGTCCGCAGTTACCAATATACCCTTACGCTTTATACAGCAAACTCCGCGTGCGATCACCGGAACGGTGATGCTTCTCAGTGATGCCGACAGCGGTCGTCCATTGGGAATCCCGGTGCAAATCTCAAAAAACTGGCATGGCAACAGCGCAAATGTCCATCAGGGTGTTTGGCTCCGCGGTTCCACCATGCTCACGCTGCAACCGGGCGCTACACAGCGAATTAAGTTGCGCGTGGTCTACGGATACTGGGGCGGGGCCGGGACGGTGTCGCACTCACAACTCTCGCTGATTGGTTTTAAAGCCAATTGGAAATGGGATCAGAGCGCCCTCGGTGCTTGGGGCGAATCATTGACCTATGATCCGACTCAACATCTTGGCGCGGCTTTTCTAGATGATATACGCCCAACGTTCACCGATAGTTATAATAATACTGGAGCCTATAAAGATGGGCGTATTGCCAACACCACGTACGACTGGACTGAGAACGTCGGCGGCGGTGATTTTCTGACCTATCACGACAGCGCCAACCAGTTTCGCTGGCTCAAGCGCCTGAAGACTTGCTATTATCAAACTGGCCCGAACCTGACAGAAGTGCTCTATTCCGGTGTGACCGATGACGATAAAATACGGGTCAATTATACCAGCCGTATGATGTCCACGCTAGACTACCATCGCCACTTTCATGCCTATAATTATGAGTTCCTCGCAGATGTCGCGAATCCTAGGCGTCTAAGCTTTTTTAAGATGGCGGCCGATTACTATAATTTTGCGGAGTATGACAACTTTTACATCGGCGATACCTCTGGCTTGCTGGCCACCGAGAATATTAATGCGGGAGACGATCCAATCGCTGGCGGTAATACTTATAAAGGGGATTCGATCTCGATGGATGACAAGTGGCTCAGTATTGATGACTTATCAAGCAGCTCTGGCTCTTATGCTGCGCAAGCGCTGCGTGGCCTTATTCCGCTCAGCTCGACGTTGAACGGCGCTGACTTGCCGCTCCACCTGCACAAATACGGGCGCAAATGGGGTGGCCGCACTCCGACCGTGCTGTTCGAATTTAGCGCCGATTCGGTTGTCCGCTCTTACAGTGCAGGGGATGTAGTCGCGGGTGAAATCCAGTTCATTTTACCACCCCAACATGTAGACAATTATTGGGGCAGCGATGGTGAACTGATTGCGCGCCTCAGCGGCTATGGCGATGCGAATTGGCAACCAGTGCGCGATGAACTGGTCGAAAATATTCAAATGGCTGTCAGCGTGCATCAGGGTACGCTGGAGGATAATTATCCGCTGGAAATTCAAGCGACCACAGGTAAGCGAGTCTTGACCGACTTTACCGTGACTCGCGGCGGGATCGGTCATATCCCACTGCTGCTGACGGGCGCGGATGCTGGATTGGAGCTCAAGGTGCAACGCTACAGCTCAGGCGGCTGGGTCAATCTGGAAGCGGTGAATGTTGAGGCCGACACCTACTACCAAGCGGTGCTCAATGCCAATGGTAGCATGGATTATAGCTTCAGCATTCCGCGTCCCGCTGGCCAACACGACCTCGATACTGCTTGGCGCGTGCGGGTGATCTACGCCAACTTGCCGCTTAATTCAATAGGTCAGGAAATACAGCCGTTCGAGAAGTGGGTCAGTGATCTAGGAATGGGTGATGCTGCGCTCAATGATGATCCGGATGGTGATGGCACGAGTAACCTGCTGGAGTATGCCTTCGGCATGAACCCAGCGCTTGCTAACACTAATTATACGTCCTACGACAACGGTGTCACACCTGGCTTACCGCTGCCACTCGTGCAGACCACGACGCCCAACAATGTTGACTTTAGTGCGGTCTTCACTCGGCGTAAAAACTGGGAGATGGAAGGACTGCGCTACACCTTGCAGGCGAGTGCCGATCTCACCATTTGGGAGGAAGTCGATATGACGCTCACCGTCATCGAAAGTGAAAATAGCGAAGTCGAGATCGTCTCTGTGCCTTGTAATCGTTCGGTGCAGACCAGTACAGGTTTAGAAACAGCTAAATTCTTCCGTGTGTCAGTCACGCAAGACTAGCTCGCACGACTCTGCGAATACTCATGCCCATAGCGGATCTGGCATAGTGCCGCTGCGCCGCTGAGCCTTTGCGCCTCTCCGCGTCGTCCGCACATCACCGTCGTCCTTGGGAGGGATGACCTCCGCGTCGTCCGCCCATCGTCCCCAATCGTGGCGTCTCCGCTTGCGGAGGCCTTCCACTTTATGGAGGAGGGATGACCACCGCGCC
>Ga0209092_10002825_pt1 | contig 15598 bp, 10 predicted proteins | sample FraStrMetagenome_FD_187446 | JGI IMG/M metagenome (GOLD analysis project Ga0209092, IMG submission 187446) | Marine eukaryotic phytoplankton communities from Arctic Ocean - Fram Strait ARC3M Metagenome (SPAdes) (version 2) | ecosystem: Environmental > Aquatic > Marine > Oceanic | place: Fram...
CGGTAACATTTTGTTAATAAAAGCACGGGAACAAGATTAATTTCACCGAATCTATCACCAAAAGGTCTGATACGATTGTATAGTCAAGGAGGCCTCACGTACGTACCGTTGAAACGTTAATAAATAAAAGAAATTGTATCCTTCTGATAATTGCATGAATCAAGTACGCAAGCAAAATCCAGATGAACAGCAAATACTTAAGATTAAGTGTCAGAACATATTGTATTCAGCCAAAAAAAAGCTTAAATGTGTCAGTCACTTACTAGAATCGTACCTTGGAAACAAGGCACGGTAGCACACTATAGGTAATCAAGTTCCAAAAATGAAATGTAAGAAAACGATCAAACTTCAAGAATTATTTGTATTTTGTACACTCAGCATTCTGATAGCTGACGCAAGCTTTGGAATATTAGCCTATTCTACATCACAAGGTAGAGCATTCCATCATTGACTCTAAAGAGCCTCACAATTTAAATTACACGTGACATTCTAGTGCACTGAAGTAATTGTGAACATATCGCACAGTCTGTTTTTCTCGAAAGATTATTTTTGTGAATGGATCTGGAGACCGTGACACGTGGATTGCATACGCCCGTGCCATAAAATGGGCTGTGTCTTCAATGCAACAAACCAAAAAAGTGATTCTTTCTCTTTTGAAAGGAACGGAAACAGTTTGTTTATTTCCTTGAAGAATAGGTGCACAAATCCGGTTATTTCATATCCCAAAGCAATTTCATATCAAGAATGGAACAAGAGTTTGATCTTGTGAGTGATATAAAAATATCTATGACTTACTTTGTTGAGAAGACTTCGTGTGTAAATAATTAGAAAGAATAAACGTGTTACCCGTAGTGTGAACTGCGATGAGCATTCTTAGCAATCACCCATTTTTATCTCTATAATAACTCATTAAAGATAATACAACATGTCTAAGCTATGAATAAGAACTGTTGGTGACATATTTCAAGATTATCATGCATCTATATTATACACAAAAAGACTCAAATGAAATACTTATGCCATCATCATTCTGATGTACGGAAAGAATACTAAGTGAGGATGATTTTTTTGGAAAATTGAAGAGTAAAAATAGATCTACTTTCCTGGCATATTGTAATGCTAATCTTAAGAAAGAATGTTCATAATGATAACTGATATTGGCTAGAAAAGAAATGATTTTATGAATAGGTAACGAGCTCCTTCATCCAAGCTATCTTTTGGTCATGCTTTGCTGAATGTTGAACTCAGAAAATTATATCCTGATAACCTAAAAAAGAAGAATATATTCTAAAGATTTGTATATATGAGGGATATAATGTGACAAATATTTCTTTTTTGATCATGTGACTACTGATAAAATGAATACCACTCTAAATGATATTCGTATGCTCTAGAGTTGACTATCAAATTTTCTTGATTTTGCCATTCATGCGTTTTATACAAATTAAAAATGTTTTGTTGATTAAGAGAGAGTAATGTTCTTGTTCATATTTATATGCTCAATCAATTAGAAAGCTTCCAATATTTGCAACTTCTATTTTGTTTTAACTCCTCTTGTCTGTGACTTTCGCAACGATATTCATGTATATGTAATCAATTTCATCCCATGTTTGCTTCTTGATACCTTCTTTGCATTGAAAAATGAAAAAAAAATCTATCAAATTTTCGTTTTAAACTTATGATGACGTAGGAATCAAAATGAGATACCATACGTAAGTGACCTTTGAATTTGTCCTCTTCTTGATTCGCAGCTGTTTATCACTCCCAACATATCGAAAAGTGAGCTCCTACTTCAGTGAAACCATGGTCGCGAGGGAAAACATTTGCCAAAAAATATCAAAATTTCAGTTAAGTTTGTTGTTTTTTACTTTGCATGGATTCCCTGCGGCAAACGCTTTTTCCCAAATGTCCACGGCAAACGCAGAACCTCGTCACTTTTTAGGGTTTGATTTGGGGTAAGAAAAAAGGTAGCAAACATAGTTTGTTCTTCCATTTCGCCATGTAATCTTTTGCTTATTTATCTTATCGATTCTCTGAAAAGAACTTCAGGAGCACGTATATCCATTATTGAAGAAAACCTTAGCGGTAGTAATCAACAGTATAATGAAATTCATACAGATGCAATAACTTGGACAGAATCACAACCATATGATGACCCAAAGGCCTGGATAAGTGCCATGGATATTTTGTTAGAAAATACTTTAAAAGAGAAGCCTACCTTACTCAAAAGTGTAAAAGCAATTTGTGCATCTGGAACATCTGGGAGTTGTCTTCTGGTTGATTCCCTGCAAAATGGAGCAGTGACACGACACCCAAGAATGTATAATTTTGACATCGTTGCATCCACCTCATCTGATGATAAAGCATCCGTTATAAAAGTATGTGACTATTTAGAAAAATTCGCACCTCCTCGTCACACCGCAAGAGCCAATACTGGATCTTTAGCGAAATTGATACTATGGCAGGAGCAACAAGCCATAAAGGGGGGTGAAGTTTTGGCCCATCAATCTGATTACTGTGCTATGCATCTTTTACATGATACAACTAAAAAATGTGGGTCCGGGTTAAAAGATAGACAAATATCGATATCTAGTGATTGGCACAATTGTTTGAAACTAGGATATGATGTTCAGAAACTCGAATGGCCAAGCTGGTTACTGTCATGTTTGAAAGAATCAGGAGTTGACGATCCAAACAAAGTTCTTCCATCCAATGTAGTTTCACCAGGTATTCCAATGGGCAATATTGCGCCTTCTCTGCAAGAAAAATTCTCATTACCCCCTGATTGTGTAGTTGTAGGTGGTACAACAGATAGTAATGCTGCTTTTTTTGCTGCTATTGGTGGAACCAGTGCTGAATTTGGTACATCAGTCACAAGTCTGGGTAGCACATTAGCGATGAAACAGTTAAGTAAAACTTTTTGTGAGGACGCTGATAGAGGTGTTTACAGCCACAGGTTTCCACTATTCAACGAAAATACGGATGATTTAATATCTGAAGAGGCTTGGCTTGTCGGTGGAGCTAGCAATGTGGGATGTGCAGTTTTGAGACAAGAAAAGTTTTCAAATAAAGAACTTGTAGATCTTAGCAAAGATATTGATCCTGCCGGAGAAAGTCCTTTAAAATATTATCCACTAACAAAAACTGGAGAGCGGTTTCCAATCGCAGATAGTACACGTAAACCAATTCTCACTCCAATACCCGACAAGCGAAAAGACTATTTGCATGGAATCTTACAAAGCATAACAGACGTCGAGAAACAGGTGAGGAATAATTTTCTTTTCATTGTTGTTAGCACGAGACAATACATCACTTATTTTTCAACCTTTGTGTGATTTTGACCAGGGTTTTGAAGTGCTTGGTAGTCTAGGTGCAGAACCATCTAGACCAACAAAGGTATGGAGTTGTGGTGGTGGTGCTAGAAATGCTATGTGGTTGAAAATGAGAGAAATCCGGATCTCATCAATTTGTGGGGAAAATGGGGTCACTGTAGATCGAGCTGAAAACACTGAAGCAAGTTTTGGTGCAGCAATTCTTGCTGCTGGAACATTTTAAGATAAGCGAGTGGTAAAATACGATAACGACCAAGCGAGCTTTTATTTTCGTGTGAGGACAGGTGACATCCTCATGGATGCACAAAGAAGGTTGAATATACGTGCTAAAAAAAGCATACTACTTTGGATTGTTCTCTCTTGTCAGTTGTTTGATATTCGAAAAGAATATGTTTTGTCAACACATGATTTTATGAAATATTTTTCTTCTTTTGGCATCTGGTTTAGGTATAATTGTTGTGGCTGGTATCAATTCTGAAAAAATTGACAGGAATTATCGATATATCATCTACTGAAGAAATTTATTTTTTTGTAAATCTAGTTAATATTATAGTCACTCTGATTTCTATGCATAGATTTCTTCAAACACCCTTCAACCAATCACTGTTAAGACAATCCAGGGCAGTAGATCGACTTTTTGGATCAAATTCTAACAGGGGAATCATGAAATCTGCGACGCTCTTTGCATCTCTCATTGAAAAGTGATATTTTTCATGCAATACACTGTGCATTGGCCAGAACTTCAACTGATGGATATGTTTCAAGTCTCCTTTTCTGTTGAAAAAGTTTTTTGAGTATTTACCGCCAAGCGCGAGTTTTTTTGGCATTTTTCCTAACAATTCTTGAAACATTGCTAAATGATCTTCATCACGGTCATAGTCTTCTCCCGCACGTGGATCAAACAAAAGATCGCCAGTTAAGAGCTCAAATGTAATGCAACCTAAAGACCACATATCGGCAGATGTATCATACCTAAAAGATCAAGAGTTCAAACATGATAATAAGATCAAATATATTTCACTTTTTTTCATTCTCACATGAATTAAACAAACTTACTTGCTACCAATCAAAACTTCAGGTGATCTATACTGCCGAGTTTGAATATCCTCGCTGAAGTGACGATGCGTCCAACATGCGTTACCAAGATCCACTACGACTGCTCTAGACCTCATTATTACTTTTGGATCTTTGACATTCGGAGCTGATGGTGGCTTTGCTTTTGGTTTAGTTCTTGCTTTGAGGATATTTTGTTTGAATGATGCAATGTTATTTTTTAACGACTGACCAATGTATTGTTGCATATTCTTCCCCTCTTCTTTGTACTCAATTTGTTTAACAAAGGAAATGCTGTCAGTGCTCTGAGAAGCTTCTATTCTAGGATTCAAAAGAATCGGTAAATCTATATTGTCGACGGATGGATCTATTCCCATAAACGCTTTGATTCGTGTGTAAATAGAATGTCTAGCAGACCACCAATTTGCAACACCATCAGTTCCATTGGAAGCACGGAGTTTAAAACATTGAGACCCATCTTCTCCTACCGTTGGTCTAGCAGCAAATTCTTTGACAAGACGTAAATCAAAACCAAACACACAACTAGCGTTTTTGCTTGAAGTCGAAGAGCTTCCATATCCACCTCTTCCTTCTTTAACTTTCATCGCGAGAGGATGAGCACATAAACTCCACGCGTGGTCATTGAATACAGCAGAATCTAATGCTGGAATGCCGTCATCCCGTTTATAAGTCAAGAATGAAACTCCTGGTAAACGACTTTCTAAATAAGCAAGCACTACAACTGTACTCATTACTGAGAATCTAACTGAAAATTGAGAAAATGGAAGACACCGATATTGAGAGTCGTTGTATGTTGCATCTTGACCACTTAAATTGGCACTAACTAGTCTAACTAGATCAGACGTCATTTGTCTTCCAACAGAAGAAGCAGCTTTTCTACTATGTTGGGATATTTTAAAGAGAGCTGAAAATGGTTTCGAAGAATTGCTCGATACTGCCCCATCCGGCCTTTTGAGAGACAATTCACATCCCCTTTTAAACACAAATTAAAAATCAGTGAGACGATATTTCGACGATATATAAATCAACAAGTCAACTGAAACCGTACCATTGTCGTGCTAAACCTTTTTCTTCACTCCTTTTCCAGTCTACGCCTAAAGCTTTGCTTACGTTATCTGCAATTTCTCCTTCAGGAACATAAGCCCTTAGCAAAAAAGTTATCTCAGCGACACCATCATTTTCATAAAGCTGAGTCCTTAATGCACGCTCATCGGCAGAAGTAACGGTTGCTAATTCTCGAAACGTCTCTTCTATGAGAGCACCTGCATTTTGATTGGGAGAAAAGTTAAGGCTTATAAAAGAACTGTGATTTAATCGATTGAGAACTCGCTGAGGAGATGAAAGAGGTTCGCTCTTTGTGCTATGAGATAGATGCGAACTGTCCTTCCAAAGTCGTTTGTGACCTAAAATTCGTTCCATTTCAATATCTGATAAAGTTGGAAGGCTCCCGGATTTCTTATTATCCCCAGTATTCAACCCTGATAATCGTTCTGCTAAGTCATTAACCTGATCAAATCTAGATGAACCATCCTGTCTATTTTTTTCTTTTTGCTTCCTCTTTTTTATCTTCTTTTTCAGAATTTTCTTCTCTTCTGAAGAAATGCCAGGTTTCTTCAATGTTTCTTCTAACTCCTCAATTGAAATAGCCCTACTGCCTCCTAAATGACCTTCTGAATCGTTATCACTATTGTCATTCTCAAATTCTGATTCATCTCCTCTGAATTCGAGAAGCACATTTTCAGGTTTTAAATCTGTATGAATGATCTGACATTTTCGATGTAGAAAATCTAATCCTTCACAAATTCCTTTTATCATTTTTTTTACTGCTGGAATTGGAACACCCCTATAGTCGTATGCCTTGATGACACTTAATAAATTACATCCCAACATATGAAAGATCATACACATATGTCTACCATTTGGCCCAGTGTGAAAAAAAGAATCCTTTAACATTGCAACATGTTTAGAATGTTTAACATTTACTTCCCATGGGATACCATTCATATCTTTACCATGCAGTGAAGAAGATGAGACTCTCTCACGCTCAGTAGCTACGCAATCAAGTAATTCAACCTCATCCATAGCAGCCTCTGTATAGTGTTCGGCAGATTTTTGAACCTTGAGGGCATAGAATTGAATTGGCGATTGCTCTATCTTCGCTTTTTTATCTTTTACCATCCATACAGTAGAGAAATGCCCCCAGCCTAATTTTTTTATTACGACGTATCTACACGATCGCGACGGAAAAAGATAAAGAAATAAGTATAATCAATTGTAGCGAAATGTATAATATGACATTGTCCATTTCCAAGTATTGAATATTGGAACACCAAATCTGATTCTTACCGTTGATTATATACTTCTGCAATTTTCACCGGATGATATCCTCCTGCTTTGTACCCATCTTCACCTTCGTCTTCGTCATTTGAATAATCTTCATTGCTACCACTTCCATCGTCGTCTCCACCATCAGAAGCACTTCCTCTTACATTACTATCATCATCATCGTGATCATCGTCGTCATCACTAATGGAATCTTCAGATGATAATGATTCATCCTCCTTTCGCCTATGATTACTTGCCTTTTTTCCATAATTGTTATTGCCAGTAGAGCTGTATTTTTTTGATAATCCAATACCATTTCGAACCCTATCAATCATGTTGTAAGATTCATCATCTGCATCAATGCCATCATCGTGCTCTTCTGCTTTAGTGGTTCTGGAATACGGGATTGCTGAGCGGGGAGTATTGGTTTGCCGTTTTTGTGATTTATATTGTGCATCAGATTGAAAGGAAGATCCAGTATTGCTGGTGCTACTATATTTATTATAAGAAGTACCTTTGTCCCAAGACGAAGAAGCTTTGTCAAGGGTTGGTGGTTTAATGTCGGTTGCTTGTGATGATGATGAAGACGATGTTGTCGGTGGTGTTGGACCATCTTTTGATAATGATTGAATGATTCGGTCTACACGTGACATTGATTTCTGCGTCGATGTTGAATATCCACCATTATTTGATAACTTTTGCTGTAATTGAGAATGTTTTGTTGACGATGATGACAGAATGGTAGGACGAGGATTACGAGGGGCAGTATCGGAAGAACCCTCTGAAAGTTTACTTGATACAGCTTTTATGATTAAGTCTTCATTGTTTATATTACCTGTTCCTAGGCTTCTCCCTGCAACAGTTCTTTTTGGTGGATGACTAATACGATGATCTGAAATTGAAGTTTCACCTGACGCGGCTGCTAATGCATCTAGTTGCCCGAATTGTTTAGCTCGCGAGGAGGGGGAAAGTTGATTGATAAAACTTCGTGATTTTTTCGATGCTGTGACATTTGTTCGTTTAAAATCAAAATTTAATTTAGTTGGAGATTGCTTTGTTGTTTGCGTTGACGATGGAAGAGCTGAGGATGTCGTTGGAGAAGCAGCGTCTCGATGCAGTATGCCAGTTGATGATATTGTTTTTTTCTTTGATGATCGTTTTGATTTAGAACCAAAGAATGTTGAGCTCTTTATGGCGTCCATTTTTTACTGAAACATAGAGGTGTCGATAGAGCTTGTTACAACTATATTCTTCAAAATATTGAACTACGAAACGCAATAAAAATCCTCGTTTATTTAACTTACCTCGAATGTATAGTCTATGATCAATATGAACGTTATCGAAGGAACATTAAATAGAGAAGTGATAGACAAAGATAAAACCAGCTAGCTCTACAATAGGGAGAGGACGCAATATCGAGAGCTTGAATTTGCTTTGAAGAGCTTTCTAATGTTCCCTGATTAATACGTGTAGAGACGAAGAACCAGTTATTTCAACAATATCGTAGAGCTTGGATGGCAAACTTTTCTACTCAATTTCGTAATTGCGTTTGTGTCGGCGGGTTGAACTAAATTTTCATGAAGCATTCACACCACACCCATAAGAAAGCAAAAACAAATATAGGCATATTGCATACTTTACAAACTCCACAAGATAGATTATTTAGTAACTTCAAACTTGTGGTAAATACAATTAAAAAGAATACATATGAAATAATTCTGTTTTTAATTACAGCTTTGCATGCTGATTTATTTTCGAATACAAAAACACTTAAATAATACACATAAAATCGTTGCGTTCCTTGGAAAACGCTTTTTTTAATAAATCTAAGTATTCATAGCAACGGTAAAGAATGTTCTTTAAATATTTATTGAAAAGTATTGTGTTGATGCAGAAATATTAGGAAAATCTGAAACCCGATCAAAGTCTAATGTGCTATTTGAATCTGTTCGAGTCTACATATCCAAGTATTTTTAAAACTTCTTATTTACAGGCAGCATGTAAATGATTAGATGTTCAATAATGGCTACGTACCTGTATCGTAGATAAATAATAAATTTTGATCAATACATAGGTTTCTGGATTGCAGTGAAATAATGCAACTGGTAATGAGCTAATCGTAATGGTATCTTGTGAAAGGGTTGTTGAAACTTTAGTTGAAAGATTCTGATTACTACTCTATTTCTCCACACTCTGCCTGTTTATTATTGCTTTTATTTTTACAATTTTTCAAACCTCATTAAAGATGTTCATGTTCTCATTAATTTATTCGAGTGATTATTTTTCTTTTGGTTATTCATAACTAAAACAATTCTTTTTTGGAGGAATATTTTTGTATCTGCTACTGGTACAGGATTGTAAAAAAGAAGGATGAAAAGCCTTAGCTTATCTGAGCAATGATTCTAAAAAAGACCCCGCCCCTCCCCGCCATCCCGTTTCGTTTAGTTCTGTAGAGAGAGAGTATGTATGTCGTCTTTTTCCTCAAATAAAAAAATAATAATCAAATGATATTTTTATCATGCATATTCTACGTAAGATTTATATTGGTAAGATCCCCTCACGTAAAAGACCAAAATAGTGTTGCAAAACAATCCAGCAGATTCAGATTCAAAATGTCCTCCGCCGATGAAAAGGGTGCCAGTGCGGCATCATCTGACCCAAATTCTAGCAGCTTACTCTTAAACCAACCTATTGTCATCGATAATGGAACTGCAACCATAAAAGCGGGCTTCGCTGGGGGCTCCAAACCAAAGGTGAGGCTTCTTGGGTGGTAGATAGTCGAAGTCGTTATCAGTGTGTTTGGCATGGAAAGATCACGCTTTATCCAGTTTGCAACAAAAATGTCAACTAACGCAACATTTTGACTCTTCATCTTAGGTAACCTTTGGTAACAAAGTTGGGAGAACAAAACATATGAGAATCATGCCAGGTGGAGCTTTGGAACAAGAAGGTCCTACTTCTTTTTTTGTCGGTCGTAAACTGGACGAGCACCGTGGTGCATTCCGGCTAGAGTACCCTATGGAGAAGGGATGCGTAACCGATGGGGGGTGGGATGCAATGGAAAGCGTTTGGGAGGTAGGTCTTTACTTATCTTGCTTTTGTGTCTCTGGATTGAACTCGTAGTGACTCACAACTTTAATTTGATGGCACAAAATAATTAATTTTGTGGCGATGATAATTTTATTCCATAGCATGTATATTCAAAAGAAAACTTGAACGCAAAGGTTGATGAGCATCCTGTTCTTATGACTGAGGCACCACTTAATCCTCGACACAATCGGGAAAAAGCGGCAGAAATCTTCTTCGAGACATTTCGTGCACCGGCAATGTTTTTCTCGCCACAGGCAGTTTTAAGTCTTTACTCTTCAGGACGAACGACCGGAGTAGTTATTGACGTTGGTGAAGGACTAACGCATGTAATCCCTGTTTATGAAGGTTTTGCACTACCACATTCTGTTATGCGATCAGATGTTGCTGGGCGAGATGTCACTAAACACCTACAATTACTTTTAAGGAGATCAGGCCTATCTTTTACAACAACATCAGAATTAGACCTAATAAAGACAATGAAAGAAGAATCATGTTATGTTGCTTTGAATCCAACTAAAGAAGAAGAAAACAAGGCAGCTGCTGCCCAATATCAACTCCCAGATGGTCGTGCAGTAGAACTGGGATCGGAACGTTTCAGAGCTCCTGAGGTTTTGTTTCGTCCAGATTTAATTGGATCGGAAGAGATGTCTGTTTCTGATGCACTTGTTAATTCTGTTATGAAATCCGATATTGATTTACGTCCAACTCTTTTTGAACATGTTGTGCTAGCTGGTGGATCTACTCTCTTTCCTGGATTTGGAGATCGGTTCTTGCATGAAGTTCGTCAAAGGGCTCCAGAACATACTCGTTTGAGAATATCTGCACCTCCAAATCGTATTAGCTCGGCCTGGTCTGGTGGGTCTATTTTGGCAAGTCTATCTACTTTCAAAAATATGTGGGTTTCCAAAGAGGACTATGACGAACATGGCAGTAATATACTTCACCGCAGGTCGCTTTGAATTTTTTGTCATTGAGAATTTTTTCTATAAAAGTATCTTGTGTCAGATCTAAAACTCTGTTGCAAATCACCTCTAAAAAGATTAGTGTGAAGAAAAATACTTGAGCTAAATATTTTCATTGAACGAGAATGTGTGAACTTCTTCCGTTTAATAAATTTCCTTTTTTCTAAATTATTTCCTTTGAATGACATATATGATATAATAAGCATATCGTAGTAAAAAGTTTGGGTAATATGTAGTCTTGATAAATAGGCATAGAAAATGTCAGAACCGTTTAGAGTGATTTTGTCTCTGTGTGAGTCAAATTGAGAAGCTTACAATAGTCGAAAGGCGTTAACAACTGTCCTGTAGGTAGGATAAACTTTAATACCTATAGAAGAAATTTCGTTTGTTTCTTTTGTTAGCAACTAATATGCACAAATCAAAATTTCAAAACATAGAACATTATTAAAAATTGGAATGCTTGTAGAAGAGTATTCAAATCGAAATTTTGATGTTCTACCGCAACTTTAACATTTACTTCCAAAAAAGATAAAAGAATATCCATTATCATATCATTCATCTTTGATTTAACTTTGAATTAGTTGGGTTCATATTCAAAATGTCCTCTCGACCAGAGGTAGATATCCAAACACCGTATACCAAAGATGTTATATCATCAAAGAAACCTTTGTATGACCCTAAGCTGACGAAGTTTTTCCCTTCCATAGTTCATGGAATGGTTTCAGAAAGCGATGATTCAATAATCGCATGGTTAGAACACGGAGAAGCTTTCATTGTGGGAAGCATGGTGTGTGTACATTCCGATGATGCAAAATTATTCCACAAATATCATCTTATACTAATTTTTTTTCGACCACCTCGTTTGGGATCTTTTATTGTATATGATATCCTTCATCAATCAACTTTTTATAATTGAATGAAAAGGATAAAATAGGCGCTGTCCTTGAGAAATATTTTCAACGTAAGTAACAGACAGGGAAACTAATTCATCTGATATGAAGCTCTCTGGAATCTAAAAGCGAGTTTTATTTTCGTTGAAAGATGATAAATACTCTTCTTTCCAAAGGCAACTAAACATGTATGGCTGGAAAAAGTACACGCATGGAAAGTAAGCACATATTCGATATATTCATACAATGTTCTCATCTTAAATGATTTAAACCGCCTCATAAGAACTTGGATTATTTTTTCCTACTGCTTTCTGTCATCAGATACAAAGGTGCATTTCATCATCCGTTCTTTCATGAGGATATTAATAAATCAAATTTCTCGCTGATACGAAGGAAAGCACCACCAAATGAAACAACACGTAAGAGAAAGCAATCTTTCCCAACGATACCGCCATCTTGCCCTCAGTCCAATTCGGGCTACAAAAACAAATACAAATACCAGAGATCGCATGAATATAAAATACAATATCGTGTGAATGATAAAAAAGACGGCTGGGCCAGTATCTCAAGAGAGTCCAAGATTCGAAATAAGGTATTGAGTGGTGATGAAATTCAAATTGGATCTCCTAAGTTTGCGACACAAACCAGAGGATTCCGCTTACACATGACTGTTAATAAAGATTCTTACACATTATCTTCTACTGTTGTCTCTCCACTGGTTGTTTCCAAAAGTATTGCGTCCAATCGAATCAGTATGTTGGCGACAACTGCGACTTATGTGAGAAATATAGAAGTCCGCACTGGTCTTTTTTCAACGTAAAAATTATGAATTCTAAACCTCTTAGTAAATTAGGTGCAAATGAATGTCTTTGAAAACTGGCTAAAAATGCCAGCCTATGGGTATATGCATTTTCCTAAAATGATCTAAGCTGAGAGAGGTAAAAACATTTTTTCTGCAATAAAGTGACAAATTTGTTGGCTTAAAAGAGATGCATGTAAATTATTAGATCTAATTATACGAATAACTGCTGTGGAGCCTGCTGTATCGACATTGAATGAAGATAAAGGAATATCCAAATCTTTGTTTATATAAGTTATTTTAATTGATTATCGCTGACTGCTCATATTAAAGCACTGGACTATCTTCTATTTCTTTTGTACTCTTAGATAGCGCTGAACTTCCATACGATGCACAGAACATACATAATGATTATAATAAAAGAATGACAATTTGATATATTACTGCAGTGTAATAAGTTCTTCTATTTCTTGTTTGCTCTTAAATTGCCCAGAACTTTCACTCGTTTGTACCATATTTGTGGTATCGAATTTCTTTAAATCATACTGAAAAGATTATTTTGTGAAATGACTTTGTTTCAAAAACACCTATCCAAAGAGTGACAAAATGAAATCAAGAATTGATAGAACGAAATCAGTGATTGCGTCTAGTTGCATGACAGAAATAGTGATTACCACATCATCATCTTGTTCATCGTTAACGTCTTCGTCGTCATTGTGGTGCTCATCATCTTCCTGTTCGTCATCATGATTGAATATATCATCATAAAGCCACTCGTCATCAACGGTGAAGTTATCATCATAAAACCAGTCGTCATAAATGGTGAAGTTATCATCATAAAACCAGTCGTCATAAATGGTGAAGTTATCATCATAAAGCCACTCGTCATCAACGGTGAAGTTATCATCATAAAGAAAGTCATCATCAATGCTACAATTGAATTTATCGCAAGTGTAAATGCCATTCTCACAAGTTACACTGCAACAACCTTCAAATGTGGTTGCATTCCCGCCATTGACGTTACTGCATGTTGTGATGTTCTCGATAAAATCCAGTGCAGAGTCAACGCGAGCATAAACTCCAGGAAATTCTGGTTGTGCGCATCCAGCCCCCCAAGATACTACTCCCACCTGAACATCGGAGGTTCCGTTCTCTCCCTTGATAATCAAGGGACCGCCACTATCACCTTGACAAGAATCTTTTCCTTCACGATTCGCACAAATCATATTTTCTTCATTAATTGAACCATCATATGCGGTGTTACACTCTGCATGATCAACCACGTCTACTTCTACCTCAAGAAGAATATCGCTTCCAAGTCCTCCTTCACTTGTGGCTCCCCAACCCATGACTGTCACATCAGTTCCTGCAGGAAGATTCCATGATCCATCGGTCAAGGTCACGGGGTTATAGGTAGAAGCACTTGCAAGCCGAATTAGCAGAAAATCATTCTCAAGTGTTACTTCATTGTAGTCAGGGTGCATTGCTTCAAATGCAACGTCGATCTTTTCATAGTTTTCATTAGGATCCGATAGATCGTATCGGCCAATTTCAACGTGTGTTGCGTATTGAGCGCAATGAGCTGCTGAAAGTACCCACTCAGGTGCAATGAGTGATCCTCCGCAAAATGTGCCACTGCTACTTTCCCATAGGCCTGCTTGGTATGGGTATCGACCTGGCTCAACTGGCTCGCCACCCACAATCAATTTGTCGGCATCTTTACTTGTTTCATCAACATCCTTGAGGAAGGGATTCTTGGGGGTATGAATCCTTGCTTGGGTTCCAATACATTGAATGCTTAGAACAAGAAAGGAAAAAGTCTGAATCTCAAAAATCATTTTCTCTTGCAGTATTTTTTTAATTTATGAGGAAAAAATCTTACGCAGCAGTAAAAGTGTCTTGGTTGTCATTTTGTTGTATGTTTTTTGCACATACTAAAAATGTCCTGTGCAAAGATTATTGCTAGATTTAGGTATTGTTAATTAATATAAAAGCACGTAAAGTTATTAAGCATGTTTTCTTATTGTGTTCTAAATATCCGCACATCATTACAATTATGTACAAAGAAAGAATCGGTAATTTAGATGAAGCAATCGTACTAACTGTTTTTTCTCTTAAGTGTTATTATTCTTTGGTAAAGAGGGATGATATAAATACCTATACCTGGGAATTTGTGTTCCGAATATCCGCTTAATAGCATTTCTCAATTACCAAAAAAGAATCGGTAATTAAGATAAAGCAATCGTGCTAATTGCTTTTTCTCGAAAGTGATATTATTCTTTGATAAAGAGGGATGATATAAATACACCTGTGAATCTGCCGCAGCGCATTGCCGATTTCAACTCGAAATATATAGCGTACTACTACCACCACCTCCTCGGTCTCGCTTGCGAGGATACTATGACTTCATTTACGAATGACCTATTCTATACAATCCAGACATTCATCGTATTAAAAATACTGCATTTCAAGTCCTAATTTAGGAATGTGCATGTCGTAAAAGAAATGTAGGTTTTTGGTGTAGGTTTTGTTATCCTACGTGTTTTTATGCCAAAACTTTAGAAATATTTGGTGTAGTAAGTAGACAAAACATACACCAAAAACCAAACCTACATTTCTTTTACCAAATGCATGGACCTTATAGTACCGCATATATTAAATATTTTTATTTATCTAAGCCTTCTCTCTCTTATAGTCAAGTTTGTATTATTAAATACATTTGGCACGATTGCGCCATCCTAATTAATTTTATTAAGATGTTGTTGTGTATGATATATTTATATTGGTGAAATCGGCAATGCACTGAGACAGATCCCGCACCTTCACTTCCTCCAAATGGAATTTACCTGACCTATTCCGAAAAATAAGGGTACATTTCGACTATTTATTACATGACGTACATTTCTTGTGCTCCTAGGTAAATTCCATATATGTACTTACCCCGCCTTTGTCAAATCTGTGCCTCGGAAACATGGATATTTTAATTTTTAAATTATTATTTGATATTGTTAAATAAAAAAATAAGATTCTATTGAATTAATTTTGATAAATCAAAATAAAAGTTAGAAATATTGAAATAATATGTAACGCACCAAAATATTATTCAAGATATTGGTTTATTTATTT
>Ga0209092_10002827_pt1 | contig 15583 bp, 11 predicted proteins | sample FraStrMetagenome_FD_187446 | JGI IMG/M metagenome (GOLD analysis project Ga0209092, IMG submission 187446) | Marine eukaryotic phytoplankton communities from Arctic Ocean - Fram Strait ARC3M Metagenome (SPAdes) (version 2) | ecosystem: Environmental > Aquatic > Marine > Oceanic | place: Fram...
TGAAAACCCCTCCGTCTCGGCAGACCGAGCCACCTCCCCTTCGCAGGGGAGGAGTTTTACGTAGTGTATTCATCACGTAAATTAGAAGATCTAAGGATCTGTCTAAGAATAGGCTCGACGAGGTAGATCCGCCCTGCCTGCCAGTCCTGGTTAGCTGTCGTCGTGTGCGGAGAAGAGGCCGATTTTAAATGCTTTACGCACCGCGGAGGGGGCATTCTTAACATTGAGCTTTTCGTAGATATGGCGGATGTGGGTGTCGACCGTGGCAAAAGTGATGTTGAGTCGGTTGGCAATTTCTTTTTTCACCAGACCGTCACTGAGCAGGGTGAGGATTTCGAGTTCGCGTAGTGTTAGGACGTTGTTGACTTCCTGTGGGGCCAGTTTGGCTTGCAAGGTTTTGAGAATGAAACTGGCGATGCTGGCGTCGAGCGCTGCGCCGCCATTTATGACGGTGCGGACGCCTTCGGTGAGTTTTTCGAGCGTGGAGGATTTGAGCAGGTAGCCCGCGGCCCCTTGGGAGATGGCATTCAGCACGTCGACTTCGTGGTCCGACTGAGTAAGGACGATGATGGGGGTATCAGGCAGGACCTCGCGAAAATGAGGGAGCGCCTCCAGGCCGCTCATGCCAGGCAGGCGTAGGTCGAGTAGGATGAGGTCAGGTGTTGTTCCTGCGGGCATGGCCTTCAGCTCACGCAGTGCAGCTTCCGAGGTGCCGAATTGGTTGATCAGTTCGATGTCGCTCTCGGCTCCAAGAGTGAGGGTGATGATGTCTCGGTAGTCGAGGTTGTCCTCGACGAGCGTAATGCGGATAGTTTGTGTCATGATTTTCTTTTGTGAGCGTATCGGGTCTTAAACTGCAGGGTGACTCGCGTGCCGCCGCTGGCGAGGCTTTCGGTGGTGAGCGTTGATTTGAGTAGCCGCGCTCGGCGTTTGAGTGAAGCGGGGACCTCGCCGTTCAGGCCATGGCCGTTGTCGGTAATCGTTAAGGTGACCTTGGTCTCGCCTGCAATGAGGTGGGTCGTGATCTGTGTGGCCTCGGCATGGCGGATGATGTTAGTCAGGCATTCCTTGTAGAACAGGAAGAGGTCGATGCGTCTGCGCGGCGAAATGTCCTGCAGGCGCACTTCCTGCTCAAACGAAAGGTCATGCTGGTGGTCGGTGGTGATGCGCGTTGCGGTGCGGCGCATGTCTTCGGCCAGGTTATCGTAGAGCCCTTCGGATTCCAGCATGTTGGTGCAGTATTTGGTGGCGGCGGCGGTGCGTTCCGTCAGTGAGCGCATGCGTTGCATGAGTGTATCCAGCAGCAGCGGATTTTCTTTTTCCCGGCGAACAAAGTCGCTGAGCAGTCCGATCGCATGCAGGTTTGCGCCTAGCTCATCGTGCAGGTCGGCGGCAATTTGCTCGCGGGTGCGATGGATCGCGCGTTGGCGCAGTGAGCGGTTGATGAGGAGGATAAAGCCGATGCCGACCAGTAGTAGCGTCGCCAGCCAGATCATTCGCTGGAGCATGGTTTTCTGCTGCGTATAGCGCTGATTCAGTTCGACGGCCATGGGCGGGCGTTCCCTTTCCAGCTCGTGGCGGCGGGCCAGTTGGGCCATCCATTCGCGGGTGGTGAGGATGCGTCCGTAGAAATTGCTGCCGTCCGTCAGCAGGGAGCTGGGGCGATAGGTTGTTAAGCGCTGAATGGTCGCAGGCTTTCCGAGCGCGACGTTCTCTCCGAGGGAAAACAGTTCAATTTCCGCAAAGCCCACCCTTGCCCAGGCTCTCTGGTCTCCCTGGATGAGGTAGGGTTCAAGCGCGGTGAGACGGACATAGCGGCAGGGAGTTTCAGCGAAGGTGTGCACCAGGATGGGGCCTACATCGTAGATCGACGTTTTGCGATACTCCATCAGGCGTACGGCATCGGCGAAGTCGGCTCGCTGGGCACCTTCCACGATGAGATGCTCGGGCAGGCCAAATCCGCTGGTCGTGCCCTGTGGTGCGGTGTCGCTTTGTTCCACGGAGTGGAGATGGATTCGAGAGAGGGGAACGACTGCCTTGAGGTCGATGGTGATCGACGGTGCGACTCCCGGGGTTGACCCGTTGAAAAAGGCAACCGTTTGGTCTCCCTGCCCCGTATCCATTTGATAGGGCACAAAGCCGTCGACCAAGAATTCTTTTCTGCGTCCAAGCTGTGCAATCGCTTGATTGCTGTAGTCCGGTGATGAAAGGGTGACTGGTCGGTTGATCGCGACATTTTCCTCGCCGCTAAAGATCAGGAGTTCTGCCAGCTCAAAACTGAATTCGCCATTGAATTGACGCGCCGAGAGCTTTGTGGCTTCGACCCGCACCCAAGACGCAGTCGTGTCGCAGGAAACAACCAGCGGCGCAATACGCGGCAGCAGCAGGTCTTGTTTGCTAAATGAGGCGATCACCGTGCCAGCGGAATTCGCATCCGTTCCAGCAAGGATCCGGAAATCCACTGGGAATGCATCTGCTTGGAATCCGTTTTCTGTGTCGCGCCCGAGGGTGGGCACTAATACGATTTGGTCGATGGGCGTGGGCTGCTCCAGTTCAACCTGCACCCACTCGAGGTGATCCGGATCTGGATGCTCGGTCGAGCGGTAGCCAATGGATCCGGTTCCGCTACGCGGGTTGAAGCGAGCCAGTTGATCCAGTTCGGCGTCGATGGTTTCCAAACGTTGCTCCAGTTGGGTGGTGGAGAGGCTTTCTGGCAATGGCTGCGTCGAGCTTGTCACAGCCGACAAGGATCCAGCCAGTAAGGTTGTTAGGCAGATGAAGGCAATACGGTGCATATTTGATTCGATGTCGAAGACACTAGAGCGTGGATCCTGCATGTCCAGTTTAAGCAGGTGTTTCAAACGTCACGCAATCGCGTGATAGACAGCTTTTTCTGATTCTGCTATGATGACATTCAATGACATCTGCTAGAGGCGCTTCTCAAACCGATAACTCACAAATAGTAATGACGTTATATGGGCATAGCACGAACTTAAGCCAAAGTAGAAGCGGCTTCCAGCCGCTTGGCTCTGTATAAAAGCGGCTGGAAGCGCGCTTCTACTTTCGTCAAAGCCCCTTAAGTTCGTGCCATTCGGGCATGGCACCCTTAGAATTGATCCATACTATGAATATACCGATTTCCCTTTCTTCGCTTCTGCTGGCGTGCTCATTGAGTGCGGCATCCAGTTGGGTGCCGACCTTTAGTGATCCTCCAGTGGCACCGCAACATGCGCGAGCGATTGAAGCGGCGCTGCCACATGGGGCGATCGTTGTTCCTGAAGCCGCGCGCCGTGTGTTGGTTTTCAGTGCCACCGCAGGGTATCGTCATCGTTCCATTCCGACTGGTAAGCTCGCGCTGGAAAAGCTCGGTGCCGCAAGTGCCGCCTTTGAGGCAATCGTCAGCGACGATCCAGCCAACTTCGAACCGGAAGCACTCAAGGGCTTCGATGCAGTGGTTTTGCTCAGTCCCTCTCGGGATTTCTTTATGCCCTCTCACAAGCAGCGCAAAGAGTTTTCTAAGGAAGACTGGGCATGGCTGCAGGCAAGGCACAATCGCCTGGTGGACAATTTGCTCGAGTATGTGGAACAGGGCGGGGGACTGGTGGGGATCCACGCGGCCACCGATTCGTGTCAAAACCATCCGGGCTATGGCGCGGCGATGGGTGCCTATTTCGACGGCCACCCATGGATGGCTAGCCACACGGTGACGATCAATGTGGAAGAACCGGATCATGCACTGCTTCAGCCAGTGTTTGATGGGCAGTCCGATTTTAGAATCAAAGATGAAATCTATCAGTTCAAGGACGAGCCGTATTCACGCGAGAAGCTGCGCATCTTGTTGAGCATCGATGTCGAGCGTAGTGATCCGCCACATAAGAAAGTGCCTCTGCGCAGAGCGGATGGGGATTATGCGGTTGCTTGGGTGCAGAGCGTTGGCAAGGGGCGCGTCTTTTACTCCAGCCTCGGGCACAACCATGAGATCTATTCCAACCCACTCATGTTAAAGCATTACCTCGCTGGTATTCAATTTGCTTGTGGCGATTTAAAAGCCGATACTAGACCGAGCGCGACCATCGCTGTCCCAAATCTGTCTTCACAAGACTGATCGCCGCAGGGGGATTGGCAGACCGGGCTGGGAGTGGTTGAACAGTATGATCAGCGGATTGATGAAGTTCTAAAGTGTTTTGCGTGGACCTTCACCGTAGGCCTCACGGTAGACGCGATAAAATTGGGCATAACTACCAAACCCAGCTGACAGCACGGCGTCTAAGAGTGTGCTTCCGTGCGAAGATCGATACGTTTTCCAAAAACGTCCCAGTCGTATCGAATTTCGATAGCGAGACGGAAGGGTTCTCCGCCGAGCCTAAGCGTTTTTACCGCCTTGACTTAAATAACCGTGAAAACCCCTCCGTCTCGGCAGACCGAGCCACCTCCCCTTCGCAGGGGAGGAGCTTAAATTCAAAGTGCTAAAAAAGGATTGATCACAATTCTGTAGCGCAAGTTACACGCATCTCCAGCTGCCAGCGAATGTGGTGCATTGGCTGAGTTAAAGAGTCTGGGCGGATTTGCAGCCGAAGATTCCCAATCCGACAGGCTCTTAAAGAGACCAAGGCGCACGCATCGGGCGGTGCATCATCGCAACCGCATCGTTGCTGCCGATTATGATCTCCTTGACTGGATCCCAACCAAGCGTTTCACCAGTCCGCGCACAGATGTCGCCCATGTGGCTAATGATATCCGAACGGATGCCGGAATCCAGACTCGCGATCGGTTGCTCACGGTTGAGCACACAGTCGGCGAAGTTGCCAAAGTGATCACGGCTCACGGGCAGGCGAATCGGCCCGGGGTCCTTGGCTTTACGGCGAAGCGCTTCGGAGGAGGCGGTAATCACACCGCGTGAGACGCAGAGCCAGCCCTTGGAACCGACGAATAGTGTGCCATTCGGATTTTTTTCAGCACAAGCACGCATAGCCGCTGGGATCACAGTTTTGCTGGCATCATTCGCCCAGCTCGTATCCAAAAAATTCATCTTGAGACCATTGGCATAAGTCGCCTCCATGCGCCAATTAATCAGAGTATTAAACAAGCCACGCTGAGGCAATGTCCCCTCAGTCTTATACTTGACGGGAATGCCTAAATGCATCTCATCTGCCCACCATTGGAGCATGTCGAGCGGGTGCGCCCCCCAACCACCAATAAAGCCGATCGAGTAATCGTAGATAAACCATCCTCCGGCCTTGCTCACACGCTGTTCGCTATAAGGCGCATCCGGCGCAGAACCGAGCCACATATCATAGTCAAGCCCTGCTGGCACAGGCTCCTCAACCGGGTTCGGGCCAGCGCGTCCGCCAGGCGCCCAGACATACACTTCCTGCACATCACCGATGTGCCCATTGAGCACCACCTCAAGCCCCATGCGGCTGGCATCCATCGAGCGCTGCTGTGTGCCATACTGGAACACTCGCTTGTGTTTCTCCACGATTTCGCGCGCTGCAATGTCTTGCTCGATGCTAATGCCAAGCGGCTTCTCGCAATAGACATCCTTGCCCGCACGGGCCGCTGCCAGTGAGATCGGCACGTGCCAATGGTCAGGCGTCACTACATGCACCGCATCGATATCGTCGCGTGCCAGGAGCTCACGAAAGTCAGTGTATTGATGAGAGGCCCCCCATACGGCGGCCTTTTCTTGCTGTCGGCTTTTAAAGGGATCGCACACAGCGAGGATGTCCGACTTCGCGTAGTTGACATAGGCACCACAGGCAGCGGAGCGACTACCACAACCAATCACACCAATCGCGGCACGATTACTCGGTGCGATAGCGCCATTTTTGCCTAGCACACTGGCCGGAATAATTGTGGGAAAACCAAGCAGCGCACCAGCACTAATGGATTTTTTCAGAAAGTCTCGACGGGATTGTTCAGTTTTCATTAAGGGATTCTTATCATTAATAAGAGGAAGTATCGTTTATGCGAACCATTGTTGTAGGCGCTCGGCCGATGCTTTGATCGCATCCGCACCAAAGACTTCAAGCGTGGTCGGCCCATCGAAACCACGCTGCTTCAATTCAGCCGCGATCTCAGGCAAGCCGATCACGCCATCCCCCAAAGCAATGAGCCCCATGCCACAGCCAAATTGTTCACCACGTTTTGGCTCCCATTCGGAATCCAAATCTTTCCAGTGCACATGTTTAATACGATCGGCGAAACGCTCGATATATTCGAAATTATCCCCGCCCCCGAGCCAGAGGTTGCCGGTGTCGAGATTCAGGCCAACTGTATCCGGATGTCCGATACGCTCGAGGAGTTCAGCAGTGGCCTCGACGCTATCCGTCACCATGCCATGCGGCTCGATTAGCAGCTCAATGCCGAGCTCTTCCGCCCACTGCACTGGCCAATAAAGTTTTTCAGCAATCGTAAAGATGCGCTCCTCGTAGTTAAGGTTCTCTCCGAAGGCAGTCTTCGGGTCTCCTTCGGTGGTGATCACTTGCTTCACGCCAAGATCGCGCGCCAAACGAATGGCCTTGATAATCTGCGCAGTTCCGTAGGTATCGGGCGCCGTGGGATCCAGCAAGTTGGCGTGGGCACACACCGCAGTGAGGGTCAAGCTGTGAGCGTCTGCCATTTCGCGCACACGCGAAGGATGGCCATCCAAACTCGCCGCCGCAGTGAAACCGAACTCGTTGCCCAGCAGCGCACCGTCGTGACTGTCCGTAAGATCCGCATATTCAAAGCCCATCTCACGAATCGCTTGAAACTGAGCCTCAAGTGGGCTAAAGGGGTTAACGAGGGCAAAGCATCCAATTTTGATCATCTCATCATTCTAACATAAATGAGGACACTTGACGTCCAGATTTGTCCGTGCAGGATTTTATACATCCCCAAAATGGCCGATTTTAACAAGCACCCCGACAACTGCAGCCCACTCACCGAGGCGGTCGAACGCGGCGAAGTCGAGTTGGTGGCACGCAGCCGTGGACTTTACCCGGGCATTCGCTTAAGAAATGACGAGCTCCCAGGTCTGTGCACCGTCGGCTACTGGGACGCCGTCGGACGTCAAAGCTGGGGTCTGCCCATGCACCGCAATGAGGGCATCGAAATTTGCTACGTGCTCAGCGGCGAAACCAAATTTGGCACCGACAGTGAGGCACACACGCTCCGCGCTGGCGATATCACCATCACGCGCCCTTGGCAGCGCCATCGCCTCGGCGATCCCTGCATTCGCCCCTGCAAACTGTTTTGGATCATACTAGATGTGACAACCACCAGTGAGCGCCCCGCCTGGGAGTTCCCGAATTGGATCGGGCCGGATGCGAAATCACGCCGCGAGTTGCTGCGCGTCTTCCGCAAGAATCAATGCTGCCACATCAGTGATCGCGATCATGAGCTGCAGCACTTCATGCAGCAGTCCTGCGATCAGCTCACTGATTCCAGTCCGCTGGCGCTGGCCAAATTGGCAAGCCTGATCAATGCATTGCTACTCGCGGTGGCAGACCGATTACAGGCGGGCATCGCCGAGTCGAAGAACGACCCGCAAGGCTTTGACCAAACCATCCGTCAGTTTTTCCACGGCCTGGAAGCGAGCTGCGAGAAATCCGCCGAAGAATGGAATGTCGGCGAAATGGCACATGCCTGCCGCGTTGGCAAAAGTTACCTCACCGCATCCTGTCGGCAGATTTTTAATGCCACTCCGGCCGAGCAGCTCAATCGCATACGTCTCAACCACGCACGCGACCTGCTCCTTAACCAGCCTGAAACCTCGATCACTGACATCGCCTTTACAGTCGGCTTCAACACCAGTCAGTATTTTGCGAATCGCTTTAAGAAGCAGTTCGGTTGCACCCCCGTACACTATCGACAGCGATAAAAAAAGTTCTCCGACATATATAAGGATATGCTTGGCAGGGGAGGGCGGTGTATGCCCTTTGCTCGGCTTGTCCGACCGGGGTGGTGCTTTTCTGGTCAAGTTCCACTAAGACCAAACTTTAACTTTTTCTGGTAGAATACGTGTTCAAGCAATGTGACTTGTATGGCGCGAACTTAAGGAGCGAATCTGTATGCGTCCTAATCTTACTCATACTCTTAATCCTAATCTTAAGGCATTTTTATTGAGTGATTTGAGAACTCGAAGAGGTGATTAAGAGTAAGGTTAGGATTACGATTAAGAATCCGTATTTGCCCCTTAAGTTCGTGTTCAAGTAATGTAACTTGTATATTTATCGCAGATAAACGCAGATGGAATGCGCCTCATTCGATTTGAAATCTTCGTTGATCTGCGGTTGGATATTTTACCAGTATGAGTCTGGAAATGGTATAAGGTAATAGTAGTCAGGTAATAGTAGTCAGGTAATAGTGGGTTTTTAGGTGATGCATTGCCTCGGAGGAGCGGCATCACGCTGTTGCTATCAGGAAATTTGCCGGAACAACGAGTCACGCATTGTAAATAGATTGAGCGTGTCGCTATTTTTCTGCCCTCAATCTTTGCTGCGCCATCTTCGTCTGCCTAAATGAAGTGCCCCGGGCGGATTGCGCTCAATCGTTGGTTCTGTTTGAGCCACGAAGAGGCACGAAAATCACAAAAACGGTGGAAGTGCACAGATTTTATAAAGTGCACAGATTTCATAGTCTGCCTTTTTGTGGCCAAAGATCCTTTGGCTCTAGGTGGCAGCGCCCCGTCTTCGCATCGCTACGCCGAGGCAACGACGGAGCGTTGCCCTCCAGCAATCAAGTTTTGATGGCACTCATTCGCTCCCCAACCTCGCCCGCAGGGCCCTCTAGCGAAGCGGTTGTAGGACATTCAGCTGCAGCAGCTCACATCACTCGTCGAAGATGCGTAGTCGGGGGGGGGCTTGTTTTAGCAATTACACTCTGCGAGTATAATAAACCGCGATAGGAGTGTGGGCGAGTCGCCCACATGCATCCTGTGTTGCTGTAAAGGAGGGCGAGTCGCCCTCCCTCCTTTAACCTTCCAGGAAAATTAGGGACAGGCACCTTAAATTACAATTATTCTGAACTTGCCGAAAGGCAACGCCCGACGAAGCTCAACAGGTGAACGCACTGAATTTCCTTGCTTTATGACAAAAGTAAGGAATAGTGAAAGAATGCTCACTTCGAAAATTACCAGCAAAGGGCAAACCACCATCCCAGCCGCGATACAGCGTCAACTCGGCGTGAAAACTGGCGACAGGCTACAGTATTTTATCGAGCCAGACGGACGAGTGACACTGCTCCCCAAAACACTTTCGATTAAAGCTCTCGAAGGTGCGTTGCCACCAGCCGAGCGTCGAATCTCATTGGAAGAAATGGATCAAGCAGTCGCCGAAGGTGCGCAAGCCCGATACAACGCATGATCGGGCTCGATACGAACGTGCTGGTGCGTCTGCTGGCTCAAGACCACCCCGAACAAACACGGAAAGCGCAGGCGTTGATCCGCGAGCAATGCACCGAGGCGGCACCTGCTTTTGTGAATCTGATTGTATTGGCCGAAACCGTCTGGGTGCTGGAACGAAGTTTTCGCTATCGGATATCTGAGATTTGCCATGCGTTGGAGCGACTCTTGCAGGTTCGGGAAATCGAAGTTCAGGCACCGGACGAAGTTTGGGCCGCATTGAGCGCTTATCGCGAAAAAGGTGCCGGATTTTCAGACGCCTTAATCGATGCAGTCAACCGCCTCGAAGGCTGCAAGTCGACCGTCAGTTTCGACAAGAAAGCAGTCGCACGGCTAGACGGCTTTGTCGGATTGTAATATACTGCCGCGCATGACGATTTGTGAAAACAGTATCAAATTTCGCATCCAGGCGGGTGGCTGAATCATTACGTAGGCTCAAGTGGTGTTAAGGCACAAGGATCCGATTGAAGCGGTCCTAAACACGATGTGTTTATTGAGGCCCAGACTTTGGTAGGGTTGATTTTTAACCACCCGGTGTTCCTTTACTGCCCAGAGGGCACCCGCGCAGTCACCCTTCGGGCCGACTCGGCCATCTACGCGCTGTCGCGCTCCGTCGCTCCGCTCTCTAGAGGGCACAGAGAGCACAGAGCCATGCAAACGCAGTGGAGCCTAGAGGCTAAACTTAGGCCTCTAGGTGCATGGAATCCGCTCTGTGCCCTCTGTGAACTCTAGCGTAAGCGGGTGGTTAATAATTACAGATCCTCAGTCAAAGAAGCCTAGCATCGGGTTCTTTCCTTTGAGTTTTTCTTATTTTCCAAAATCACAAATCATGACGCGCGGCAGTATACCAACAGCCAAGTGGCATGTCATTGAAGATACCATGATCTAGGGCGGATAACTGAATGAATCATGTATCAACACGTTCAAAATAATCATTCATGCGAATTTCAGGAGGGTGATATTTTACTCGATGTGGGTATGACGGATGCTTGGGTAAACATGGGGGGGGCTTGTTTTAGCAATTACACTCTGCGAGTATAATAAAACCGCGATAGGAGTGTGGGCGAGTCGCCCACATGCATCCTGTGTTGCTGCAAAGGAGGGCGAGTCGCCCTCCCTCCTTTACCCTTCCAAGGATAGCCCTAGTGTCAGGCTAAAAGAATATACTTTTCAAGGAGGAGTCGCACCAAGGAAGTCACGCAATCACGTGATAGACGGGGAGGTGGATTCGTGTTAGTCTAGTGGCTTGAAAAATCATATAAATACAGCAACGAAGCGAAGCGGATGTTTTTTGGTCACAATGCTGTTGGCGTCTTTGGTCGCGAACGCGGCGAAGCAGCCAGTCCAGCAGCTGCAGGACCAGCCAAATATTATATTCATCCTGACGGATGATCAGGGCTACGGCGATATCGCTCGTCATGGTCATCCGCATCTGGAGTCGCCACACATGGACCAAATGCATGATGAGAGTGTGCGGTTCGATAATTTTTATGTCAGCCCGTCCTGTTCGCCCACCCGTGCGGCACTGATGACTGGTATGCACGAGTTTCGTAATGGAGTCACGCATACGCTGATTCCGCGCGAACACCTATATCAGGAAGCCACCATTTTGCCGCAGCTACTCAAGTCGGCCGGCTACCGCACAGGGTTCATCGGCAAATGGCATCTCGGCAATGCGAAGGATTATTTCCCGGCGGATCGAGGCTTCGATTGGTGCTCCACTAATGTCGGCGGCCCCCGCAAGCATTTTGACGTGGAGATGATTCGAAATAACAAACGTTTCCCGACCAAAGGGTTTCGGGAGGATGCTTACTTTGATGAAGCCATGACGTTTATCGATGAGTCAGGTGACCAGCCATTTTTCCTCTACCTCTGCACCTTTTCGCCGCATACGCCGCTGGATGCACCAGTTGATTTGATTGAAAAATATAAGGCTAAAGGGCTAAACGATAAGCATGCCACCTACCTGGCGATGATTGAAAACATTGATCAGAACCTAGGACGCCTGACGGCCTTTCTCAAGGAGCGCGAGCTGGAGGAGAATACGATTGTGATCTTCATGAACGACAACGGTGTCACTGAGGGACTCGATGTCTACAACGCCGGAATGCGCGGCTGCAAGGCGACTTGCTGGGAGGGCGGCACACGGGCGATGTCGTTTTGGAAATGGGCAGGGCAGTGGGATCCACGCACGGCTAATAGCCTGACTGCCCACATTGATGTGGTGCCGACCTTGTGCGAGTTAGCTGGTGCAGAGATTCCCGAGTCGGTGCAGTCTGAGCTGCAGGGCTACAGCCTGCTGCCATTGTTGAACGGTCAGGATTGGTCGCATGATGATCGCTATTTATTTCATCATGTCGGTCGCTGGCCAAGCGGATCTGCGGCCTCACACAAACATGCCATGGGGGCGGTGCGACAGGGCAATTACCTGTTGCTGCGCAGCGTGCCGTGCGATGATCCGGAATGTGCCAAATACAGTAGTCAGTGCACCACACTGCGCGCGGTCCGCAAAGGGCTGAAGACGACCACGTATGCGAACGGAACCGCGCAATACCATTGGGGTGTCTCACCGGCTGATCGCTGGGCGCTGTATGATGTCAAAAAAGATCCGGGCTGTCTCGACGACATCGCCTTACAATATCCAGAACGTGTCGGCACGATGACCGCAACTTATGATCAATGGTGGGATGAGCAATATCCAGTGATGCTGGCTCGTGGCGGAGATGCAGGCGATCCCGATGCCAGTCGAAATGCTGCGTCACGTGCGCAACAGCATGCCGCAAAAGTGGCGCTTAAAAAGAAGGCGGCCGAAAGAGCGAAAGCAACGGAACTTAATGATAAAAAATAAGAGTATCATCGCGTTTTTGATGATTGTCGGTTCGCTGCATGCGGCAGACTATCATGTGGGTAAACAGGGCAGTAACGACAATGCTGGTTCTGCGAGTCAGCCACTGCTGACGATTCAGGCGGCGGCGGAACTCGCGCAACCCGGTGACACCATTACAGTCCACGAAGGCGTTTATCGCGAGCGAGTCAGCCCCCCACGTGGCGGCAGCTCCGATGCGCAGCGCATCATCTATCGCGCAGCACCCGGCGAAGCCGTTGCCATTAAAGGCTCCGAAGTGGTCACTGGCTGGAAAAAGGTGGAGCACGATACCTGGACGGTCACGCTGCCTAACAGCTTTTTCGGCGACTTTAATCCTTATAGTGATGTGCTCGAAGGACACTGGTTCCGACCACGCGACCGCGTGCATCACACTGGCTCCGTCTATTTGAACGGGGAGTGGCGCGGTGAAGCGGCCTCGCTTGAGGACGTGCTCAAACCGGCGGCCGACGATCCGCTCTGGTTCGGCGAAGTGACCGACGAAAGCACCACGCTCTGGGCACAGTTTCCGGCTGTAAATCCGAATGACGCAGTCGTCGAAATCAATGCACGACAGACCGTCTTCTTTCCAAAACAAACTGGCATCAATTATATTACGGTGCGCGGTTTTGAGCTGCGCCATGCCGCCACTCCGTGGTCGGCTCCGACTCAGAATCAAATGGGGGTCATCGGGCCATACTGGAGCAAGGGCTGGATCATCGAAGAAAATGATATCAGCCACTCCATCACTGTTGGCGTGCAGCTTGGGATCGCCGACCGCGGCGACTATCCCGGCAATGTGGTCGGCTTCCGCGATATTCTAGCGGATGCTTCTGAAAGCGGTGATTGGAGTCAGGATAAAGTCGGCAGCCATATCGTGCGTCGCAACCGAATCTCGCATTGCGAAACATCAGGTATCAGCGGCAGTATGGGTGCCGCCTTCAGCTTGTTGGAAGATAACTATATTTCCGATATCCACGTGCGCCGCACATTTGGCGGGCTTGAGCAGGGTGGGATTAAATTGCATGGCGCGATTGATACGGTGATTCGAGGCAATACGGTCTGCCGCACTGGGGGCGAGTGCCGAGCCATATGGGTCGACTGGCTCGCTCAGGGGACGATCATCGAAGGCAATATCGGATTCGATAATGCCAACACCGATCTTTATGTCGAAGTCTCACACGGGCCGACTCTGGTTGCGAATAATATCTTTTTATCTCCACGCTCAGTGGTGAGCACGTCACGGGGCACCGCATTCGTGAATAATTATTTTGGCGGCACCGCGCTGATTGCAAAAACCACTCGTCAAACTCCGTATGCCGAGCCCCATTCAACGCGTTTGGTGGATATTCACATCAACAACCCAGGCGATGATCGCTATATCAACAATATTTTCGCTGGTTCCGGGCCGACCTTCATTCCTGGCTGGGGAGGCATGGATCAAGAGCAGCTCGACCAAGTGCCGTTCGACATGGAAGGCAACCTCTACCTCAACGGCGCAGTGCCGCCCGTGTTTGATCAGAACCCCGTTGTGCTTGAGGACGTAAAACCACCGTTTCGTCTAGTCAATTCGGAGGGTCTAGTTGAATGGTCAGTTGATCCGGCCTGGCGCAGCGCGCAGCTCCGTCCGGTCGTCACTGCCGTACGTCTGGGCACCGCTCAAGTGACCGGCTTGCCATACGAAATGCCCGACGGCTCACCCGTGAAGGTCGATCGCGACTTTTCCGGTGCGCTGCGCACTGTCGCAAACACACTGCCCGGCCCCATTGAGACCTCTGGAAGTGGACGCGTTCAATGGGAGTTCAATAGCAACTGATCCAATCTCGCATCCTTGAAAAAACAGATATATAATGATCCTCGGGGCAAGCCCCGAGGCATTCGTCTGGAGGGTTCCGAGCCGCAGGCGACATGACCACAAGAAAACAACGCTCTGTCGTTTCCACACGCCTACAAACAATGGAAATGACGGAGCATTTCCCTCCAAAAAACCGAAGCAAGCTTCGGGGTGTCAGACCCCATCTCGAATCAACTCAATTATGTTAAACATTAAAAATTCAATGAACCTCGTGGCCATCGTTATGGCATTGCAGATCGGAAGTGCTCACACGCCTGTTTGTGCAGGCGAAGCAGCATCAACGACGGTATTGCATACAGTCGCCTTTGGTGCCTGCGCTGCTCAGACCAAACCTCAAACTATTTGGGATGCGATCGTTGCAACAGATCCTGATTTATTCCTTTTCATTGGCGATAATATCTACGGCGATACAGAGGATCCCTCTGTTTTAAAACGAAAATATGCTCAATTAGCCGCTAAGCCCGGCTATCAGAACTTATTAAAAACCTGCCCTCTATTATCCACCTGGGATGATCATGATTATGGAAAAAACGATGGCGGTGAAGAATATGTCATGCGCGAAGAATCAGCAGAAATATTTTTAGATTTCTTTAACGTGCCCCAGGATTCGCCACGCAGGTCACGAGCTGGAATTTATGGAGCCCAAACATTTGGAGAAGCAGGAAAGCGCGTCCAAGTGATCCTACTGGATACACGTTATTTTAGATCCTCTCCTATGGTTGAAAATACGATTTCCAAGCAGGAAAAGAGGAAAAATAACCTGGTTGGATGGTATGTGCCGACTACAAATACAGACACAACCATATTAGGTGCGGAGCAATGGGCTTGGCTAGAAAAGCAACTCGAAGAAGACGCTGACGTGAGAATCATCGCGTCGAGCATTCAAGTGGTTTCTCAAGAAAAAGGCATGGAGTGTTGGGGCAATTTTCCCCATGAACGCAAACGGCTCTTTGACCTGATCCAAACAACAAAAGCCAACGGTGTTGTTTTCATCAGTGGTGACGTGCATTTCTCTGAAATATCGGTGGATACCACGGGGCCCTATCCTCTCTATGATTTTACATCCAGCGGGATGACGCATTCTGGTAAAGCATGGTCAAGAGCGGTGAATAGCCTACGTGTTGGTAATGCCTATTCAGGTCTTAATTTTGGTTTGATAAGCATGGATTGGGCGAACCAAAGCCTGACACTTGAGTCAAAATCAGCTGAAGGAGAGACGGTCATTAAAAACGATTTATTGCTGAGTGACTTGATGGTTAAATAAAGTCATCAACCTAGATCCGGAACTCCAAGCATGCGTAATTCCTTAAACCGTTAATTAACGGTTCAACTCATCTTTTTAGGTAAAGCCTAGGCCATGTAATGCTGCGCCGCCGCCGATAAATTTTCATATTAGGGGTAATATTATAGGGGAAGCCTCGATGCCATGTGCATCGGGGCTTTTTTGTCGATGGTGGTCAGCGGCACGACTGAGCTCGTT
>Ga0209092_10002828_pt1 | contig 15582 bp, 14 predicted proteins | sample FraStrMetagenome_FD_187446 | JGI IMG/M metagenome (GOLD analysis project Ga0209092, IMG submission 187446) | Marine eukaryotic phytoplankton communities from Arctic Ocean - Fram Strait ARC3M Metagenome (SPAdes) (version 2) | ecosystem: Environmental > Aquatic > Marine > Oceanic | place: Fram...
AATATTTACTTAGGATATACGTTATTTGTTATCCTACCATCCATCATATTCGACTACTTAATATTGAGGAACCAGTATTCAAGCCAGATCAATCGTATGTAATCTCATTCCCTCAGTCAGAGCAACCATACGATTGATTTCCTTTGAATCATTGAAAAAATGCGTGAGGTCAGAATCCAAATTCACACGTGTTCATCTTCCCTTCAGCTTTTAACATGTGCTTTGTCATACTTAATAAAAAGTACCTCTCGGGAGGGTCGAATCTTAGTACATATAATATGCGCATGTCCTATTTTCAACCAAACCAAACCAAAGTCATTTATTAGTTTTTCTGTAAACCTGAATCTAAATAGATGGTAACCTCATATTAAAAAAGTTGTACTAAAAAATCGTTATAAAAATGCAATCCCAATATCTGAGACGTACACAGGACTAGCAGATACGACGGTACCGTGCGAGCATTTAGTTGTATCCTCTGCTGGTATCCAATATCAATGGCATACGAATACAATGGAAGCAAAATCACCACAGATATTCGTACGAGCAGTTCTACGTTGATTGGAACGCAAACACGAACTAGCACATAGGAGATACTTTGAATCAACCGAAAACTCTCTAGAGAGAAGACACGAACGTACGTAGAAATATTGAACAAACTCATATGAATTGTACAAGAAAATTAAAAGAATTGTGTGTCTACGAAAAGAAGGGTACTTTCACTCATAATTTGCAAAAGAGGAACCTCTGACACTATTCAAATCTAACCACCAATATAGACCATGAGTGAATTTAAATTGAGTATCTGTTGTATGGGTGCCGGATATGTCGGTGGTCCAACCATGGCAGTCATTGCTGCAAATTGTCCTGATGTAAGTTATTGACTTTTTATTATATTAAGGAAGATCCATATTCTTGTGTTTTCGCCATTGACTAAGCTTTTTTACTTCTTGATTTCGCTCTGGATTTTATAGGTTAGAGTTTGTGTTGTTGATTTGAGTCAAAAACAAATTGACGCATGGAATAGTGATAATCTTCCTATTTATGAACCAGGTCTTCCTGAGGTGGTAAAGAGCTGCGTTGGGAAAAACTTGTTTTTCTCTACTGATATTGACGCAGAAATTAAGAGGGCTGATATTATCTTCATTTCGGTAAACACCCCAACAAAAACAAAAGGTATTGGTGCAGGACGTGCCGCAAATATCAAGAATTGTGAACTTTGCGCACGTCAAATCGCTGCTGTTGCCACCACTGACAAGATTGTTGTTGAGAAAAGTACTGTACCTGTACGCACAGCAGACGCCATTAGAAGAGTACTAAAGTGCAATGATAAAGGATTAAAATTCCAAGTATTGAGTAACCCTGAATTTCTTGCTGAAGGAACTGCAATTTCTGATTTGATGAAACCTGATCGTGTTCTTATCGGTGGACAACAATCTCCTGAGGGACTTGAGGCCATTGCAACTCTTGTTTCAGTGTACACCCACTGGGTCCCTAAAGAAAGGGTCCTTACCACCAATCTTTGGTCTTCTGAACTATCAAAATTGGTTGCCAATGCTTTCTTAGCTCAAAGAGTTTCTTCCATCAACTCTATCTCAGCTCTTTGTGAAGCCACAGGAGCAAATGTTTCTGAAATTAGTCGTGCAGTAGGTATGGATGACAGGATTGGAAAGAGATTTCTTCAATCTTCTGTCGGTTTCGGAGGATCTTGCTTTCAAAAGGATATTCTTAACTTGGTGTACCTTTGTGAGACCTTTGGCCTTGATGAATGTGCTGAGTACTGGAATCAAGTTATTGCAATGAATGACTACCAAAAGAAGAGATTCTCCGCAAAAATGGTTGGCAAAATGTTTAATACCGTCACTGGAAAGAAGATTGCACTTCTTGGTTTTGCTTTCAAGAAGGACACTGGAGATGTCAGAGAGACTCCAGCTATGTTTGTTGCACGCGACCTTCTTAACGAGCAGGCAAAGATTCACGTTTATGATCCTCAGGTCACGCGTGAAGATATGTTCATTGAAATGGATTACACTTGTCAAATCAACAAAGGCAATACACCTGGACTTGAAGAAGCTATTACAACCTGTGAAGACGTTTATTCTGCATGCGATAAAGCTCATGCTATTGCCATCTTGACTGAATGGGATGAATTCAAAACTCTTGACTACAATAAGATTTATGGTTCCATGGCAAAACCCGCATTCATCTTTGATGGACGTAATATTCTTGATCATGATGCTCTTCGTGAAATTGGTTTCGAAGTTTATGCCATTGGAAAGCCCGACCCAATGGAATTCAATGACCTCTAAATTTCTCAATATATTTTCAGCTTCTGGCATACACATAGAAGTGCCATTGTACATTTATGACTATGTTCATTTTCACATTTTATCAAATAACAAATAAAAGTCTTTTACTTTTAATTATTGTTGAATACATGTCTTATTTTAAAGTTACTCTAGATTTGCACGAGTGTAGTATGAAGTTGTCATTACAGCGGATACAGAGGCAACTGACGAGGCCTCGCATTCTGTTGTTGCTGTGTTGATGGCGATTTGTTTGTGTGCAATACTAATTTGGAGTAGAAAAACTGTCACAAGAGAAAAGCTTCAAGAAAAAGCGCTTCTGTAGAGTATAATAGCTAGTCTCATAACAAAAAAGTATTTTTTAAAACAGGCTCTTTTCATGCTTTCCCAACTTCAAAAGTACCATTCTGAATTGCCTTATTCCACATAACAAATCCTGCGTAATAAACTCCAATGCCAGCTGAAGCAGATATTAAAGTGTATTTTGTTCTTGGTGAGAAAATAGGATATAGATGAATTCCTAGGCGATCAAGTATCAGCCAATAAAAAAGACAGTATGCAATGACCATAACAAGCGAACACCAAAGATCCTCAAATGTAAACAGACGATTCGGTGATACAGACACCGCATTTAGGACTGCGAAAACTATATTGAACACATGTACTTGAATCAATACAAAGCTGAAATTGAAATCTAGGAAGCCACGGCGCTTTTTGGGCGTTTCTAAGAATATATAAATTGCTGGAGCAATAACAAAATTCCATACAGTAAAGGTAACTGTCGCAGTTACCAAAGCTGGAAACCGCAGAATCTCATTGACTTTGAGCAAAAAGTGTGATTTATTTGGAAAAAATGGCGAAAGCGCTGTAAGACAGTGGCGAATGGTGAGATATGTCCAACTTTGAATAGTAAAGGAGCAAATAATCCAGAATTTAGAGTACAGCCTCATTATGAGGAATCCAAGCATCCAGCAGCCGACTATGGCGTTGTAATACCACCAATTCGAATAGAGCTCAGGGTACACAATTTCCGCATTTTCCAAAATAGAATCTGGTTTGATATAAATTATGGTTATTATCAATGCTATTACGTAGAATGGCATCAAAATAAACCATGGCCCGACTCTCAAATGCAAAGGTACCTATATGAAATTAACTGTGTTAGAGTAAAAAATCATTTGAAAACAAAATAACATAACATAACATAACATAACATAACGTATCCTCAAAATATGCTTACAAAATCGAAGAAAGCTCCCAAAGATCCATTCGGGACAAGGACCCATGGTTCCTTGGGATCAATTAATCTTCTCAAAAGATCCATCTTAGATATGCTCGAAGCTTGCAATCCATGCTTATCTGTTTTCTCTTTCTTGGAGTCTTCCCTCATGGTTTGGTTCAGCGTTCTTTTATCATCGGCCATTCTAAATAAACTTATTAATGTGTAAAGAAAAACGATTACATGAGAGGACTGGAAAAGAAATTCTATATCCTCTGTAGATTGCCATACGTAGACAAGATTCACGACGTTAAAGTTCGTAGAGGAGCAGAATACTGCCAAACAATTCATTCTTTTTGCCACTTTTTACGATATGTAGGTTATCATCATGTGAAAAACATGTTCTTCATCGAACACATCTGATGACTCCATTCAATGTTTTTCAGTTATCTGCATTGTCTGAGAGTCTTTTTAGTTGATCTCAGGCTTGGTATAATATGCATTACTACAAAGAATTCTCCAATGAAACACGACCAAATAAAAGTATTCATCATACAATATGAACTTTATAAGTTTCGTTTCGTCATCTCAGCTAATATCTAGGGATAGTAATCATACCCTAATCCTGATGCAAAAAAGTAATGTGATAAAGAAAAATAGCACATTGAACACCCTATTTAAATGGATTATATCAAATGAATGTATGTCATCAATATGGTTTGCGAACTCATAGATGCATTGCAGTGCACACTCGACTTTGAATCTTAAGTACGCAAGAAGAATATTGATGATGTAACCTCAAAATTTGATATTACAAATCGCCTATAATTTTCCGATGCTTTGAAAAATCCACCTCAATTTTGTTTTTGAATTTTAAATGCATAAGAAGTGATGTCATGGTTCCATTTCGTTTGATAGGCATATATTTATAGCAGAAGTAAAGCAAGGCAAATAAAAAATCATAAGTAACGTTTTTTTCGACATGAAAGCAGAGGATACAACAAAAGCATGTCTTGCACACGAGGAGCAACAAATAGCAAATAAACTTGTACAGAAATGGCAAAATAGCAATTCTCTCAAACCCGGCCAACGTGTTATACATCCTGCTCTTAGAGATGACTTTCAGGAAGGTCATGCGAATAATTTGATTTTTGGACGACCCAATCATGGGAATAGTGATGAAACAAAAAGAAACTTTGTAGAAGAAACTCATGTTTGCGACATTTTAGGTGGTGGTCATTCTTCTTTCACAGAATCAAATATGACTGGAAAATATTTTGGAGGTGAAGAATGCAAAGCAATTAAACAAGATCTGAATGAGAAGAAAGTCTACAAATCGGCCAAGAGAGAACTTGGTCGCAGTTTTCATCGAGGTCACACCATACCAGAATTTATGCAAGATGAGAAATATAGATACGGTGTAAAGAATAAAGAAAAAAATGATGATGCCAAGTTATTACTCTATCCACATCAATTCAAAAGCGAGAACGAAGAGAATAATTCAACAAAATTGATATCGGAGAAAAGTAACCAAGAAGTGGAACACATTAGGAATGTTTCAAATACGAATTATGCAAAAAGTCATGGAAGTTACTTACCCGGACAGCAACGAAAAAGAAATTACAAATGGCCAATTGACCCTACCGCAACCATTTTTGGTGTTAAAAGTCAAGGTGCAAGTGGGCGTTGCAGTAGTAAGGGGGTATCAGAAGCTCTTCACCACGATTGTTATGCCCCTACATTGAAAAATAACGAAAAAGTAAAAACTGCTCATGAGCTTGAGAATGATAGTCATGTTTTTGGCAAAAAAACATCCTCAAACACAGAAACTGCGGCTGCATGTCTAAAATCAATAGAAAATCAATTTAACGATCGAGAAATTGTGGAGCTTGATGATCTGGGTAGAAGTGTCCGTCCTGGCTTTCGAAACGCATACACTGAAAAGGTATGAATCGATCTTTAATAAATCATGTGCCAAATCGTTGGTTTGTTTCCCGATTTTTTTTGTTGATATTGCACTTTCACGCATTTTTTATCATCAATAATTATGTCATTAAAACAATAGAGAAGTTTTGGATGTCCTTCGATTCGTACAGATATTCCGGAATATGAACGCCACTCAGTTGCAGACACTCAAAATTACGGCAATGATGTGAATGCTGAATATCTTTTACGACCCACTCAATGTTCATCTTTTGGAATCGAGGAGAATGAGTTTCATGTACCAAGAACAAAAAGTTATGTGCAAACAATTTTTGGAGATTGTGGTTACAAAATAAATGAAAATGATCTGAATTTAATATGGGCGGAGAATTGCGACAAAAATCAATGTATGTCAATAGACCAGTTTCAGGAAGTTTATAATATTCTTTACCTTTCCAAGGAAAAGCAAAATGTCCAATAATAAGAAAATACATCACAAACATTTCTTCAAGATTTTTATCTTATCTTAAATAAATTTTGTGTTGGTATTGTTTGAATTTTTTTTCTCAAAAAATGTGTTCTCAATAATTCCAGAGAAGAGTTGAAGTTACAGTATTTACGTACGCAAATATTCTACATTTTGTTTCCGTCGTCATCATTTGAGATACGATTGTATCATAAAACCAACCTTGACGATCATGTTGGGCTCCAAATACATTGCACCGTTCTTTATTCTAAGCATATCGTCGAGAAGCAACGCTTTTCAATATGACCACCCTAACCTTTCAAGATTCTCATTCAGTTTGAGGAGATTTGAAGATAATAAAATTCAATCCCTTGGCCGTAACATCAAATCAAACATGGTATTCGGCAAAAGAGATTTTACAAACATTTCTACAGTATCGACATCTGCAACTAGACTTCAAATGTCTTATCTTCCACCCAGTGGCGGAAATAATAATAGCAAAAGCGAACTTTCTGAGATACTAACTGGAGTTGCGTCGATTGCTGCAACTTTTCTTTTCTTTATGTCTCCATTAGGATCTATCTTTTTTGCCATTACGAATTCATTATTTCTCCTAGCTCTCATTACACCCGTTCTTATATATACTGGATTCCAAATTTGGTTGAAATTTAATACAGTTCAGGGGCCTTGTCCTAATTGCGATTTTGATATGATTGTGACGAAGGAAGATGATGCAGCTCCATCAATGTGCTTGAATTGTGGTTCATTTGTAAGGGCTTCTAAAGATAAAAATTCTTTGGAGTTGTGCAGTGATGGCAGAGGTATGTCAGATATGGGACAGGACGATGGATTTTTTAGCAATGATTTTTTTTCTGATATTTTCAGTGGTGGAAGTAATGATGGGATGGATACGGTGGTAACTCCAGAACAAAAGCAAAAAAAGAAGGAGAGAGAAACAACGGTTATTGATATCGATGTGATAGAATGATCTACTACCACTTGGCTTTATATCCTTACGAAAATGTAGCACATGCAATGATTTTCGACGCTAATACAATTATTATAATACAAGAAATGATGCAATATATGTTTCCTACTAGTACCCGTGTCGATTTCAATTCTTTTTCCCATTTAGCAGTTCCATGTTACTGTTTTCGATTTGAGTTCTTGTACACTGTCCATATGACCTTTTATTAAAAGAATATGAAATCTATTGTGTGAATAGATATATGTCATGATTAACATTTAATTATCTAATATTTATTTTCTGTGGATGAACCTTTTCTTTTTGGGTACGGTACACCCATTAGATTAAAATATAGCTTCTATCATTTTTCATCATGAGAAAATTATGAATCTTCTGCATCGGCATTTAAGTAAAGTTCTGGACGTATCCAAGGAACAAGTGCTAGTTTCAATGCATGATCATAATAGCTAGTACGATCAATCATACCCTTAGTTAAAATACCTACAGTACCACTTCCTTGCTTTGAATTGACTCTTTTAAAGACTAAATCGTCCGCTTCTCCTAATTCCATCCCTGATTTGACCAAAGCTGTAACCTTAGGTGGGAGAGGAAATGATCCAGTCCGTCCAAAACTCCAAAACTTTTTAGGCTTAAAAGGGGGATTATTCAAGTTGGATAGGATGATATGAGAACTATTGTTTTCAGCTTGACAAAGTTGACATTTAGGACTATCTGTCCCTATAATAGCCATCCAGGCCATACACCACAAAACTCCATCTGATTCCTCAACCCCCCCTTCCAATCCAACACTGAAATCAGGAGGACCCAAATCATCAACATTATTTTGCATCGGGTTCGAATATTCTTCCATTGCTTTTTTATATGCAGCTTCTGCTCGATTTTTGGCACCTAATTTTGTTTCAGTATCTCCAACTGGTTGATCGGGTACATCGGATGGCACATTGTGAGATGAGACAACAACTTTTATCTCGGGTGCTTCGGATGAAGATGATGCAAAAGCTTCTTGAAACGCTGATTTCACAGAGTTGATTTTAACTGGATTTCCTGATCCAACAGCGATATGCAATGTTATAGTAATATTATCTTCTGTCATCTTTTTTTTCTCTTTCAAATCATTAATGCAATTAATATAATGGATGTGGTTTGTTTGTAATTCAAGTACCCCCCGAAGATATGTTTTGTTTTAAATATAGATTTGGTGTATAATATCCAAGAATATCTTATCAATCACCTCGCAATTTAGTATACCTGCAGTACCTACACCAGTATATACTAACATCATATACAAGTTTGTTTGTCTTCTTGTTTCTGAAATGATTACGGTGTTTGCCCCGCCACTTTTGAGATTGCTGTGCTTAGGCCCGCGTTTTCACCAACTCCCTAATAAATAATAAATAACATCGATGAATATTCATATGCACGCTGTAACGCATCAATTTTTTCAACCATAAAAACTTAGCGAAAAATATTGTTACTTGCAAAAGTTTAGAACCCTAAATAAAAAAATCACAACAATTACCCGATTTCTATTTATCAATCAAAACAGTGTTCGAAGTCATCCTATATACTGCTGATGGGATTTGTAACTCTTTATTGAATAGCAAGAGTGTTTTTTCTTGAAGCTCTGACGAACTTTTGAAATCATGTCAATATCTCTTCCATCAGGACTTCCTTCTCGTAATGCTGCTTCTACTGTGAACACTCTACCTTTGCATCATATAAGCTTTCCCGCCATTCACAAGAAGCAGCATGGCAACTTTTCCATCCGTGATGACAAAAACATCTTCCAATTCAACCAGATAGAAATGCCATGGTCCGCCGTTGGCAAACATCAAGTATCACCCATTAGTCATCCCAAACATCTTCTTCAATTAGTCTTGAACAATGCTCCTAAACCACTCAAATTCGAATTCACCAATAGAGAAGCCTTAAACCGAGTCAGGACACAGATAACTCAACGACTCAAACGAGGTACTAAAAGGCCTCTCTCTTCAACAACCAAATCAAAAACTAGCCCAAACAAAACCAATTCCAACAATAAGGACGAACAACAAGGCAAAGTCAACAGCACCCCTTTCCATACGCTTTCACCAACGACCTTAACGGTAACGAGAGCTTCTCTTCTTTCCTCAAATCCAACCCTAAGAGCACAGCATTCATTATTAGTTCCGGATACAATTTCCGAAAGTGATTTCTGGTCAAGTCATCAAACTTTGCTTGCCGATGAAGCTGCCCGTATACATGGAAAATATAGACCCGGACAATCCAGTTCCATTAAGAGCAATTTGGATTTAAGTACCGTTAGAGGAAGTAGTGGTGGTACTGGAGGAGGAAGGACGCGAAAAAAAATAAAATTGGGTGTTGAAGAAATGAGACAGATTTTTATCATGTATCCTGCAGTACATCGTGCATATGAGGAGAAGGTACCCTTAGATTGGAGCGAGGAACAGTTTTGGAGGAAATATTTAGAGAGTGAATATTTTCACAGAGATCGAGGAAGGATTGGTAGTAAATTTGGTAGAATGGCACGGAAGATGGGCAGTGCAGGAAATCACTTGATGGATAATCAAAAAAAGATATTGGAGGAAGAAAAGAAGGAAGCCAAAAAAGAAGAAGATGAAAATAATAAAAAAGAAAAAGATACGAAAGATGGAAACGATGACGATAAGAAGAAAGTTCACGAAGAAGATGACAATGAGGGTAGTGGTGCTCGAGTAGCTGGATCAGAAGATATTTTTTCTCGAAATGATGCAGAGCTGCAAAAGCAAGAAAATACTACGACACATAGGTTGAAAAGACATAAATTTGCGATCGGACAATTTGATCTGGCTTCTACTTACTTCACAGAAAGATCAAATGTTGGTCTGCCAGATCAAAACTTATATCCAGACCTTTATGATCAATCCAATAATGGTATTCACACCTCTTCGAACTCTACTCATAGCGTTGTACAAAAATATAATCGTCATTGGGCTATGGTTCTCAATCCAGAAGAAGCAACAGCTCGCACCAATTTGTTAAAAAAGATTGCATCCAATTCCATTAATTTTGTCTCTGAGGATGATGATGCTTCCAAAGCCGGAGGAGGAAGGCATAAAGAGATGGTTCAATTGGTGTCCTTTGCAAACTGTAAAGAGGGAGAAGGTGACCATGCTAAAGGTCTTGGTGAAGAACAATGTCGATTTGCAGAATTGGATCTGAAGAATGTGGAGGTATATAGTGGCCATTTAGGTTTTAATCAACGTAAACGCAATGGAAATAATAGTGGTCGATCAAAGAGTGGAAGTGATACTGATTTAGCTGCCAGGCTATCAAAAGCAATGTCTAATAAAGTGAAAAATCAGATGGAAAATACGTTTATCATCCCTTCCCAATTTACTAAACTTCACAACACAAACCAGAATTTGCCATCTGCTGCCTACTCTGACATCTTCAATCATTATCCTAGTAGTCTGAAATCTCTCGATGCTAATGTCATCTTCCCAAGACCAGCACTTGGTAAAAGGCTCCTTTCTGCTATTTCTAATTTTATGTGCCAAGGAACAGAACATTCTGATGAACACGTATCCAACATTACTGCACCGCTGCCAATGGAATTTAAACAAAATCTTGTGTCCTTCTTTCGCCGTTCCTCGGAGCTGCTTAGGCACTTCTTTGGTTTACGTCGTTTGCTGGAAGAAGACACTCGAGAATCGGATAATCAACGTAAAAAGTTGGTCAAGATTGTACAAAGTATGACTACAGTGTACAGAGAGATGGAGGAAACGAGGAAGAACTTACCCCAGACAGATCAAGGCGAAATAATGAAGAAAATGTGCATGCCAATCATGGATCAACTAGATTACGCTTTCAAGTTAAATCAAGGAAGTGGGGGTGGGTTTTCCACTGTTTGGAATTAATAACAACGTTTAGATTGTGCCTTGTGTTCTTTCTGAACATTTTTTAGTGTGCTAGAGATGATTGAGCTGATCGAATAGTTTTTACTTGTTTTGTTGTAAGGATTTAGAAATCTATTTATTAAATTATGTAAACGAAAAATCTTAGTGAACGAGAGTATTTATGAAGCACAACAAATTATCCCTCACGCTTTTTGAGGCTTAGAGACTGCTGATATTTGTGGTATCTGCGAGTGGTGTTTTCCCTTTTGTTTTGATTTTACTTTTGATCCCAAATTGACGAGGATCAATTGAAACACTCTTTGTGCAATTATTTGTTTTGTAAATTCCAACCAGCCTATCTGCTAGCTCAAACATGTTGTTTCGAAGAGAAATTATGATAAATTGAGCATTCTTTGTTCGTTCTTTGATGTAATTTGCAACAATCGAAACATTCTTGAAATCAAGAGCAGCATCAATTTCATCCATGACATAAAGAGGTGTTGGCTTGTAGTGATGAAGTGCGAATACCAGAGCCAATGAGGATAATGTTTTTTCTCCTCCTGAAAGGTTTGCAATATTTTTCCAGGACTTCTTTGGAGGCCGAACCGAGAAAACGATTCCTTCCGAGAAAGGATCTAGAGAATCTACTAATTCAAGCTCCGCATCCCCACCAAGAGTGATCATTTGGTACATTTCTTTCAGCTTTAAGGTGATTTTTCCAAAACCCTCCATGAACATTGTTAATCTCTTGTTTCGAAGCTCTTCGTGTGACTTCCGTGCTTCATTTCTTAACTCTGTTATTTCATCAAGTTCACCGACACTAACATATAGAGAAAAAATAATGTTAATTATTAAGCTTGAAGTTCATAATTTGGTTGACATGGTACTTACCGTGCAAGGTAATCTGCTTCTTTCTTTCTGTATTCAGCTATGGCTGTCATATTCGCGTTGCTTGCCATTACCTCTTTTTCTTCCTCTAACACTTTGATACTTTCTTTAATTTCTCTTTCGTCATACTGTTCAAGAGCACTTATCGGGAGCAACGGTAAAGACGACTGATTACTACGCAACTTCATTTGAGGTATTTTATTACTTTCAATTTCCTCCATTACGTTTTGACCAGCATTTTCTTTTGAAGACATGCTGATATCACCCTCTTCCGTATTTTTTTCCTGGCTTTCCTTTTCTTCATCTTCATCCTCATCATCAGAATAATCATACTCCTCATCCTGCTCCTCAGCCTTGTGTAATTTACTGATTTCATCCTCATAATGCTGCGATTGCCTTTCAAGTGCTTTTAAAGCCTTGTCGATACTTTCGATTTTAGCGACAAGATCGGCTTCAGCACCTTTACTCATGGACTGGGATTTGATTAGTTCCTCATTTTCCTTGTTGATCTCATCAAGATACTGCTTCTTTTCTTTCTCAACCGCCTTAGCATTTTCGAATGCTTCCTTTGCCTGTTCCATATTTGTTTCAAGAATATTGAATTCATCAATGAGTTTGTTCACTTTTTTTTCACTGTACTCTAACTCTGCTGATGCAGCATCCCTAGCCTTCTCCGCTTTTTTCGTTGCTGATTTTGATGTTTTGAGAGTCACTTGGGCTTCACTAAGCTCCTTTTTCACATTATTTAATTTCCCTTCTATTTTCTCGCATACTTTTTGCTGTCTTTTCAGATTAGTACCACCTGCATCAAGAATTGCTTTCTGTAGCTTTGTCACTTCTACTTCAAGTTTGGATGCCCTCGAAACACAAGCAGCCATATCTGATTTACACTTTTGGACATTAATATTCAAATGGCGAAGTTTTTTGGTATCTTCAGAACTCATTTTAGATTGCTCTCGTAACTCTGGAATTCGACTCGTTAGTTCCTCCCGAGTAGTATCACATCCATCGATTTCAACACCAAGTTTCGGTAGTTCTACTTTCAACGTTTTGACCTTTTTCTCGAGACCCTTGACTTCTTCTGCAAGTTCTCTACAGCGGGCCCTGATATGTTGAAGAAATTCTAGTGCCTGATTGGCTTGTTTCTTTAGTCTTTCGTAATCTTGTTCAGATTCAAAACTCTCAATGGTACTCGAGGATTTCTTCTTTTTATTCTAGAATGAAACGTAACATTTCTATTATTAGACACCATACCATTGATCTTTCTATCTACAGGAAAATTAGTGAAACTTACCGTTAAACGCATTCCACCTTTGCGAACTGTTTTTCCTCCTCCAGACATCGTACCTGCTATCTCAATAAGCTTACCATCAACCGTCACAACCCTCCACCTTTTTGAATATTCATATGCCCACCTTGAGGCAGTTTCCAAATCTGGGGCAACAAGTGTGTTTTTCACAGCTAAAAATAGAGCAGGTACAACATCATAATTTGAGGGTGTAATCATGTCAAACAACCTAGGAGCTCCCTCTGGTGTTTCAACACTATGATTATGAATTCCCTTTTTCATTTTATCCAGCGGAATGAAATTTGCTCTACCAAGATTTTGCTTCCTTAAAAATGCTAGGCATTTCTGCGCACTCAATGTTGTTTCTACTACAATATAATCCAGCATGGAACATGCAGTCGAAACAGCTACATCATATTGTTCATCGATTCTCGCCAAATCTCCTAATCTCCCAAGGACACCTATATTTGCTAGTGGCCCTCCTTTCTTAGAAGCTTGTAACAATTTTTGCACAGTTGGGGAGCTTCTAGAAGTTGCTTGCATTGCAGCTTGTGATTCTTCTACAAGTGCCTACTCACAGCATCCGTGGAATCAGATAAGTTTACAGACACAGTATAAATGCTACACATATTGTTGACACATTATTGACGCGAATGACTCACCGTAAGTTCAGAGTATTTCTCTGTTAAAGCTTTCTCTTTTCCAATTAGGTTGGTTTCCTCTGATTTAGCATCAATAATTCTTTGTTCCGCACCTTTTATTTCTTTTTTACAATTTTCCAATCTTGCTCGCTTTTCTTCCTGAACATCATCCAATGAATTAAGTTCCTTTTCTGCTGCACGCAGCTGCTCCTTAGATCGTGCAGTAGAGTCTTCCAGAAGCTTCACCTCCATAATTGCTGTATCCAAAGATGACTGAAACACAGCTCTCTCTCTTTTAATTGGAGCTAGCTCTCTTTTCTTTTCCTCTAATTCTGGTCTTAGTGCTTCCGTTTCTGCCTTAATCTCCTCAAAGATTTTTTCAAGCTTTTCATCTTCATCAGTCTTATTTTCAGTAAATTCTTCAATATCTTCTGCCAAAGCGGGAATATTTTCTTCTGCCTTCTCTACTTTTTCTTCTAGCTTTATGATTTTGTTCTCTTCAACTTCGATTTTTCCTTCAATCTTTTTCAGACTTTCCTTACCATGTTTGATATCTTCATTCAATTTGATATGGCGTCTTTCATGAGCTGAAAACTCCTCTTTTGTTCGAAGCATCTCCTTTTGCATCATTTCATACTCATTTGTGTCTTCTTCAAGACTTTTTTCGAAGAGAGCTACTTGTTCATTTGCTTCTTTTAGCTTGAGGCGTTCGTCCTCCAATTCATGTTCTAAAATTTTTCTTTTTTCTCCTTCTTCTTCAATTTCTACGTCAACAATGAGGGAGTGTTTCTGAAGGAGGATATTTTTCTTTTTTCTAATTTCCCTGTCCTTAGCTAGCAACGCCTCTGCTTCAAGTTTAGCGCCTTCTAGATTTTCTTTCTCTGCTTCAATGGCCTTGACTCTGTTCAATCGTTCTTGTCTTTGCTCAGTTAACAAATCCACGTTTTCAGCAGCTTGATTGGTTTCTTCAACAAATTGATTTGAACCAATGATGTCTTCTAAATATTCTAACAGCCCTTCATCATTGTCAGTCTTTCCTTTTGGGGGCATCATAGAAATCATTTCAACTTCTCCTTGCAGAATCAGGAAACGGTTATTGTCTAAGTTGACACCCTTTGAGTCTAGGTACGTTGCAACGTCCTTAAACTTACAATTTTTTCCGTTCAATCTATAGCTAGAGGAGTTATTTCTCAAGGCTGTCCTACTAACAATAATTTCACTATTCGGAACAACTTCATAGTCATCATCACCATCACCTGTGTCAATAATATCATTGAAATAAACTGATACTTTAGCATATGTCAAAGGATTATTCTTGAAAGCATCGGAAGAATGAATCAGCTCTGATACTTTGTTAAGGCGTAGCTTTTTAGCCCGTTTTCCAAAGACAAAAAGCATGGCATCAATAACGTTTGATTTACCCGAACCGTTCGGTCCTACGACAGAAGAAAAACATTTATGAAAAGGTCCGATTTCTTTTACGCCTGCATAACTTTTGAAGTTTTCCAAGACCTAGAGATTGACAATGGTGCGTAAAATTCAGCAGCTGTAAGGAAAAAATTGATTTATTGCCCTACTTTCTCCTGATATGCTTACCATTTTCGTTATCATGAGCCTAGGTTCAGGATGTGAACCCTCTTCATTTTGAGCAGTGCTTGGCGGTGACTCTGATTCCATAATTTCTTCAGGAGGCATCCTCTTTGTCCAGTGTTTTTTTAATTCTGCTGATAATGTTATCTCTTCTTTCCTATTTTATTGCTTTTCTTTTTCAAAATTTGTATTTTGTTTATCCTGCATCTATAAATCTCAACGGATTGCTTAACTATGCAAACTCCAAATGACACAATTATCCAAATTATGAGGGATTTAAAAAATTTAAATTCGTTTGTTAGGATTAGCAAACGGTTTTTCATCTCCTATTCATTTTAACCGTGCAATCGATAAATTTAGTTCATACGTAGGCGAAAATATTCATTTCATTATTTTTC